>Ga0099364_10004262_pt1 | contig 21754 bp, 10 predicted proteins | sample TergutTh196P3_FD_73070 | JGI IMG/M metagenome (GOLD analysis project Ga0099364, IMG submission 73070) | Microcerotermes parvus P3 segment gut microbial communities from Pointe-Noire, Republic of the Congo - Th196 P3 | ecosystem: Host-associated > Arthropoda: Insects > Digestive system > Gut ... | reverse complement strand
AAATTCAGCATTTTATCCACTCCCTACTAGCCACTCCCCACTCCCTAGCATTGAATTAATCATCGCTTACCCTAATGTAATCAATAAATTTGTTGACATACTCTTGACAAAAACTATTTTTTTTTCTATATTTATGCGCAAATATGGTACAAATTGCGCAATCGGCTCTCGGAGGGGCTGAAATCAGCCCCGGCCCTGCTATTGCCCAATTTTACCCCATTCTCATTGCAAAATTTCCACAACGTATCCCCTCCCCGAGGTTCAAATGAACAACCATCACAAAATAATATCCCCTGCATCCCTTGCCAATGGCACGGGTGCCTTGCACACATTCACTTCCCAATCTGGAACCCCGATGGCCCCGATTGACCGATTAACCCGATATCCTCACTCCAATGCGGAATGCGGAACTCTTCGCAAAGAGCAAAGCGTTATGCAAATCGGGAAAATCCTAAAATCGGGGTTATCGGGGTTCAGACAATTGACAGTTGCGTTTTTGATGCTGTTGCTTGCTACGGCTGCCCAAGCGCAAACATCCGTTCCTCCCGGCTCGGGAACGGAGACAAACCCGTATGTTATCAGTAGCTCGGCTGAAATGCGATGGTTCCAAGAAAGGGTAAATACAACGGCAGGCAGAGGACAGCACTGGGCGCTCGGAGCAAATATAACATGGAGCGATGGACCAATAGGAACAGGATATAATACTACAACATCAACAGGCCTAACAGGAATAAAAATATCAACAACAGGAGGGTTCAACGGAACTTTTGATGGACGAGGTTTTACCATCACTCTAAGTGCTCTTAGTATTCCTCCTAATTCTAATTTAGATTTGCCCAATCGCTCTCGTGTAGGTTTATTTAGTGTTACCGAAGACGCAACAATCAAAAACCTTAACTTTAATGGCAGCTATATTAGGGGAGGTGAGCAGACGGGAACATTGGTGGGTGTGGCGTTGTCAAACTTAACAATAGACAATGTGCATATACGCTTGAATGGATCAAGTAACGGAACCATATACTGGGGCGGTATGATAGGCGCTGTATATAATACTTCCGTTACTTCCACATCTGCAAGGACTATTAATATTTCAAACAGCTCGGTATATGTTGCAAATGTGAACCTTACCTTGCCGTCAGATTCAACCTTCCACAAAGCTGGAGGTCTGATTGGCAGTATATATTCGGTATTATCGAGTGAACCCGTGTTGAATGTTAATATCACAGACTGCTTAATTAATGCAAATTATAACAACATTGCTGGCGACCATATTGGCGGAGTTATTGGAGAAATGTACCGTGCATCGGTTTATATGACGCGCGTAGTAGTAGCATCGCCTGTCCCAAGCGCCGCAAGGAATGGAAGTATTATCGGAGTAATTGGTGGACAAGTATTTAGCAGTGGATTTACTCCTATGCTAATTCCTGCTACAGGTTCATTAACCACCAATACGGTAGTTACGCGAGGAACCCCATATACTGGAACTGTCAATGGCACGCATACAAATAACAATAACAGCACACGTACCGTTACTGCATGGACTTCAAATTCCGATGTATATGACTTTCTTGAACGCCGCAACAACGGCAACTCAACAATAGGCAGCGGCACGAGAGGCAACGAACGATGGGGCTACGATGTATCAAACACTCCGCAACTCAAGAGAACTGGAACAACAGACAATCCTACCGTTAACAATTATGCAGTGTTGGTGACAAAAGGCTCCAACGTAAACATTACCGGGCATCGGCACACTTCCGGAACGTCGCACTATGTAAATGCAAATCAGCAATTGACGGTTAGCCCGGAAACAACAGTTGGGGAGCGTCAGAGAATAGCCTATTCCTTTTCGCCGGCATACAATCACAGCACGGGATCAGCAAACAATTACACGGCTACCATGAGCGGAAATAATTGGCTTCTCACAGCTCGCGTAAACGGAACGGTAAACGGAACTATTATAAATATTCCATACCCGATTTCCCCAACGCACACTTTCGACCAATGGGGAAACTCCGGCAACGGCGTCGTAACGCTTAATTGGACTTACCAAAATCCGCAAAATGTAACGGGCAGTTTTTTCATTTATCGGCGTGAAAAAGGCACAACAAGTTGGGGAACGGCATTGAACAATACCTCAGGCATAAGCGTAAGCAGCACCAGCGGCACTTCAAGCAACAACGCAACTTATACTCATAACTTGGCTACCAGCGCAGCCGATTTAAGAAAAATCTACGAATACTTGATTGCCTTTGTGGAGGGCACCGGAACTGCCCCAAATCCAGCGCCGAACAATGCTGCTTTGCAGGCAACTAGAGAGGTAAACGCCAATCCTTCCATGGGTACTTGGAACTTAACGGCAACCGGGGCTCCAAGCCAAATAAATATTTCATTTACAGCCGACACTCGCTTAAACGGATCTGCTTACACATACAGAATTGAACGTAACCGAAATGGCGAAGGCTGGACAACGGTAGTTTCCAACACTGCGTTAAATGGCGCTTCCTCCTATTCTTATACCGATACTGATGGCGTGGGCAACAATTGCAACGGATTTAAATACAGAGTTGTCATCAGTGCTTTTGGCATAACGGACACGCGAGAAACATCAGCTGAAGTGCGCATTACCGACAAAAATAGTTTTTCAACTGTCGTTCCATCCGGATTTAAAGCATCTAAAGGCGAACACGCAAGCCACGTGCGTTTGCAATGGAGCGTGACAAACGGGGCAGTTGAGGGCGAACCGAATGTTTTTCGCGTATTCCGTCGCTTAGCCAACAGTGGCGCAGATTGGACGGAGCTTGAAACCGTCACTTCAATCTCGCAAACCGTTTATTGGAGCGACAACAACGCTCTCACCGGAGTTTACTACGAATATAGAGTAGCGCTCTACCAAGTATGCTCCGATAAACAAACCGAACTTGACAGCAAAACAGACATCGGCTTCACTCAAGCCTTCGGCACAGTGTCTGGGCGCATTACCTACGGAACGGGCAGCTCCGTGCCGGGCGTGAATGTGCTGGTTCGCCGCAACGACCTCAACAGTAATGCAAGCCAGTACTATTCGCTTCGTTCAACGGGGGGCGGGCAAACTTTGACCTTGCCTACCATCAACGATATTGTCGGTGCCAGCAGCAACACCAACTGGACGCTCCAATTCTGGATTCGTCCCGATGCCGTAACAGCCAGCAATACTCAAATTGGCAATATTGGCTCTGTATCTTTGCTTATGACTGGCACGGCAGCAAATGGATACCGAATACACACAGGTTCCAATACAAATGAAAGTGCTCGCTCGGAGATTATTCCAGCCAATCACTGGTCGCATATCACTATCACACGCAGCGGCAACAACTGGAACATTTACACGGTTCACGACCAAGACCCTTCCAATATATCATTTTCCGCTAAGCCCTTTACGATTTCAAGCGCAGTAACCGCAGCAGCATTGGACTTTGGAAGAAGTTTGCGAGGCTACATAGACGATATCCGCTTTTGGAATAGGGTTCTTGGCGAAGCCGAAATCAAGCGCGACTACAGCCGCCGCCTTGCTGGCAACGAAGACGGCTTGCGAGGCTATTGGCCTCTTGACGATGGACTGTCTCGCTATGCTTTTGACATGAGCCGCGAAGGAACAGTGTACAACGGAAATCATGCCGATACAAACAACCTTGAGTTTAGCAATGTCGTTCCCAACGAAACATACCAGCTTGCGCTCAAAGGCATCACCGACAACAACGGCAATTACCAAATCGGCGGCGTTCCTTATGTGGGCGAGGGAACAAGCTATTCCATAGTTCCATCACTTGGAGTGCACCAGTTCAACCCCACCGAGCAGCTTAGATACATCAGCCCAACCTCAATGGTGCACAACGGAACGGATTTTATCAACATATCATCATTCAACGTATCCGGCAAAATCGTTTACGAAGGCGGAACCTATCCTGTGGAAGGCTGCTCCTTTGAAATAGATGACCAAATAGTCACCCGTCCCAATGGCGAGCCTGTCAGAAGCGATTGGGACGGCAATTTTACCATCAGCGTTCCAATCGGAGTGCACAAAGTGCGAGTTGTCAAGCAAGGCCACACCTTTGCAGACGATGGCTATCTAACAGCATCCGATGGAACCGACCTCAACTACAACGCGCCTCTTAACAATATTGAATTCAGAAACACCACGCTCGTCAAATTCATAGGGCGAGTGGTTGGCGGCCGCTTTGAGAGCGATAAACCGCTTGGCTTTGGCGAGTCAAACAACAATATAGGCGTGGAAACAATCACATTTGAAAGCACTCGCAAACAATACGAATTCTCCAGCGCAAAGCGAGAAGAAACTTTCTCGCACAACGAGGGGCAGTGGAAAAAAACTGGCGGATTGTCAGATGACCAAACCAAAGTTGTTTACAATAAAGAAGACATCACCGTTCATGTCAGCCCCGAAACGGGCGAGTTTGTGGCGTGGGTCTATCCAGAGCCTTACAACATCAATGCCATAAGCGTTCCGTATGAAAACGGCACTTCGCTTGAAGTTTACATCAATCGCGAGATGATAGATTTAAACGCCTCCGCCGTTCCCGATAGCATCATGCTCAAAACCAGCGTCCGCACTTGGGAAGACAGCACTTTCATAACCGGCCGCCCCGGCGTTATTGACCACTGGGAATATTTTGAAAGCAGCGACACCGTGAAATACAACGCCGATTGGACATACCTCTACCAAGCAACGCCAACATTCAGCATTCGGCAGCTGGCAAACAATAAAGAAGTGGATTATTTTGGCGAACTTGAATACACCGTCAGCGATCCGACCGCCGGCAGCAGCGACGATTTAACGCTCTGGGACGAAGAAGAAGAAGAATACTTCTTCGGCAAGCCCTTGTTCAAGCAAGGCGAGGTTTACAGCTTCCATCTCAAAGCCTACGAAAGCTACACAAATTACGCATCAGAAGAACCGCAAACGCAAAGCTACCCCGTAGTCTCCGGCGTTGTGAACATGATGAACAACATACGCCTCAACCCTGAGCCGGAATCCATTGAAATGAACGACAACGGCGAGGCAATTTACAGGTTCATGGCAGGCGCGCCCAACCTCACCACCGGCAGCAACGATTTCTACGCAACGCTCATGCTCGGAGCAGTCAGCTACCACTGGGATCTGGAACCTCGCAATTCGCCAATGGATGCATGGCACCTCGGCGACCGCAGCACGGGCACCGATTTCCTCACCGCAGGTCCCGACCAGATAGACATAATCTTGCGCGACCCTCCCGGCAGCATGAGCAAAGCATACATAGAAAAAGGCACAACCATTGTCTCCACAAGCTCTTGGAACCTGGACGCAAGCATTTCCAACGAAACCTCGCTCACAACCAAGCTGGGTCCCAAAGTAGTCACCTTTTTGGGATTGGGCGCAGGCGTTATCCTTGAAAACGAAATCATCGCAGACATAACCGCAGGGTTCAGCGCGGAAATAACCACCGGCACCAGCGGAGAAACCGTGAAATCCACCACCTTCACCGAGCGTTTTGAAACCTCCGACAGCCCCGAATTTGTTGGGCAAGACGGCGACGTGTTCATAGGCAACTCAACAAACATGCTCTATGGAATAACCAACTCCATAACCATAGCCAAAAACTACGACGCAAGCTTCTTTCACGAAGAGTACGAAGGCGACACAGACATAGAAGCCTTTAAAACCAAAGGCGGCTTCTCAATAATACCGTCAACCGCAATGGCTTACGGCCAGCAGTTTGACACTCGCTTTGTTTACACTCAAATGGGCATAGAAACAATAGAAATTCCCAAATGGCGCGCAGCCTTGGCAAACTTGCTCAAACCTGCAGGCACATCGGTAAACACCGAAACCATTGAGCAGCCCGTGTATGTGTCAAAACTTCCGCATAGCCACGAAAACTTCGGCAAGCTCAACACAGACAAAGAAGCATTCGGCTCCCTCGCCTCCGCTCCCAGCAGCTTTGACGACGGTCCCAGCTACACAATCTACTTCCCCGAAAACGACGAGTGGGCAAAAGCAACCAACCCTAAAACCGGCAAGCCGGTAAGCGTTTTCACCGACAGCGTGATGTATTTCAACAACCAAATCAACGGCTGGCTTGCAGCCCTTGCCCAGAACGAAAAGGAAAAAGTTGAAATGCAGCACAAAGGCAATTACAGCTTCACCGGCGGAGCAAGCGTTGAATATTCAGAAGAAACCAGCACATCCAGCACCACCACCAGCACATTCAACACTGCGCTGGCAGTCAATTTGGGCGGAAAAGTTGGCGGAGAGGTAATGGGAATAGGGCTTGAATTGGAAACCAAATTTGAAACCAAAATAGAGCAAGGCACCTCTTCCGGCACCACCGAAGAAACCAAAATCCTCACAGGCTTTATCCTCGCCGAAGAAGGCACCGCAGACCAGCTTTCCGTTGACTACGGCAAAACAGCCTCCGGCACCTTTGCGTTCCGCACCCGCGGCGGTCGCACCAGCTGCCCTTACGAAGGCCAGAACCTAACCAAATACTTTGAACCGGGCAGGCACACCCTGAGCGAAGCCACCATGCAAATAGAAGTTCCCAAAATCAGAATTGAAAGCGCTCCTCGTGTATTGAACGTTCCATCCAACCGGGATGCCACATTCGTAATCGCAATGGAAAACGAAAGCGAAACCGGCGAAGACGTATGGTTTGAGCTGATAGTTGACGAAGCCACCAACCCCGACGGAGCCGAACTCAAAATAGACGGCGGAATAATAGGCAACGGACGCTTCTTCTTGGTGAAAGCAGGCGAAACGCTCCGCAAAACCCTGAGCATGGGCCAAGGCACCGCAGACAGCTACGAAAACATAGCCCTAATCCTGCGCTCCCAATGCGATGACATAGAGGATGTAACTTACATCTCCGCAGAATTTATCCCTGCGGTTAGCGACGTGGCAATCACCGTTCCCAGCCAAAACTGGATTCTCAACGCAGACAGCCCCGCAAGCGACACGCTCAACATAACCATCTCCGGCTACGATGTAAACTTCCCCAACTTCGGCTACATCCGCTTGGAATACCGCCCCGTCTCATCTCCCGACTGGAACACTATAGCCACCTTCTACCCCTCCTCGCTATACCCAAGCGTTCAGGGAGCAAAAGAAGACATAGGCTCCAGAGCGCAGATAGTCTATCCTTGGAAAACCCCCTCCGCAGACGGCCAGTATGAACTCCGGGCAACAACCGCATCCGTGAACATAGCAGACGGAGCCATAGTAGGCGACCCGCTCTCCACATTCACAACCGAAGCAGTTGCAGGCTACAGAGACATGAGCCGCCCCGTATCCCTCGGATTCCCGTCCCCGGCAAGCGGCATAATGGGCATAGGCGATGAACTGTCCATCACATTCAACGAAGAAATCCAAACCGGAATGCTCACAAGCAACAACTTCAGCATAACCGGCGTTCTCAACGCCCAGGAAATAGCCGAGCCAAGCGCAGGCATAAACTTTGCCGGCGGAACGCAGCAAGCCAAAACTGAACTCCCAATCTACACAGGCGGTTCATTCTCCATAGAAACCTGGTTCAAGCACGAAGTAGGCAAAGCAGGAACACTCTTCTCCTACGGCAGCTCCGCCAGCAACAGCATCTCGCTCGGCTTCAACGCCACCGGCAACGCCGTCCTCAAACTCGGCGACGAAACGCACACATCCATCAAAGCAATCGCAAACGACGACACTTGGAAATACATTGCAATGGCATACAACCAAGAAAGCAACAGCATTGACGTCTATGAATTTGAAGGAGCAGAAGACAAAGAACTTTTCTTAAACCTCTCGCTGGCATCCATGCCCCCAACGCAAGGACAGCTAACAGTAGGCAACGGCTTCACGGGAGCAGTCTCTCGGCTTCACTTCTACGGAACTGCCCGTGATCAGGCAGATGTTTCCTCCGGCAAAAGCCTCAGCAAATCCGGCAGAGAAAATGGCTTGATAGGCTACTGGTCCATGGACGAAATTGAAGGCACCGTAGCCGCAGACAAATCCCGTTCCAGAAACCTAATGCTAACCGCCGCCGACTGGTATGTATATCCGTCTGGCAGAGCGATGCAAACCAGCAACAGCTACTTCTCAATCCCAACCTCAACCTATCCGCTCAACGCATTCAGCGACTTCACGCTTGAATTCTGGTTCCGCAGCCAAGGCAGCAATCAGCCGAACCAAACGCTGTTCAGCAGCGACAACGGCTACATAGCCACCAACGCCAGCGGAGGCTTGACGCTCCACAAAAACGATGGCACGGCAATTAGGGTATTGAGCGCATCCAGCCTCACAGACACCAGATGGCACCACGTAGCCATGTCCGTTAGGCGCGGCGGAAATGTCAATATTTACATAGACGGCATATCGGCGGCAAGCTTCGCAGAAACGCAGCTTGGCACATTCGAAAGCGGATATTACTACTTCGGAGCCAAACGCACCCCTCCCAACACATTCGGCGACCACTTCGCCGGCAACTTTGACGAAATCCGCATCTGGAACAGCGCCCTCACTCGCGATGGCATATTGCTGAACAAAAACAGCAAGCTCCGCGGCAACGAGGCAGGCCTCTTGGCATACTACCCATTTGAAACCTATAAAGAAACCCCAAGCGGAATAATTGAAGTAACGCAAACAAGCAGCAACATAGCCGATGCCTCAATGTCAGCAGAAGGCGCTGCAATATCCGCAGTCGCAGTCCCGATAAAAGATGCCCGCCCCGTTGAAAACGTGCCGTTCACCTACGTAGCTTCAAGCAACAAAATAGTCTTCACGCTAGATCCCTCCTACTTCTCCAGAGTAGAAGGCACAACGCTGAACATCAGCGTAAAGGATGTTCGCGACATGCGAGACAACAAAAGCAACACCGAGCAATGGACTGCCTTTATCCGCAGAAACGCATTGCAATGGGAAAGCGACCCAGTTTACATAAGCATGGAAGAGGGTCAAACTCGCTCTTTCACCGCCAGAATAGCCAACACAGGCGGAGCAACCGTAAGCTACAGCGTTGAAAACCTCCCATCGTGGCTAAGCGTATCCGGCGGCATAGGCAGCCTAGCGCCTCTCGCAAGCAGAGACCTGACCTTTACCGTAATCCCGGGCACCAACATAGGCAACTACGAAGCGGCCATATCCCTCGCAAGCGGAAACGGCGTTACCGAAGCTTTAGGCGTTCAGCTAAAAATTTCCGGAAAACGCCCCGACTGGGCAGTAAATCCCAACGATTTCGAAGGGTTTATGAACATTACAGGTCAAATCAAAATCAACGGCGTATTCAGCGAAAACACCGAAGACGTGCTTGCAGCCTTCATAGGCGACAAATGCGTAGGCATCGCCTCGCTCACATACATTGCCCCAAGCAACGCCTACTTTGTGTTCTCCAATATTTACGGCAACGCCGAGCACAACAACCAACCTGTAACATTCAAACTTTGGAACGCATCCACAGGGCGCATATATCCAAAAGTGGAAACCTCGGCAAACAATATCCGTTTTGTTTCCGCAACTGTTTTAGGCTCTCTTGAAAGCCCAGTGATATTCAACTCTCTGGACGTGCACGAGCAAGTAATAGCCCTGCGCAAAGGCTGGAACTGGATTTCCTCCAATGTTCTAAGCGATAACCCCTCCATCCTAGACCAGGCAAAATCCTCAATGGGAACCGCAGGCATAATGGTAAAAGGGCAAAACAACTACATACAGCAATCTACAAGCTGGATAGGAACGCTTAGCAGCATCTCCGAAAAGAGCATGTACCTTGTAAACGTAAACCGCGATGTATCTCTAACGTTCCAAGGCATCAACGCTCCATCCTCAACGTCCATAGACATAATCAAAGGCTGGAACTGGATTGGCTACATACCGCAGCAATCCTTGCCTTTGCAAAACGCTCTTGCAGGCATCAACGCCCAAACCGGCGACATAATCAAAGGTCAAAGCGGTTACGCAGTCTATCTAGGCAACGGTAGCTGGGCAGGAACACTAACCTACATGCAAGCAGGCAATGGCTACATGTACCATTCCAACAATGCAACGGCGCAAACCTTGGTTTACCCATCGCAAGCATCGCAGGTGCAGAGGGCTCCCATGCACTTCACAATGTCATCCTCTGTCGCTCCGCATTGGACGGCAAACCCAAGCAACTTCTCAAGCACAATGACTATTACATCAATTGTAATGCAGGGCGACGAAGAAATGCGAAGCGAGCAAGTTGAAATAGGCGCATTCAGCGGAACGGAATGCAGAGGCTCCGCGCTGCTGCAATACGTGCCAAGCGAGGACAAATACGTAGGCTTCCTAATTGTTTACGGCGAAGGCAACGAAGAAATAAAGCTAAAGGTATATGACCACGCCGAAGGCAAGGAATACGATGCAAGCAATACGGCAATTAGTTTCGCAGCAAACGCCATTCACGGCACGCCGGAATTTTACGTAGTGGAATTGCCAGAGCAAATTGTCCCAATCCTAAATCAAGATAATCCTATAATCGGGGTCATCGGGGTTCAGACAATATACTACACCCTAAAAGGCGAACCGTTGGGCGCAGCAAAACCCACAACCCCAGGAGTGTATATAGAGAAGCAAGGAAGGCAAATAAAACGCATCGCAGTGCGGTAAATCATGCTGGCCCTATGATTCACTCCCAGTGTTTTTATTTGGGCTATAGCATTTACTAAATTGCCATTGTATGCAGCAAAGCATAATAGCATTTATTTCGCTCCTAGTTCTCTCCGCTTATGGCTCGGAAACCTCGCTTTCCCGTTATGCCCGGTCGGAACATGGAGTGCTGATAAAGGAATATGATTTGGAAGGCAGCAGAGCCTACTGGGTTAATGGAATTTCCGTTTTGGGTTTGCCGGATGTCGGTGCGGATGTTATGGGGTTTTCGGAGCCGGCTAGGAGATTGCCGCTTGGATTTTCGGGGCTTTATGCGCCACCGCCTATTTATGAACGCTATGGGCTTTCTTTGAATGCAAGCAACGGAAATTTGATTTTCAAGGAAAATTATGCACCCATAGACACGCCCATAACCAACCTTTTGTGGGAACGCTACGGGCTTGATGGGAATGCCTTTATAATGGGTTTTAATCGGCAGCTTTTGGATTCCATTGTATTTTCTTTGGGCCTTGGCTCACACTCAACCTCAAAAAGCGATTATTTTATTTACAACAACATTGTCCATCAGCTTTTCACCGGCTCGCTGAAAAGAGATTCCAGCAGAGTTCCGCTTGCAGGCAGAAATTTGGGATACAATTCGTTTCATTTTGTTCCGGCAGTTTCGTGGATTTTTCCAAATTCAAGCATAACAGCTCAAATGAGCCATTTGTATTTGGATAACGATGATGCAACCCGAGATTTCTTTTTAAAAAATGATATTGACTATTCAATAACATTTGCGCAAAAACCCTACAACATCAAGGGCAATGCCAGTTTTTACAGATTTCTTTGGAATTACAGATTTTTGCCAAGCTGGGAATTGAGTTTGTCTCATCGCTTTGCTGACCAGAATTTTAAATTTTCAAATCCGGATACTGCAAGCATTTATTTTCCGGGAAGAGTTTCTGAAAAATTCGATGCGCAAACTGGCGAAGGAAGAATTTTGCATAAAAGTTTTATGAACCCGTATATAGATGTTCGCTATGAATATCTTAGAGGCAAGGATTATTTGCCTGCGGTTTCTGCTCAGGAACAGGGAGCTTTGCCGCTATATCAAGATAGGCAACTGATTTTGCTAGGCATAAATGATACTTTGTGGAAATTTGCGTTTAGAGGGCAGTCAGGTTTGCAGAGAAATGCCTCCGCTTTGAATTCGGTGGATTTTGCGCCTGCGCTTCATTTGGGAGCTACTTTGTTTTTGCCATGGCATTTGCAGTTAAACGGCGATTTTCAAGAAGACACCCGCTTTCCGGATATGCACGAAACGCATATTTTGCGAACAGGCAGAATTGCCTTTCCAAATGAGGATTTGAAGGCGGAGAGAAAGCAGAGATTTGAAACAAATTTGGAGTATAGACTTAGCAAGCGTTTCTTTTATTCCGCAGGGTATCGCTATGAAAAAACCGAAAATGCGATTATGCCATATTGGGCACTTCCAAAGTGGACTATTTTAGACTCGCTGCCTGCAGATTCTGCGTTTAAGTGGTCAAATGCCATGCCGCTAGAGAACAACGAGCTTTTTTGGCGACTTGGTTTTGAACTTGGAAACTGGTGTTTTTATGCAGAGCAAGGAAAAACCATTTTGCGCACTATAATGATAGGGCTTCCCCAGCTTTACTATAAAGGCGCGGTTTTGTGGAGCAATCGCTTTGTGGAAGACCGCATGAAAGTCACTGTGCAATTTGATGCGGATTGGTTTGGCGATAGATGGGATTACGGTTTGGAAAACGACAGCATTGCCCGTCCGGTTAATTTGGGAAAGTATCTTTCGCTTAATTTCAAAAGTTCAATGCAAATACAGAGTTTTATTCTTTATGCAAGAATTGACAATATGAACCATAGTTTAATGGAACCAGAAGTTGGCTATTCGCCCCCGGGCATAAGATTTGCTTATGGGATAGCATGGACGTTAGGAGATTGATGGGCGGCTGTAATCTAAACGTTTTTCTACATTACCACACATGAAAACGGAAAACGGAAGATTTGGAGAATACGGCGGACAATACATACCCGAAACTCTTATGAACTCAGTGGCTGAACTGGAAAAAGCCTACGAGCATTATAAAAACGACCCAGAATTCACAGCGGAACTCTCCGCTTTGCTAAGCAATTACGCAGGCAGGCCATCATTGCTCTACTTTGCGGAAAAAATGACTTTGGATTTGGGCGGCGCTAAAATTTATCTAAAGCGAGAAGATTTAAACCACACAGGTTCGCATAAAATAAACAATGTGCTTGGGCAAACGCTCTTGGCAAAAAAAATGGGGAAAACTCGCGTTATCGCAGAAACCGGCGCCGGGCAGCATGGCGTGGCAACTGCCACCGCCGCTGCACTGCTTGGGCTTGAATGCGAAATTTTTATGGGCAAAGAAGACACCGAGCGGCAGTCTTTGAATGTTTATCGCATGGAATTGCTCGGAGCAAAAGTTCATGCGGTTACCAGCGGCACAATGACGCTCAAAGACGCAGTTAACGAAACCATGCGCGAGTGGACAAGGCGCGTTTGCGATACGCATTATGTTTTAGGCTCGGTGATGGGACCGCATCCGTTCCCGATGATAGTTAGGGATTTTCAGAGCATTGTAAGCAAAGAAGCTAGGGAGCAAATTCTTGAAAAGGAAAATAAATTGCCCGCTGCGGTTATTGCCTGCGTTGGCGGCGGAAGCAATGCGATTGGAATGTTTTACAATTTTATTGAAGACAAAAACGTGAAGCTAATAGGCTGCGAAGCTGCCGGCAAAGGAGTAAACACAGCGGAACATGCCGCAACGCTTGCGAAAGGCTCCAAGGGCGTGTTTCATGGAATGAAATCTTATTTTTGCCAAGACGAAAACGGGCAGATTGCATCAGTATATTCAATTTCAGCAGGCTTGGACTACCCGGGCATTGGTCCTGAACATGCCTGGCTGCACGATGCAAAGCGCGCGCAATACGTTCCGGTAACCGATGAAGAAGCTGTTTCTGCGTTTGAGTATTTGGCAAAAACCGAGGGAATTATTTGCGCCATTGAGTCTGCTCACGCAATTGCGCATTTGCAGAAAATTGCAAAGAATTTTGGCAAAGACGAAAACATTATAGTATGCTTATCTGGCAGGGGCGATAAAGACGTTGCCGCAATAGCCAGATACAGGGGAGTTAAAATACATGAGTAGAATTGGAAACGCTTTTAAAAACGGCAAGGCTTTTATAGCTTTTCTCACCGGAGGCGACCCGAGCCTTGAAAAAACCGAAGAATTTATTTTTGAACTGGAACGAGCCGGTGCAGACTTGATTGAAATAGGCATCCCATTTTCTGACCCAATAGCAGAGGGCGAGGTTATTCAAGCGGCAAATGTGCGAGCTTTAAAAGCCGGAACAACCATTCACGGCATATTTGAACTTGCGCAGCGCATCAGGCAAAAGAGCGAGATTCCGCTTGTGTTTCTCACTTATCTGAATCCAGTTTATCACTATGGCTATGAAAAGTTTTTCGCAAAATGCGCAGAAGCTGGAGTTGATGGAATTATTATCCCCGATATGCCTTTTGAAGAACAAGGGGAACTCAAAACCGAAGCAGAACGCCACGGCATAGACGTTGTTTCTCTTATTGCGCCAACTTCTGACGAGCGCATTGAAAAAATCGCAAAGGCAAGCAAGGGCTTTCTCTATATTGTGTCTTCAATGGGAGTTACCGGTGTGCGCAGCGAAATCAACACAGATGTAGAAGCGATTGCCAAAGCGATAAAAGCGGTGAGCAACACGCCTGCCGCTGTGGGTTTTGGCATAAGCACCAAAGAGCAAGCCGCCCGCTTTGCAAAAGTCGCCGATGGGGTTATTGTAGGCAGTGCCATTGTCCGGATTATTGAAAAGCACGGAGAAGCGGCAGGACCGCATATTTATGAATATGTGAAGGGAATCAAGGAACCCCTACTTCCACGCCGATAATCCTAATTTCAGAAATTGCGAAGTCTGCTGGGCTGTTGCTGTTTTGCATGCTTCTTAGCTCAAAAGTGAGCATGTTAACTTCTATAGGAACCCAGTTGCCGGGATATTGAACGCCAAGCTTGTTTTCCAGAGAAACCGTTCTGCTTCCAGACACTTCGCTTGCCGGATTTCCTGGGACCGTAGGATTTGTATAATAAATCAAAATATCCTTTGGCTTGTTGTACTTTTGAAAACTATCCCAATTTTTCTGGTCGCCAATGGCAAAGCCTATATTTGTAACCAGCGTTGGCTTTGGAAAATTTATGGTTGCAAGCTTTCTGTTGTTAGCTCTCAAAGCAAGGTCTTTAGAAATAATCCAGGCTGTTTTTGGGTCTCCGTCAAAAACCAAGTTCACCGAGCTGTCGCCTTGATTAACGTTGTTCTCTATATTATAGGATTTTGGAATCAGATAGCTCATGGCAGGCATAGCCTCTGGAGCGTTTTTGAATTTAAATGTCAAAAGAATCATTAGCGCAATTGATAAAATCGGCAGAACGCACAAAATCATAAGTATTATCTGCTCATGTTTTGAAAGCCTGTTGATAAGCGTTTTTTTTGTGGTTTGAGTTTTTGCATCTGTGTCTAGCATCTTGATGTCTTCCGCAAATTCGGAGAAATTCGCATAGCGGTTTTCCATCTTTTTTTCAAGGCATTTGTTTATTATTTCTTCTAGCTCAAGCGGAACTTTGGAATTCTTTTTTCTCAAAGAAGCTGGTTTTTCGTGCAGGTGTTTGTTCAAAATCGCAAGAGCCGCGCCGCTGGTAAAGGGAGGGTCTCCGCTGAGCATTTCGTAAAAGAGTATTCCCAAATTGTAAATATCGCTTTGCAATGTAAGGTTTCTGTTTTGGCACTGCTCTGGCGACATGTATTCTGGCGTTCCCATAGTCATGCCTGTGCTTGTGAGTCTCTTTGATTCGCCCGCCAAGGATATTCCAAAATCTATTATGCAAACATCCCAGTTCTTTTTTATCATTATGTTAGAAGGCTTTATGTCTCTGTGTATAATTTTGCGTTCATGCGCATATTCCAAGCCTTTTGCAATTTGCAAAGCGATATAAGTAGCGATTTTAACCGGTAAAATTTTTTCCTTTTTTATTATCTCAGAAAGCGATTCCCCGTCTATAAAAGTCATTGCTATGAATATTTTATCGCCCTGAACCCCAAAATCATAAACCGTGACCAGATTCTGGTGGTTAAGCTCTCTCATAGCCTGGGCTTCGCTGTAAAAGCGTTTTTCTGCCTCGCTATCGCCATTCCTATCCAAAACCTTCAATGCAACAATTCTGTCTAGCTTAATTTGCCTTGCCTTATACACATGGCTACCCATGCCGCCCTTTCCAAGCACGCCGAGCAGCTCATAATCCTCATTAAAAGGCTTTGGAAAATTGTCCATTTGCAAGTAATATAGTAAAGTAATCGCTGATTAAGTCGCTTTGGGTTTGGGGTATGGGGTATAGGGTATGGGGAATTTCACAAAAAACGGCTTAAATTCGCTAAAAAGGGCATATTTTTGCATTGCCCATACCCCAAACCCTATACCCCATACCCAAGCATTGAGTTAATCATTGCTTACTAAATATTTTGCTATATTTCTTGCGAGAACGTAGTTCAGAGGTTGAAACAAAAGGTATGAATTAAGTTTGAATTAATAAAGGTTCTAAGCTCCGCATGGGAGAGGGTAGCGGAAAACGCCCATGCAACGTAGCAACTCGCCGTGGTTGACCCGTTTTGCAATCGTGGTTGACCCGTTTTGCAATGCGGGCGGTTGGAGCGAGGGAGAAGCCTCTCCCTTTAGAAAAACTTTGCATTTTAGCTTATTATTCTCAATTTTTGTGATTTTCACCCTAATTTATTGTATTTTAATCTGTTATTTTTGCATTTTTTCATAAAAACCTTGTTATTTGCCAAAAAATTTTTTATCTTTATGTATTATGCGCTATTTTGCTTTTTCCGGTAAAATTTTACTTTGCCTATTTGGGGTGATGGTTTTCGTTTTTGTTTCTTGCGATAAAGAAGCTTCAAAAACGCAAGAAAGAGACGTTGTTTTGGACGATGAATACATTGAGCCTGCCGTAGAGCAGTTCAGAGAGCCGTTGGATGCAAGAATCAGCTATAAAAAAGCCCGCAATTTCAATAAAGCAAGCGAAGCTCTTGTTATTATGGGGCAAAAATGGGCAGAAGAAATGGAACAAGCCGATTCCGAAGAGAAATTAAGAATGGCCGCCGCTTATGAAAAAGCCCAAGATGATTTAATACGCAAATTCGGAATTGCCGGAAAAGAAGAATTTAAGTGGATCCATGCAAAGGCTTTGCCAGATACTTCAAATGCAGATGTTTTTGCAAGAGCCGGCGTTTGGGTTAGAAGGTGATTAAAATCTAAAAAAAACAGGAGTATTCATGTCAATGAAAGGGAAAAAAGGCATTATTTTCGGCGTTGCAAACGACCGTTCTATTGCTTGGGGCATAGCAAAGAAATTGTTGGACGACGGCGCAGAAGTAGTGTTTAGCTACAACGGCGAACGTTTGAAGCGCAATTTAGACAAACTTCTTCAAGGCTATCCGGAGAGCAAACTCTATGATTGCGATGTTGCCAGCGAAGAAAACATTTCAAAAGTCGCTGAGCAATACAAAGCCGAGGTTGGCAAGTGCGATTTTCTGGTTCATGCTGTTGGTTTTGCAGATAAAACTTATTTGGAAGGCCAGTTTTTGCCTACCCCCAAAGATGCATTTTTGCAGGCAATGGATATTTCCGCATATTCTCTTGTTTCCTTAACCCGTGCCTTTAAGCCCTTGATGACAAGCGGCAGCTCGGTTTTGGCTCTTACATATCTAGGCAGCGAAAAGGTTGTTCAAAACTACAATGTGATGGGCGTTGCAAAAGCGGCGTTGGAATCAATTGTTCGCTACCTTGCCTACGACCTTGGACCAGAAGGAATCCGAGTTAATGCCATCAGCGCAGGACCCGTGAACACGCTTGCGGCACGTGGCATCAGCGATTTTACCGATTTGCTGAAAATTCACCGCAAAATTGCACCTCTCCGCGAAAACACAACCCCTGAGCATGTTGGCGGCGCAGCCTACTTCCTTTTGAGCGATCTCTCTTGCGGAGTAACTTCCGAAATCATGTACGTGGATGGTGGCTACAACACTGTTACAGTAGGTCCCATTTCCGCATACGATAAGGAATGACCCTCCCCCTTTTGCTAACTTTCTTTGGCATAATCACCGACCCCGATTTTGCCAAAGAAGACTCCTTGCAAATAGAAGTTATTGAAAACGGAGCAACCGCTTCCGCTCGCTTTAACGAACAGTTCAAACTGGAACTTCCGCAGGATACTTTGTGGAATTTGTGCGTGCAGGCAAAGGCAGGTGGCGAAGATGAGGGAGTGGGGAGTGGGGAGCAGGGAGTGGAGAAATGTTATGAATTGAAGTATTTGGGCAGTGATTCTATTTTTTCTTTGGAAATAACAGGGCAAGAAAATATTGTATTATTTGAAGATAACTCAAAACCATTCCTTGCTTCCAATTCCATGCTCACTGAAGATTCAAGTATTGATACCATCCCTGAGGCGCAAACTTCCGAGCAGGTTACCGAGTTGCGGAAAGTGGTTGTGCAGCTGCGCAAAAAACCCAAGCGAAAGCTGGGAGAGTCGGTTGTTAGCGCAAAAGATATTAAGAGAATACCGGGGCTTGCGGAGGCAGATGTTATACGCAGCATACAGGCTTTGCCGGGCGTGGTTGCCAGTTCGGATTTTAGCACGAAAATTTATGTGAGAGGCGGAGCTAGCGACCAGAATTTATTTTTGCTGGACAATGGAATTGTTTATTCTCCAGTGCATTTCTTTGGGCTTTTCTCAACGTTTTTGGTAGAAGCGGTTGACGATGTTAAATTTTACAAAAGCGGTTTTCCTGCCGAGTATGGAAATCGCTTGAGTTCCGTTGCGGCAATAAATAGCAGAAAAGGCGGCAACGATACTTTGGACGGGTGGTTTGCAAAAAATTCCATAAAAATCAGCACCTTTGCGGCGCAGGCGCATACCGAAGGGCGAAAGGGAGATGCCAGCTGGATTGTGGCGGCGCGCAGTACATACATAAAGCAAATTTTAGATGCTTTGCAAACAGCTGGAGCAATTGATTTTACAATTGATTACAAATTCACGGATATTCAAGGCGTTTTTGATTACAAATTAAGCGAAGACAAAGACCTGCGCGTTTCTCTGTACACCGGAGCGGATGTTTTGAAATTTTCGCCGCTTTTTGTGGAATGGGGAAATACGGTGGTTCCAGTAAATTTCCAATGGCAATTGAGCGATAGATGGAAATGGAACAGCGGTTTTTCTTACAGCGAGTTTCATCAGATATTCAAAGTGGAAGATTTGCTGAATATGGAAAACGGAGTTATGACTCTGGCAATTCGCCAAGCGTTTTCGTATTCCGGGTTTGAAAAGCACATAGCAACATTAGGCTATGACATGGAATATTCCGAAGTTTCTTTTGTTCAGAATGTTGAAATAACCGGGCAAGGATTTGAAGACAATCCAAAAACGCGCCATCATATTGCATACGTGCAGGATGTGTGGAAGCCGTTTTCTTCTTGGGAATTTCGGAGCGGCTTGCGGCTGAATTACCATGAGCTTTCGGAGCATTTTGGCGCAGAGCCTCGTTTTGCGGTTTCATGGGATTTTGCAGAAAACCAGAAACTAGAATTTTACACAGGCTATTATTTGCAATATTTGAACAGCATCATGTTTTCTGACCAGGAATCTTTGAATGAATTTTATTATCCATCGCGCAAAACGGCGATAAACGGAACAATAAAACCTTCAAGTTCAATACTTTCTGCAATAGGCTATTCCCTTTCCGATATTTTTGGAATGTTCAATTTCAACACAGAAGTTTATTACAAAACGCAGAATGATTTAATTGTGTACAACACTGGAGACATGGACGAAGAAACTTCAAGCAGAATAGAAACTCTCGGCGATATGCTTATAAGGGGCGAGGGCTATTCTTTTGGCTACGAAGTTTCTTTGCAAAAGCCAGAGGGTTTTTTGAGCGGCGGCGTAAATTTTAACCAAGGTTTATCTGTTTTCAAAGACGGCGAGAACGACGCCTATTTTCCGAACTGGCATCAGCCCTTTGCATTGAAAGGCGATTTATCTGTGAACTGGTTTGAGAGAAATTATTTTTTGCGCACTTCATTTCAATTAAAATGGGCAAGCGGAATGCCTTACACTCCGCATTTGGGTTACCTTGGGAGATTTGAAATGGATCAGGGGTCAAATTACAACCACCTAAAAGGTTTGCTAGGCAATCGCAATGTTAATCTGCGAACCAACTATTTTCGCCTTGACGCAAAATTAATTGACTGGGGCAAAAAAGACAAATGGAATTTTGGCTTTACAATTCTAAACTTAACCGACCACAAAAATCTGTTCTATACATTCTACCACAGCGAAGAAAATCCGCCCAGAGAAGAAAATATTTATCAATTTCCGTTTTTTCCGCTGCTGATTAACTGGGAGTATTACTTTTAATCACCACGCCTTTTCGCACAAAACCTCGGCATTCTTTCAGGGGCGTATCTGCCGTCTGTTCGAGCCTCCAAAGGGGGCTGCCGCTCACGGGACAGCACAACGGGAGTGAGCGTTCCTATTGTCTGAACCAGAATTTACGGAATTTGCAGGATTTTCAGAATAAGTATACTCGCACATTTGGTAAAGCATTTGTAGATGGGCTTCTTGAACCTTGCGGGAATGTGCGGGACGAATTGTTTTTCGTTAACCGTATCCATAATACGCCGTGTTGGGGCAACTCGCCGTGGTTGCCCCTGTGCCACGTGATTGTGGAAATGTGTGCAATGGGTGTGTGCGTATTCCCCTCTTGTGCAACGATTTTTTTAGCGAAGTTGAGAGGGGTGCCCGAAGGGCGGGGTGTGCCATAGAGCAACGTAACTCCGCATTCTTTCAAGGGGCGTATCCACCGTCTGTTCGGGCCTCCAAATGGGGCTGCCATTCACAGGACAGCACAACAGGGGTAAGCGTTCCTGAAAATTTCTATATTCACAAGTATGCAAACATCTTTTTTGAGAAAAACGCTTGTGGCAAGCGAACAAAATCCTACCGTGCATATTCCCGTGGAATGGTATGGAGCAGAGATTGAAATAATTGCTTTTCCTGTAAAAATGCAAAAACAAAGTTTGAATATCCAAAACGACAGGCAGGAAGCTCTGAGTTCTTTTTTGAGCTTTGCTGACAGCAACAGAGTTGTAGAAAAAGATTTCCATTTTGATAGAGAAGCCTGCTATGACAGGTAAAATCTTTGTTGATAGCAATGTTTGGGTTTATCTGTTTGCGAAAGACGACAACGCAAAAAGCTTAATTGCCAGCAAATTTATTTCAGAAAAAATTAAGGGAAGCCGTTTGGTTATTTCGTTTCAAGTTATAAACGAAGCTTGCAGAATTTTGAAGAAAAAAGGCTTTACGGAAGAAAAATTGAGATTTGTGATAAATAGCCTTGCCAAAATATGCGAAATTCATCAATCTGCGGCGGCTCTATCGCTTAAAGCTTCTGAATTGCGAGAGGTTCATGGTTTTTCATTTTGGGATAGCCACATTGTTGTCCACGCAATGGATGCTCAATGCAATCTCTTGGCAAGCGAGGATATGCAAGACGGCCGTGAGATTAATGGCATGATTATTAAAGACATTTTTGCTGGAATATAAGTTTAGGGATTTTCTACATTACCCCCAATGGCAACCTTGAACCGCAACCCACTTTTCCCCTGACCCTCCGCGGGAGGCTTTTTTGCGTTGCAAAAACCAATGCTTAATGAAGAATTAATAATTAATAATGAACAATTAAGTTCACAAAAAAACGCTTTACATGCAGCATTTCAATTATTAATTCTTAATTATTCATTATTAATTAAGCCAAGAACTTACGCAAAGTATTCGCCCCCCCAGCGCGTTTCCCGCATCCCTAGGCTATCCTACGGCTGTTTAAACGGCAAATTTACCCCCCCCCCCCCCCCCCCCCCCCCCCCCCCCCCCCCCCACCCCCGCCTCGCCCCCCTCCCCCCCCGCCTCCACCTCCACCCACTCCTTCGTCCCCACACACGCT
>Ga0099364_10004261_pt1 | contig 21756 bp, 16 predicted proteins | sample TergutTh196P3_FD_73070 | JGI IMG/M metagenome (GOLD analysis project Ga0099364, IMG submission 73070) | Microcerotermes parvus P3 segment gut microbial communities from Pointe-Noire, Republic of the Congo - Th196 P3 | ecosystem: Host-associated > Arthropoda: Insects > Digestive system > Gut ... | reverse complement strand
AAGTTTTATAAATTTTTCCCCCCCACTTTTGAAAAATATTTTCAAAAACATTGTTATTTAAAATTGGGGGCGAAGAAAAAAAAATTTTTTAACTTTTTTTATTTTTTTAAAACCTTTTTTTTTTTTTTTCGTATAAACATGTAACAAAGAATATATTTTTTATGGATAGAATTAATGAAATCCTTAGTACTATCAGCGGCTTTTATACTTACGACGACAAGATGGCGCGCGAGTATATAGAGTTGATTCACGAGGCTATAGAGTTAATCCGCAGAATTGATGCCGACCCGACAAGCATGCTGGATAACGCACAAAGCGCTGCGATTACAGAGCTGAGTAATGAATTGGCTAATCGGATGAACGAGCAGATTTTTTTCAAATCGCCCCCTGAAAGAAGAAAAAGCGAGTTCAAGATTTCCAAAGCATTGGTTGTGGTTGCAATTGATAACCTTGTTGCCAATATGTAGATTTTTATCTTAAAAATCTACCGAAACCGTTACCGGACAATGGTCGGAATGTATTGCGGTTTGAACGATTGATGCGTCTTTTATACGTTGAGCCAGTGCTTTGGTGGCAATATTGTAGTCAATACGCCAGCCAAGGTCTTTGGAACGAGCATTCTGTCTATAGCTCCACCAACTGTATACGTTAGGTTGTGCATGAAACATTCGAAATGTATCGACGTAGCCGCAACTTAAAAACTTATCGACCCATGCGCGCTCTTCCGGCAAAAAACCTGACATCTTGGTGTGCTTTTTTGGAAAATTGATGTCGATGTCGGTATGGGCAACATTGTAGTCGCCCGAAATTATCAAATTCGGACGTTCAATTTTTAGGTTTTCAATCCATAGCAGAAAATCATCTAAAAACGTCATCTTGAACGCCTGCCGTTCATCACCCCTTGTTCCCGACGGGAAATATACCGAAATAACGGTGATGTCGCCAAAATCAGCGCGGAGCAATCGTCCCTCGTTATCGTATTTTTCTATGCCCATACCATACGTTACCTTGTCGGGCTTATCTTTGCAAAGGAGCGCCACTCCGCTGTATCCCGGCTTGTTTGCCGGAAACCAGTAATGCCTGTAGCCAAGTCTATCAAAAATAGATGTATCTAATTGTTCCGTTTTAGCCTTGATTTCCTGCAGGCATAAAACATCAGGCTGCGTTTTTTCCATCCATTCCGTAAATCCTTTGTTCATAGCGGCTCGCAAGCCGTTCACATTATATGAATAAATTGTTTTTATCATAATAATAAGAATAAATTGTTTTTATCATAATAATTTTTAAAAATCCAAGCTCATTGAAAAATAAAACACTCTGGGCAATATAACTTTGTTTTCTACTCCCCAAGCCCAGTCGAACCGCATGAAATAGCCAAGCAGTTGAGCGCGCAGCCCAAATCCATATCCATAAACAAACGGGTCGCGTCCTGTTTCTATGGTTACTTTCACTGATGATTTTTCTCTATCTTCGGGGTCTCGCGGAACTTCCTCGAAATCGTATGCGCTGGTTTTGCTAAAGGGCGATATGCCCGACCATGCAGAACCAACGTCAAAAAATCCGACTAACTGCAGACCCGACCAAAAGTTAGACATAGGATACTGTGCGAAATATTGTATAAAGGGCCATCGTATCTCATTGTTTATCAATGCAAAATTATTGCCGTTGCGTATGTTCTGGATAAATCCGCGCATATTGGTAGCTAATGCCTGATATGCGTAATTTTCCTGATTGTCTACCCTTACTGTGTTGTCGTAAACTCGCGACTGCGGGCGGAAAAACGTTATCCAATTGTCCACGCTCCCCAAATAATATAGTAGCCTGCTCCTGCCGAACGATGAGCTTGTTGCAAAACGGCTTGCCCATATAAGGTTTCGGTGGATTGGTTGATAATGGCGAAAATCGGCGCCAATAACATAGAGGTCGGAGCTTTCGTTCAACTGCCAGTATGATTCGGCGAAAATCTTATAGCGCGAACCGTCAAGTATGTTGATGCCTATTTTGCGAGTATTGTCGAAAATAGCCTCAAATTTTAAACCTGCCCAATTGCGGCGAAAACTGGGAGCAACAAGTAAAGCCGGAGCATTTACATCATTGGCAACAGTAAGAAAAGAAGTGTAGTCGTCGCGTAAAGATACCGTTCCCTTAATTGCGAAAGTCTGGGTAAAGGGCCAGCGTAATGAATAATAAACCTGTTGAGTGACAGTTTTCAGAGGAATATAACGTCCGTTGTAGTCAGCTATATTTTCGAACGCTTGACGGTGATAAACAATTTGCCGGTCTAATCTGTGTTTCAAATTTTCAAAACTCAACAAATATTCGTTGCTTTGGAAATCGCCGCTCAAACGAATGCCACCTATAACCTTGTAATCCTCGAAAAGGTCGTTGGCGCCCAACTTTAACAGCACGTTGAAGCCCGGATTATAGTACACTGCGCCGCCGGTGTACGCTTGATATGATGCTTCTAAAAAACTGAAATCGACCTGTGAAACTAAATAGTTCGGATAAAAGGCTGTTTGATAAATTCGTATCCGGTTGCGTTGAGCTCTGATAGAATCGTCTTCAAGGATGAAATCGGTCAATTCGAACTCATTTTGATAAAAGTTCAATTTTTCGACCTCAAAAACATAACGGTAAATATTAACGTGGTCCATATCAAATTTCACGGTATCGCCATCAGGCGTCAGGATGTTGCCGTTGTCGAGTAGAACGGCGGGTATGGCATTTTGATTTTCTAAGGCTATACTGTCGGCAATATGATGCCGGCGAACTGTTTCTCTGCGAAAACTTGTAGGCGGAAGCGGCTCCACTATCTCGTCTGATAGGGGAGTACGATAATGGTTGAAACGTCCGTTGCGGCGGAAAAGACTGAAACCGACACGGTTATGCATATCAATATCCTGGTCGATAATACTTCGCGAATAATTGGTCAAAGGCTCGGCAATGGATACATAACGGTAGTGCATTGCAGTGTCTACGAAACTGAGTACGCTATCCAAGACTGAGACATAGCGGTTTACTACTCCTGTCTGGTCGCTAAGAAATGTGTATCTTTTATGCGACAATTCTATAGGGTCTGATTGGTTGGTGTATGGTTCATCGTCGAGCGCAATGAGGTTATCCGATTTATTTGCATAATCGTAGATAAACAATCGCGTGTAGGGCAACAGATTTCTGATAGTTGCTCCTTCAAAACGTATTGAATCGTCAGTTCTGTTTGATGCAAAAATGATTTTTCTTCCGTTGTCAATGAATTTTGGCGTAAAATCGTCGGCTATATCGTTGGTAATCTGTTCGTTAGTGCTCGACGCCAGGGTATGCACATAAATATCAGAGCGTCCGAAACGGTAAGCCGAAAAGACTAATTTAGCTCCGTCGGGCGAAAAATCAACGTCCAAAATCTTTTCGAAATAAAGCAAGTTGCGGGTAGTAAGTCTTTTTTCGGGAACGTCGTACATAGACATCTTTATCCCGCCCTTTTCCTCGTATAGGAACAGCAACATATCGCCCGACGGATGCCATGTAAGCACCGGATAGGTATAATCCTGTATCTGTTCCAATTTTTGTTCGCGCCTGAAAATACGCCTTTGTCTTCCTGTTTCCAAATCGCGCAGCCATATTCGATATTGCCCCATGTCGTTGGTTACGTATGCCAGATGGCGTCCGTTGGGGCTTATCTTTAAGTTTTGATAAACGCGATTTCGTCTCGGACGTTTTATTTCCGCAGGCACGTCAGGGAAGGGATTACCGTCTTCATTGGCATACAAATCGGAGTAATAATTCAGCCAATCTTTGCTAAGTCCTTTCATATCGTTGCCCAAAACATACAGGAAGCCATTTTTGACGTTCCTGTTGATGCGCGTGATATATACAATGTTGGGTATCACTGCATGTCCATACTCTTTTTCGATGTATCGCCAGAATGAATGACCCGCCCATACGGCATCATCGCCCGTTAGCCGCGTAAATTTATTGTAGCGCCCGCTAACTATACCATCTTTTAACCGGTCGTCCATTTCAACGCTCCAAGGCTCGCCTATGTAGGCTATCAATCCATTGTGAAACCATTCGGGAATATTAATTGTTGCCGAAGTAGCCATGTTTGCCGTTAAGGCGCTGCCATAAACCATCTCGTTGAGCGCAATCTCAGCGATGGATGCACGTATTTGACGGTTGAACGCAGCGCGGTCGCCATCGAAATAAAGGAAAACTTTGTTGTCGACTATGCGGGTTACCCCGCCGGTGTTATACTCGTCAATACCCGTTATCAGCCCGATATTGCCTTGACGAAAATCCGTCAATTTGTTGTAGACTATAAATATAATGCGCTTCTCAATAATGTAGTCAAAAAGTCCTTCGATGCGGTCGAGTTCAGGGGTGATAATAGTTTCGGCATAAAGAGCCAAATCATTACCTTCCTGAGTGAAATAAACATCGAAACGCTCGAAACGATAGTACTGCCAATAAAAATCGTTGAACTGCAAACGATTCTTACCAAAGGTCATACGGTGACCATTGTAGAACTGTCCGAAAATATCACCGCCCGCCGTAAATAACAAAAGGAAAGCGATAATAATCAATTTCAAATGATTATTTCGAAAAAGCAAGTTCATAATACTGAAGCGCTATGCATTATATTACTTCATCCTAATCCTTCTTATTTTGACGTCTATCTTTGGTCGGTCGGCATAGTCGGTCTCAAATTCGGCTATCTTGTTAATAACCTCAAAACCTTTAATAACTTCGCCAAACACAGTGTACTCGCCGTCAAGTAGCGGAAATCCGCCCACCGTTTTGTAAATTTCGCGAGCTTCTGCCCTCATCTTGTAAGGGTTTTCCAACAACCATGCAGATGCTCTCCGAGTAGCACGCAAATCTACCGAATCCAAATTTATAGCAAGCTCGGATTGCAGCATAACGGCTTCCTCTTCCTTGTAATACTGATAATACATGTCGCGAGCATAACCCTCGGCGATTTGTATCTCAACCTGGTCTAACTCGTAATCAGAGTAAACCTTTCCATGCACAATATAAAATTGCGTACCGGAAGAAGCTCTTGAAGGATTAAACTGGTCTTCTAAACGATATGCCGCCAAAGCCCCGCGCTTGTGGATATATTCAGGAACAATTTCTGCAGGAATAGTGAAGGATGAACCCTCAGTATCGCCGCCCTGAATAATGAACTCCTTGATAACTTTATGAAACAAAAGCCCATCATAATAGCCCTCACGTGCCAATTTGATAAAATTAGCAGTGTGTTCAGGAGTCTTTTCGTACAATTGAAGCTCGATGCTGCCTTGATTAGTGACAATTACTACCCTCGAACCATCGCCCGTAGAACAACCGAATAACAACGCTATGCTTAAAAATAAGCATATTTTGAAAATTGATGATTTCATATAAAAATCTTTAAAATTAACGAAAAATTTTTCGACGCAAAGATAACTATTTTTTTTATAACAACAAGAAAGTATAAAAAAAAACTTTTTTTTATTTTTTTGTTTATCAAATAACTTAGTAGTTTTTCAACTGCCATCGCAATTCCGTTTTCTCGCTCGATTCTGTTGTTACTTCCGGCTCGTCGTAGTATTCTACTTTTTCGGGCTGTATTTTTTTTATATAGTTGCCCGTATCCCATTGTCCGTTACCGTTTCGGTCGTAAATTACCTTTATTTTGTATGTATCAGGTCTCAGGAAATCTATGGTCGTCACGTTCCTGTCGGTTAGTATTGTCTGTTTGACCAAATCTTCTCTTTCGCCTCTCAGAATCTGCACTATCAATGGGCATGGGATACTGTCGAAAGTAATTTCAATGGAGCTATAATAAGCCTCGTCCCGTGTCCTGAAACTGATGCCGGTTGAATCGTTGAACACGTTGTAGACGCTTGTGAACGACATACTGTCAATGGTCAGAAAATATCGCGTATCTTCTTTTATATTCCAGTCGATAAACGCTTTGCGTATATTTGCCGAATCCCTTGTAAAACTGAACGCAACCGGTCTTTTCAGTGTATCTACCTCTTCTTGAAAAATAATTTTTGACGGGTCAATATTTCCAATAGGCTGCGACGAGGTCAGTGTCATTCGGTCGGTCAATTCCATTGTGCCGTTGTTTCTGACGCTTGTTGTTATGCTCATTGTTTCTACCGGCGTGCGCGCCCTTGGCGCATCCTCTTCGTTTCTGCGGTCGCGCCGTCTTGTTGTTGCCGCCTGTCTGGGAGGCTCGTAATTTAGCCTCAAAGTGTCGCTTATATATATCAGATTATTAAGCGAATCGGTAGATGGCGAATGAATATGCACCGTCAGTGTTCTTTGGTTTACTAAGATTGTATCGGTCAGCCAATAATTTAATGTATCTCTGTTGGCAGACATTTCCATTTCGTACCATTTCATTGTTGGTTCATAGTCTAATATTTCAATCTCAAAAGAATCTACGGGCAAATTGTAGATAAAGCTCATCAAATTTGCTTCTTTTCGTTCGTATGCTCTGCGGAACTGTCGGGTAGGCGCTTCTTCGAACTGGTAAAGCACAATATCGGTATGAATCATTTCCGGTATTTTTTCCTTTATTGAATCGGGCGTATTGCGCGAGGTAAAGAACATTGAATCACTTAGGCTGTGGTAGTGACGCCGGTCAACAACAATCAATGTATCCGAGAAGGCTATCTGTTCGTTTTGCGTGTCGAAAATCAGGTTTGCGCCCATGTCGCGCAAAACAAAAATCAGGAACGTATCCGGACGTATATGCGAAAAAGTAAAGAATCCCATATCGTCGGTACGCGCTATGTATGTCGGCGGTTGTTTATACACTACCGAATCGCTCAAATCATCGTAGAGCATTACCCATGTTGGTAATCTATCATCCTTGCCGTTGGGTCTCATATTGTAGGCGTTCAGCGCGCGTCCGGTAAATGTCAGCGAATCAATATGTATGCCTGTTGAGAAGACATACGAAAAATCGGTTGTTACGTTGCCCTCGTTAAGGTCGGTAATTGCGTCGCCGAAATCGAATATATATGTAATGTCGGGCAGCAAAGGCTCTTGTAAGTTCAATCTTATGGTTTTACCGTAAAGCAGTATTTCAGGTTTTTTTTTCATGGGCGGCGACGAATAGAACTGGTTGTTCATATCTTTCAACTGCAAAAATTCGTCGAACGTGATTTCTATCCGCCTGACGCCCCGCCGCCGCTCCTTTACTTGCGCATTGAAATCGGTAGCGTAGTTGAACGGATTGCTATACAAAAACAAGGGAGGCGTTTCGTCCCTTGGACCGCCCGATATGCTCCCTGGTATCTTCGCGCAACGTTCGAACAGCATTACAAAGGTTGCCAATACAAATATATATATCAATCTATTTTTCAAAATGATTCTATTTTGGGCGCAAAAATACAAAAAAAATAAAAAAAATAAAAAAAACTATTGTTATTATATTTTTATGTTGTATATTTGAAAACTTTTTTCAATAACCTAAAACCTTTAAAATCATGTATATCACCTTTAATGAGCTAAGAAAAATAAAAGATTCGTTGCCGCACGGCAGCATTAGAACCATCGCCAACACGCTAAACCTTAGTGAAGACACTGTTAGAAACTATTTCGGCGGTTCGCATTATCCGTCGGGAATGTGCGCAGGTATTCATGTGGAGCAGGGTCCAAACGGTGGCATTGTTACATTGTGCGACACAACGATATTAGATATGGCAAAAAATATTTTAATAAATGAAAAACGAAAAATGAAGAATGAAGAACCTTCATAATTCATAGTTCAATTATGCAGATAGTCATTTATACCGACGGCGCTTCGCTTGGTAATCCCGGACCGGGCGGATACGGAGTAGTTTTGATTGCAGGGCGGCATCGAAAAGAATTGTCGCAAGGTTTTCAACACACAACAAATAATCGCATGGAACTCCTTGCTGTTATTGCCGGCTTGGAAGCATTGAAAATACCAAAAAGTACGGTAACCGTCTACACTGATTCGCAATATATCGTAAATTCGGTGGAAAAAAAATGGCTGTTCGGATGGGAAAGAAAAAATTTCAACGGAAAAAAAAATGCTGACCTCTGGCAGCGCTTTTTGAGAGTATATCGCTGTCACACAGTAAGTTTAATCTGGATAAAAGGGCACAACGGCGACAAGGAAAACGAGCGTTGTGACCGCTTAGCAAACGATGCAGCGCAAAGCCCTCATCTAATGGAAGATACAGGATACGTGTCTAATTTTTATGCAAATTTTGAAATAAAATTTTGATACTTTCGTTTGATTTGTTTTTCTTTGCATGTTTTTTTGAAAATAAAAAATACTGTAAATGGAACATAACTTAGTCATAGTAGAATCGCCTGCCAAAGCCAAGACCATCGAAAAATTCCTTGGCAAAGAATATCTTGTTAAGTCAAGTTTCGGGCATATTCGTGATTTGGGAAAAAGGAATCTATCGGTTGTAATCGAACAGGACTATCAGCCTCAGTATGAGATTTCTGAAGGAAAGGAAGCAATCGTTTCCGATTTAAAAAAGTTGGCAAAGCAAGCCAAGATGGTACTTCTCGCTTCGGATGAAGACCGCGAAGGAGAAGCAATTGCATGGCATTTGTTTGAAACTCTAAACCTGAGAACGAACAACACTAAACGTATCGTTTTCAACGAAATAACAAAAAATGCTATTCTGAAAGCAGTAGACCAACCGCGCAACATCGACAAGAAATTAGTCGATGCCCAACAAGCGCGGCGCGTGCTCGACCGCCTTGTAGGCTTCGAACTATCGCCTGTGCTGTGGAAAAAGGTCAAGCCCGCACTGTCGGCAGGAAGAGTGCAGTCGGTAGCTGTCAGGCTGTTGGTAGAGCGCGAACGTGAAATACGCGATTTCAAGACGCGCTCTTCGTTCAGAATAACAAGTAAATTCCCGGTTTTAGATAAGGACAAAAAACATATCCTCAATGCCGAATTGAACAAACGTTTCGATACCGACAAGGAAACCACTGCTTTTCTGGAGAACTGCAAGCCGGCAAAATATCATATAGCCGATATAACGGTCAAACCCGTAAAAAAATCGTCAGCGCCGCCGTTCACAACCTCTACATTGCAACAGGAAGCAAGCCGAAAATTAGGATTTTCGGTGGCGCAAACTATGTCGGTAGCGCAAAAACTATACGAGGCAGGAAAAATAACATACATGCGTACAGATTCAGTAAACCTCTCGAGCTTAGCCATCGACATGGCAAAAGAGATTATTACCAAAGAATTTGGTGAACAGTACTCGCAGGTGCGCCAATATAAGACAAAGAGCAAAGGCGCACAAGAAGCGCACGAAGCTATACGTCCTACATACATGGACAAACCGGAAACCACAGGAACGGCTCAAGAAAAACGCCTATACGAACTGATATGGAAACGCACGGTAGCCTCGCAAATGAGCGACGCTCAATTGGAAAAAACTACCGTCACAATTGACATCTCTACGGCTCCCGAAAAATTTATCGCCACAGGCGAAGTAATAAAATTTGACGGGTTCCTCAAACTGTACATCGAATCGTATGACGAGGAGAACGAAGAAGAGAACGGCTCGTTGCTGCCACCCATAAATGCAGGGCAAAGCCTGACAGCCGACGAAATAACGGCTACCCAACGCTTCTCACACCACCCTCCGCGCTACACCGAAGCCAGCTTAGTGAAAAAACTCGAAGAACTCGGAATAGGACGTCCATCTACTTATGCGCCAATAATTTCAACGGTGCAGCAACGTGGATACGCAACTAAAGAAGACAGAGCAGGAACCAATCGAGAATTTCTTATTTATACATTATATAATAGTAACATAAAAAAAGAAAAAAAGAACGAAATAACGGGTGTCGAAAAGGCAAAACTATTCCCAAGCGATATAGGTATGATTGTGACCGATTTCCTCATGGACAATTTCAACGACATAATGGACTACAACTTCACCGCGTCGGTAGAAAAAGAATTTGACGAAATAGCCGAAGGAAACATATATTGGACAGATATGATTGATAAATTCTACCAACCGTTTCACAAAAAGGTTGAAATTACTACCCAAACTTCCGAACGTAAAGTAGGCGAACGTCTACTCGGCGTTGAACCCGAAACCGGAAAACAAGTGACCGTTAAAGTCGGAAAATACGGACCATTAGTCCAAATAGGCGAAACCTCCGACAAAGACAAACCGCGTTTTGCAGGGCTGATGAAGAACCAGAGCATAGAAACAATCACCCTCGAAGAAGCATTAGAACTATTCAAACTGCCCCGAAAAGTCGGACAATACGAAGGAAAAGATATTACCGCCTCTGTTGGAAAGTTCGGACCATACGTACTCCACAGCTCAAAGTTCTATTCACTGAAAGCAGCAACAGACAACCCGCTTACGGTAACTCTCGAACGCTCTATCGAAATAATCGAAGAAAAACGTGAAGCCGACCGGAAAAAAACAATCAAAATCTTCGACAACGAACCCGAACTTCAAATACTGAACGGGCGATGGGGACCGTATGTCTCTTACAAAAAGGAGAACTTCAAGATTCCAAAAAATCAAGACCCCGCTGCCCTGACAATAGACGATTGCATGAAAATAATCAGCGCAAGCGCGGAAAAACCGGCTAAAACAACACGTAAAAAAACAAAAAAATGAACTGGACTGATTATCTTATACCCGCAAACGTCAGCGCACCGCCAAAATACGACAGCTTTGGAGAATCGGTTGTAATATACAACGGAGAAATAGATTTTAAAATCCCCGAAGCAACGAAAATCGTGATAATAGGAGCGCCAGAAGACCGCTTTTCCGAAGGTGCAGGCGAAATAAAATCGCCCGGAGCAATCAGAAAACAGCTGTACGCACTGGCTGACGTATCAAAAGGAGGCGATGTTGTAGATATGGGCAACCTGAGAACCGGTAAAACTCTTGAAGATACTTATTACGGATTAAAAGAATTAGTGTCAGAATTTTATCGCCAAAATATCATTACATTAATTATAGGTGGCACAATTGACGTATTCTATGGAAACATCCTTGCTATGGAAGAACAAAGAACCGTCCTTACCTATGTATCGCCACAACTGCGCTTTCAGCAACGCAACTCCGCAATACATCCGCTAAATACGCTAATGTTCGACAAAATCGACTTGCCGCTGCATATCTGCAACATCGGCTACCAATCGTATTACGTGCCGCAATGGGAATTAGACTTTTTTCGCGATAAGCACTTTGAAACTTACAGATTGGGCGAAATCAGGAACGAAAACATAAAAACAAGCGAACCCGTAATCCGCGATTCAGATTTGATGGCAATAAGCATGGACGCTATCAGATATTCGGACGCGCCCGCTGCATCGAACCCTTCGCCAAGTGGACTCACAGGCGAAGAAATATGCCAACTGGCTTTCTTTGCCGGACTTAGCTACAAATGCAGGGCATTGGGAATTTTCGATATGCTCCCGCAAAACGATATGCTCGACGTTACCGCTAAATTAGCCGCGCAAATAGCATGGTATTTCATTGAAGGAATCAAAAAAAGAAACATGGACAATCCAAAAAATGACAGCCAAAACTTCAAAAAATATCTGATATTTTTCGACGAACTGCACCATGACCTCTGTTTCTTCAAAAATATCAAGACAGAGAGATGGTGGATGGAAGTGCCGTCAATAAACAACGCAGCCGACAGTTTGATAATATCTTGCACCCCCGACGACTATAAGAGAGCTACCGAACAAGAAATACCTGACCGTTGGTGGAAAACTTATCAAAGAATAAATTGAAAATTGCGTATTTTTTAAACCATTAGTTATCAAAACAATAGAGATTTTTATAAAAAAAATGTTAAAAAAAATAGAAAAAAATGAAACCTTTTTTGACAATAATAAGTATAAAGAATGAAAAAGTTTGCAAAAAAAATCTTTTTTTTTTGGAAGTTAATAATTTTTTTAGTTATTTTACGTTTTTTTTAAAAGTCGATTTTCTTTTAAGAGAATAAGTATAGAATGATAAGATTGAAAATAGTTTTTTTGTGCGGCTTTATAATGATGGTCTTTGAAATCATGGCACAGCAGGATCCGCAGTACAGCCAATATATGTTTAACTATATTGCTGTAAACCCAGGGTATGCAGGCACTCATGAAGCTATATGCGTTAATGGCGTTCATCGTCAGCAATGGTACGGAATTGAAGGAGCTCCGGTGACTTCGGTCTTTACGGTCAATGCACCGATAAAGACAAGCTGGGAACTCAATAGAAGACCGGCTAACCATGGAATCGGTCTCATAGTAATGAACGACCAAATAGGTTTTGAACAGAACATTAGCATAGGCCTTGATTATGCGTTCAATTTTTACCCCGGCATCGCGCCCGGAAAATTAGGCATAGGTATCAGCGGGATATTTCTCAACAAGGCATTATCGGCAAGTTGGAAAATACCCGGCGGAGGCGATTGGCAAAATGACCCGCTCATACCCGGCGAAAGTGAAAGTGTAACAGGATTTGACATGGGGCTTGGGATGTTTTACCGTTCCGAAAGCGTACACTTTGGAATGTCAGCCTCGCATCTGCTCGAACCAACACTGAGTTACGACAGAGCAAATTACAGGCTGAGAAGGCATTATTACGCAACCGCAGGATGCATACTCCCTTTGCAAAATCCGGCATGGGAAATAGCGCCATCGATGATGGCATATTCCGACGGAATATTAACCCAATTCACTGCAAACGTAAATCTTACTTTCAACAAAAAAGTATGGGGCGGTGCAGGATACCGGCTGAACGATGCGATAATAGTAATGATAGGTTTCGACCTGTTCAACGGCGTAAAATTCGGATATGCATTCGATTATACGCACACAAGCCTGAGACAGCATTTCAAAGCTGGAGGCTCGCATGAAATTTTAGTAAGTTATTGTTTTAATATAGTTAAAGAAAGAGTAGTTAAAAAATATAAAAGTGTTAGATTCTTATAATCAAAAAAAAAGTGTTAAAATTCGGTAATATGAAGCGTTTAATTCAAATTTGTGTTATTTTAGGAATAACAATTCTCTACGGTTGCAGTAGCAGCACAAACGGAGAACTGACCGGGGTACAGAACCGCGGCAAGTATTTTGAACCCCATCCTTTTGGAATGGTATTCGTACCAATGGGTTCAATAACAGCAGGTCCAAGCGACCAAGACATAGCATGGGCTCAAAATGTTATGTCGAGAGTAATTTCTGTTAATGCATTCTGGATGGACCAAACAGAAATAACAAACAATGAATACCGACAGTTTGTGCATTGGGTGCGTGATTCAATCAAAAGACGCACATTAGCATTGGCTGGTATTGACGGGTTCCTGTTAGAAGGAGATAGTTATGACGATTTGCCCGACGAACAGCGTCCGTTGAATTGGAGAACAAGGATTGATACCCGAAGAAACGAAGACCATAAGGAAGCGTTGGAAGAATTGTATCTGCCCGTTCACGAACGGTTTTTCGGAAGAAAGGAAATTGATACCCGTAAGTTGATTTATGAATATTTTTGGATAGACATGAATCAGGCGGCAAATCCGCGAAACAGATACGACTTCCAAGCCCAGAGATATAACGGGTTTGCGTATAATGCCCTTGGTGAAAGGGAAGAAGTGAAAGACCGCTCGTCGTTCGTGATGCACGACAAGGTGCAGGCGTATCCAGATACGCTCGTGTGGATAAGCGACTTCTCTTATTCATACAACGAGCCAATGACAGCAATGTATTTTTGGCACGTGGGATACGACAATTACCCCGTCGTTGGAGTAAATTGGAAACAGGCAACAGCATTCTGTATCTGGCGCTCACGAATGTTGAACGAAGCCCTGGGCAAAAATAGAGACCCATTCGTTCATAATTATCGCCTGCCATCCGAATATGAATGGGAATACGCAGCGCGCGGAGGCTTGCTAAACTCGCAATATCCTTGGGGAGGTCCATATACCCGCAACCAGGAAGGATGCTTCTTGGCTAACTTCAAACCCCTGAGAGGAAATTACGCCGACGACGGCGCAGTTGTTACAACGCGAGTAGCATCGTATGCTCCAAACGAACTGGGACTGTACGATATGGCTGGAAACGTAGCAGAATGGACACGGACTGCATTCGATGAATCAGGCTCGCGTTTCGTTCACGATTTAAACCCAAATTACGAGCACCACGCCAGACCCGACGACCCGCCCGTTATGAAAAGGAAAGTTATACGCGGAGGCTCATGGAAAGACATAGAGTATTATCTGAGAGTTAGTACAAGAGCATACGAATATCAGGATAGTACATCTACATATATCGGGTTCAGATGTATTCGTGACTATATTGGTAACACGGCTCGATAAACGCGCCGCTAAAAAAGTAAATTTATAAATAAAAATAGTAATAAAACAGTAAAAATTAAATAATATGAGTTTTTCGGAAATAACGCAAAGTACCGGTTGGAAAATGTTTATGGCAAAGCTGTATGGTTTAGGAGCTGCAGTAGTTATTGTTGGCGCCCTCTTTAAAATCATGCACTGGCCCGGCGCCGGACTTATGCTTACAATTGGATTGGCTACAGAAGCCGTAATTTTCATCTTCTCGGCTTTCGAGCCGCTGCATGAAGAACTTGACTGGACGTTAGTATATCCCGAACTTGCTGGGATGACAGACCCAGACGAGTTGGACAGTTCAAGAGAACAAGTGTCGAAAAGTAACGCCGCGCTTGAAAGGTTTGACGACCTGATGGGCGGATTAGGCGGTATTGACCCTACCTTAATTAAGAACTTGGGCAACTCGTTCGACAAGTTGAACGAAGCAGCATCAGGAATTTCTGATGTCTCCCAAGCAAGCGCAGTTACGTCACAATACGTACAAAACGTTGGCGCTGCTGCCGAATCGGTGGGAGGACTATCATATGCGTTCCAGCAATCAGCAGCAGGACTGCAGCAGTCGGCATCGGCGATACAAAGTTCATCAACCGCGCTGTCTACTATGAACGACAGTAGCCAAGACTACGTCGTACAGATGGACAACATGAACAAAACGATTGCGCAACTGGCAGAATCAGTTGTCGGACTGTCAAATATGTTCCAACAATCAACAACGGGGTTACAGCAATCAACGGAGCTAGTAGAAAATTCAACGTCGGCATTGACTGCTATTAACGATAGTAGCTACGGATATGTTTCGCAATTGAAAATGATAAACGATAACATGTCACAGTTGAACGCAGTTTACGAAATGCAGCTGCGAAACACTACTAAGCAGATGCAAAAAGCGCAAGACATAAGCGGCGACATGGAACAGATGATGGAAAACATCAAAATGTCGGTTGAAGAAACTCAACGATACCGCGAAGAAATGTCAAGCCTGAACCGTAATCTTTCAAGCCTTAACACAATATATGGAAATATGTTGTCGGCTATGAGTGTAAGAGTATAAGTAATAACGAATTGTAATTAAAACCATAATAGAAAATGGGACACGGTAAAGAAACCCCGAGGCAAAAGATGATAGGGATGATGTACTTGGTACTAACAGCCCTGTTGGCTCTTAACGTATCAAAAAGCGTGCTTGATGCATTTATACTAATAGACGACGGGTTGATGAAAACAATGTTGAACTTTGTCGCTAAAAATCAAATGTCGTACGAAATATTTGATGCTCAATTAGATAAATCGCCCAGAGGAGTAGAACCTTATTACAATAGCGCAATGGAGGTGAAGAAAAGAGCCGACTTGTTGACTTTTGAAATACAGGAACTGAAAATCGAAATCATCAAGCATGTAGACGGAAGCGACGCTCCGGCGATGAAGAGAGTTAATGCCGAAGGAAAAGCAACAAGAGAAGATAATGTTCTGGAGTGGATGATTGGATGGGGTCCAACAGCAGAAAGAAGACAAACCCTGCAAATCACCGGACTTAATATCAATGGAAAAGACAATATGGATAAACCCGCCGAAATAATGATATTTAACAAGAGAGGCGAAGAACTCAAAGAAAAAATTGACGAATTTCGGGAATATCTCCTATCCATTGTCACCAGCGATGAAAACATTAGTAACGCAATTGAAGAGGTTCTAAGCACAATAGCGCCTCCCCAGCCTACCGGCGACCCGCAGCCGTGGGATATTGCCAATTTTTCGCACCTTCCGATGGTGGCGGTAATAACAAATTTGACTAAGATGCAAAGCGACGTGAGATATGCAGAAGCAGAAGCAATATCATATCTGCTGCATCAAATAGGAGCAACTGATACCAGAGTGAACAAGATGGAAGCAGTAGTGCTGACAAAGTCAAATTATGTATTGGTAGGCAATACATTCGAAGCAAGAGTGCTACTGGCTGCTTACGACAGCTTGCAAAAACCGGAAATTTTGCTCGGTCAGTACAGGAAAACCGACGACGACTACGAAATGGTAGACGGAGGCACAGTTTTACCCTACGATGATAGAGGAAGGGCTATGATAATAAGACCCGGAACCTCTATCGGCAATTTCACAGTCCAAGGGCTACTGAGGATGCAAACCCCCGACGGGATTAGAAGCTTCCCCTTTGCTACCGAATATCAGGTAGGACAGTCAAGTACCGTTATTTCGGCAACAGCTATGAACGCAATGTATATAGGAATAGATAATCCTATTTCAGTGCAAATGGCTGGGGTACCGACCGAACAAATACAGGTAAGCATGACAAACGGAACCATACAAAGACAAGGAAACCAATGGGTAGCAAGACCGACATCCCCCGGTAATGCAACAATTACAGCCAGAGCTACTGTGGACGGAAGACCTCAGGAGGGCAACATGATTTTCCGCGTCAGAATGTTACCTACCCCCGAAGCGCGAATTGGTACCAGAACGGGTGGAAACATTGAAAGAAATGTATTAGAAGCACAAGCGGGTATACTTGCATCGCTTGGCGACGATTTTCTTTTCGAAGCCAGATATACGGTCACGCAATTTACTATGGAGGTAATGACTGCTCAAGCAACCAGAGCGGAGTCGTCAAACTCACAAGCATTCACTCAGCCTCAAAGGGCTTTGATAAGTACGCTTTCAAGAGGCAACAAGGTCATCTTCACAAATATTAAAGCAAGAGGACCAGATGGAGTAAAGGATTTACGCGAATTAGTTTTCACAATACAATAAAAATTAATTAAAAAAAAGAAATATGAAGCGGATTATTTGTAGTTTATTAGTTTTAGTTGGCGCCGTTTTCACGGTAGCCGCCCAACAGCAGGCGACTGCCGGCGTAGATTCGTCAATTACCGCTCTTGATTCAAGAGTAGAAGTTTACATAAAGGAAAATATTCCTTTTAAGTCGCCAATCCCATACGCGCCGGTTAGAGAAGCTGACGTAACTGCGGAATGGATATTGTGGCGAAAAGTAGAACTGCGTGAAAAACGCAACCTGCCATTGTATTATCCAATTGCCCCAACAAGAAAAATCGGAAGCAGAGTAAATTTTTTCACCCTTTTGTTAGAAGGCGTTGAAAGAGGTGAAATAACGGCTTACGACCCGCATCCGATAAGTGATGAATTTGATTCAAATCAAATAAGAACGTTCGAGCAAATAACGTCAAACTCGCTATTAAAGTTTGAAGACAGGCAGGAACCTTCGGTCAGCATATATACCGGAGCTGATACAATGGTTACAGTTGAAGGTAAAGACATTTTGAGAGATTACGACTGCACGCGACTTATAGTCAAAGAAAAATGGTATTTCGATAAGAGGCACTCAAGACTTGACTATCGCGTAATTGGAATCTGTCCCGTATTCGTTTTTACGCTTCAAACAGAATCAGGTGATGAAAGACAATACACCGTTCCGGTAATGTGGATTTATATGCCCGAAGCAAGACCATTATTAGCGCGCCATCCGGTGTACAATGATTTCAACGATGCTCAAAATATTTCGTTCGACGACTTTTTCATGCAAAAATTTTACGACGGACTGATTGAAAGAGAATCAAATGTGTATAATAACCGTTATATTTACGAATATCAACGAGGATTAGACGTACTGCACGAAGCAAGACGAATTGAAATGGAAATATTCAATTGGGAGCAAGATGCGTGGGAGTACTAAATTGAAATGATGATTTTTTTGATTTATTGATTAAAGTGCGGACTTGAATGTCGCACTTTTTTTCGTTTTCAAAATTTTCAAAAAAAAAAATCAAAAAAACACACTTTTTTTAATATCTTTGCAGCAAAAAAAAATGGAAATATAAAAAGAAACTTTTATCTTTGCCAAAAAAATTTTTAACGTCTTTTTCGGAGGATTATCGGACTTCAATCTTTCGTAAAAGGCTAAATATCAATCATATTAAGTTATTAAGAGGTCCGAAATGTATTTTGTAGTGAGATAGCGATGGATATTACGTTTAAGCAGGATTACTTGAAGGATTTGATAGTTGAAACAAATTAAAAATATTAAAAATAATTATAAACAATTAAAAATTAGTTAAATATGGCATAAAAAAAGAGCGTACAGGAGACGCGCATAAGTAGAAAAATGCAGGAAAAAGCGTAATGGCTTACAGTTTGGCTTTATGAAATCTGAACAATTTCTTTAGACAGCCTAAAAGAGTAAAGTGATGACGTTCATGCTTAGGCGTGGGCATATACACGGATTATTTGGCTGTCTAGGTAGTTCAGAACCTCATAAAGCAGATAAGATTTTAGATTTTGTCCGCGTTTTTTTGTTTGCGTTACGAGGCGTCCTTACAAGCCGAAATAAAAAAGAGATAACCTATGAATAAATTTAGATTTTTTGTGCTGACGCAGTTTTCAGCAAGTTTGACATCGGTAAAAAAGAGTGTAGTTTGGCTATTAATAGCGGCATGTACAAATTTTGCAGCAATAGCAAACACGGTAACACATAATATATCAGTGAGTTCGCTTACAATACCGGGAACCAGTACCGATAATTATGTTATAACCGGCTCAACCGATAGATTTAACGTTATTGTAATGTCTGGTTATCAGGGTACTATAACGTTGCGAAATGTGAACATAATACTGTCGTCTGGATTTGCTTCGCCTATTTCTGTTAAAGGACAAAATAACCGTTCAAACCTTAATCCCATAACCAATGTGGACATCATTTTGGAAGGAGTTAACAATTTAAGGTATCAGGGATGGGACGGAGCAGCCACATTTCACGTGGAGCAAGGCGCTCAAATCAATATTAGCGCTATTGACCCGTCTAACAATGGTAGTGGCACATTAAACGCGATTGTAAGGAGTGAATTTGGTGCCGCGGGTATTGGGGCTTTGATTTTTAATTTTAATGAAGCCACAGGTACGCCCACTATAATAGGCGGATGTGCACCGAGCTGGTGGGGAGGAGGTCAATTCACTGCTGGTGGAAATATTGTAATTTCAAGCGGAACCATTACTGCTCAAGGCGGTCATGGAGCAGGCATTGGCGGTGGATTTGGAACCTGGTACGATGGAATGATTGTAATTTATGGCGGGATAGTAAATGCCACTTCTCTTTTCGATGCCGCAGGAATAGGTAGCGGATGCCCATTAGGTACTGGAATTTTGATGAATTGTTATACTCCCAATAGCGCTACTATTGTGCTGCCTCCTGCAGTAATTTCGGCTAAAGGAGCAGGAGCAAACCAACTCGGGGGTGTAGGGTTTAGTCAGTTTTCCGAATTGGGGTTAGCTGGCACCAACACACTCGTTTATATCGGCGACCCTGCTAAACCTTTAGTCACGGTACGCACAGTTGATAATGAGCCGTTTGCAAATATCTACGTCGACCTTCTCGAAAGTCCAAGTATCGCGAGTGTTATTGCAGCAACTGTTCCGGTGGAAAGGCTTGCCATTACCGGTGTGCCTTTCGGTCGCGCCGGCAGTAATGGCGTTTATCAATTTAACGGTATTATTGACGACAATACCACTTTTTTCACCGATGCCCACAGTTCAAATCCGGCAACGTACGGAAGACCGTATCTTCCAAGAACGGTGCAATTGCCTGATGGCGCCGGAGTTAATCGTACTATTATTTTGGAATTGCTGCAAACAGATATGTCAATAGAATCTGTAGCGTCTATTCCGCTATGTGAGAATTATACATCTACCGATGCTATTGCAAATGCTCACCGCATTAAGATAACATATTCGGATGCCGTCCCTATGCAAAACATTACTTTTAGTATAGCGGGAGGCGCAGAATCCGATTTTTCGTCTACTGATTTGAAGTTTTACTCTTCCGATGGCGTTACCGAAATATCGGCGCCAACAACTTTGAGCGCAGGCAACGAAATTTATATAGCCGTTCCTTTGAAGACAGGAAAAACAGTTGATGAATATTCCGATGTATTTCGTTTTTCAGGAACGTGGAATGGCGTCTCTACCGGTTATATTCGCCATGTTGTTACTCAAGAAGTTGTGGCGATACCGGATATTACGGCAACCGCAGCGCCGCCGCAAGGGGGCGCAGTTTCTCCCATTGGCGCATATTCTTGTGGCAGTAATATGACAATAACAGCAACGCCAAACACAGGCTATGGCTTTGTGAACTGGACTGAAAACGGCATAGAGGTTTCTACAGACGCTTCCTATACGTTTACGGTAACCGGCTCACGTAGTTTGGTTGCTAATTTTTCATTTGATACCCACAATGTAAGTGTTTCTGCCAATCCAACTGCGGGCGGCGCTGTCGATGGCGGTGATAGTGATATTCCACACGGCTCAAGCATCACCGTTACCGCCACCGAAACTCCGGGCTACAGTTTTGTGAACTGGACAGAAGACGGCGTAGAGGTCTCTACCGATGCCTCATATACCTTCGATGTTACCGAATCCCGAAATTTAGTCGCTAATTTTACAATGCAAAACTATGAAATTGCTGTATCAGCAAATCCCACAGAGGGCGGCGCTGTCAGCGGCGGCGCTACAAATATTTCTCACGGAACAAACGTAACCGTAACGGCAACTGCCGATGATTGTTACGATTTCGTAAACTGGACAGAAAACGATGTAGAGGTTTACACCGATGCATCTTATAGTTTTGAAGTAACCGCCTCGCGCAATTTAGTCGCTAATTTTGTTTTGAAAACATTCGATGTAGTTCTCTCGGCGCTGCCTGATGAAGGTGGAACTGTTTCGGGCGACGACGTAGATATTACGTGTGGAACAAGCGTAACCGTGTCGGCTGTTGCCGAGGCTGGCTATGATTTTATAAACTGGACAGAAAACGGCTCGCATGTTTCTTCTGATGAAACATATACTTTTACATTAACCGAAAATCGCAATTTAGTAGCCAATTTTTCGCAAGTAATACCGCCTGTTTTCGATGTTACGGTCGCTGCCAATCCAAGCGCAGGCGGAACGGTTTCGGGCGGAGGCGTTGATATTCCTGAAGGAACTAATGCAACTGTTACGGCGTCAGCCGATGATTGCTACGATTTTGAAAACTGGACAGAAGACGGAATTGTGGTTGATGACAACGCTACTTACACCTTTGTAGTAACAGAATCCCGAAATTTGGTCGCTAATTTTTCGATGAGAAACTATGACGTTTCCCTTTCGGCAAACCCCGCACAAGGCGGTACAACTCTGGGCGATGATGTAAATATTCCTTGCGGCACAAGCGTCACCGCAACGGCAACCGCCCATGAAGATTACATTTTTGTAAACTGGACTGAAAACGGCTCACAGGTATCAACTGACGCTTCGTATACTTTTGACATAACCGGCGACAAAGATTTAGTTGCAAATTTTACGCTCAAGACATACGATATTACCGTTTCAGCA
>Ga0099364_10004260_pt1 | contig 21756 bp, 16 predicted proteins | sample TergutTh196P3_FD_73070 | JGI IMG/M metagenome (GOLD analysis project Ga0099364, IMG submission 73070) | Microcerotermes parvus P3 segment gut microbial communities from Pointe-Noire, Republic of the Congo - Th196 P3 | ecosystem: Host-associated > Arthropoda: Insects > Digestive system > Gut ... | reverse complement strand
TTTATGAAATGTTATTGTTGTCATAGGAATTTCTACTACAAGAATAAACTGTGCATCTTTGCTTGCAAACTCATCGGCACTTGCTTTTATGCTAAATGTAAAAGTTCCTGCTTGTGTTGGTGTTCCGCTAAGCACACCTGTATCCTCATCAAGTGTCATTCCTGTTGGTCTTGTAGGTGCACCTGTGGCAAAAGTATATGTAATAGTTGGCGGTAGTGTTAAATTGCCTGAAGGTGAAGCTGTTCCCAAGTTAAATGAAGTTTCTTGACCTCTAATTATTGTTCCCAAATTTTCACCATTATATGTAATCTCACCCGGATTTATTGTAATAGTGATAATTGCCTCGGCACTTGTATAATTTTGGGCATTTGCTATTATGGTAAACTCTATATCAGTTCCTGCTTGTGTGGGTATTCCACTAATTGTATGCTGTACCGCATTAAATGTTAAGCCGGCAGGCAGGTCACTTCCAAGCTCATACACAATACCTAACCCTCCTGTAGCGGTTGGCAAAAATTGAAGATATGAGTTTCCAACTTGTCCATTAGGCAAGCTTGAGTTATTAAATATAATGTCGCCCGAATCTATTGTAATAGTAAAATTTGCCGTTGCACTTGTATAATTTGAATTTGGGTCGCTTGCTATTATACTAAATGTTCGATTGGTTATTGCTATTGTCGGAGTTCCAACAAGTGTTAAAGTGCTATCAAGTTCTATGCCCTGAGGTAATGAACCTATTAGAGCATAACTAATAGTTGGACTCCCTGTACTTGCCGCAGCAGGTGATAAGGCTTGTGAATATTCTACTCCAACTTTTCCATTAGGCAAACTTGTTGTATTAAATGTAAGAGTACCCGGGTCTATTGTAATAGTAAAATTTGCCGTTGCATCTGCATATCCTGCTGCACTTGCAGTTACTGCAAATGATACAGTTCTCGCTTCTGTGGGTGTTCCGCTAAGTGTTAAAGTGTCAAAATTAAACTCCATGCCTTGAGGCAATGAACCATCAGTTTGTTCATAAGTAATATTTGGGCTTCCTGCATTTGGTGTTGCAGGCAATAAAACTTGTGTATACGGCTCCCCAACTTTTCCATTTAACAAAGTTGTACCGTTAAATGTGAGTACAGCCTGTTGTATTGTAATACTCCAATTTGCTGTTGCACTTTCATATCCATCGGCACTTGCCATTACTGTAAAAGAGAAAATTCCTACTGCAGGTATTCCGCTAATTGTGCCATCAGACTCAATAGTTAACCATGCGGGAGCATCGGTGGAGCTGTATTTAATACCTGCTGTACCCTGTGCAGTTGCTACACTTCCCGAATAGGATATTCCAGATGTTCCGCTTCCTAATGGCGGATTAGGATTATAAGTAAGAGAAGGCATTGCCAATATTGTAATATTAAAAGTTGCCGTTGCACTTCTAAATCCATCGGCACTTGCCGTTACTGTAAACTGAAAAACTCCTAATGCAGGATTTCCACTAATATCACCATTTGCTTCAACAGTTAACCATGCCGGAGCATTAGTAGAGCTGTATGTAATACCTGCTGCACCTTGTGCAGTTGCTACACTTCCCGAATAAAGTCTTCCTACCATGCCCGATTCCAATGGCTCACTATCAAAAACAAGTAACGGTAAATCTATTATAATACTCCAATTTGCTGTTGCACTCTCATATCCATCGGCACTTGCCGTTACTGTAAAATCAAAAGTCTCTGCTATTGTGGGTGTTCCGCTAATATTACCATTTGCTTCAACAGTTAACCATGAAGGTGCATCGGTAGAGCTGTATGTAACACCTGCTATACCGACAACTGTTGCAACGCTTCCTGAATATTCTATCCCAACCGTGCCTGTTGGCAATATTGTACTATTGTAAGGAATAGTAGACAGGTCTGATATTGTAATAATAACTGTTGCCGTTGTATCAGCAAATCCTGCTGCACTTGCAATTACGGCAAAATTAAAAGTTCCTACTTCTGCGGGTGTTCCGCTAAGAGTAAGTGTCGTCAAATTAAATGTCATACCTTTCGGCTCTGAACCTGTCATTGTATAACTAATAGTTGGATTCCCTTGACTTGCTGTCGCAGGTAATAAAGTTTCTGAATATGGGTCTCCTATTCTTCCATTATGTAATGTGACAGGAGAGCTAAACAAAAGAGGAGGTAAAACCTGACTTTCTACCCATTGAGCATATAGAGTTCTGTTTCTTCTTTCATCCCAATATGGTTTTACCGGTATCATGTCGGCGTTGTAGAATATTGTGCCATCTATGGCAGCATCAAAGTATCCTGTAAAATCCCAGCCCACTCGAGTTGGGGGCTCTTCTTCGCTAATATCAGGTAAAGCACCTGCATATGCAACCTCGGCTTCTGTTGGTCCGCCTACACCGCCATTAGGTTCAAATCTAATTGTAAAGAAGTTTTCTCGTGAAATGTCTTCGGCACAAGCTGTTAGCAAGCCGCAAAGCATAGCCAATAAGCTCATTGATAATCTAAATTTTAAACTCAAACTATTAGTCATAAAATTACTCCTCATAAACTTCATAAACTGTATAAAATAGACTATTAATAATGTCAATATTTTTTATGACAGATTTTGTATAATTGAGCAAAAAAAAATATAATCATTTTTTTGCTTTTTATCTTGACAAAATAGAATAAAAAAGCTATTTGTATGATTTGGAGTAGCACTCCAAATCATACAAAACAGGTATAGAGGCAAAAATGACAGATTTAGAAAGAACCCTGCATCTCGTGATAGAAAAAACAGCCAAAGGGTTTCGTGTTCTTTTGTTGAATGGACAAAGGCAGGTTGGAAAAACAACCATGCTTAAAAATATGGCAAAAGGAACAAAGCGAGGTTATGTGTCGCTTGACGATATGGACTCACGCAAACTGGCACAACAAGACCCCGAATTATTTTTACAACAAAATCCGCCTCCTGTAATAATTGATGAGATACAGTATGCACCCGAGCTGTTTACATATATAAAAATTTATGCCGATAAACATCGTGAACACAAAGGTGCATTTTGGCTTACCGGTTCACAAAAATACAAACTTATGCAAGGCGTGCAAGAATCGCTTGCCGGACGTATTGCAATTATAGATATGATGGGACTATCGTATCGTGAAAAAATAAAAAAGCCATTTTCCGGCAAACCATTTTTACCCTCTATGGATAAATCTAACGACAAAAAAAAGCTAACAGTTCAAGAAGTCTATCAACATATTTGGGAAGGCAGCTTGCCCGAACCGTTTGTCGATAAAAAAGTAGAGCGAGAAAGATTTTTCTCATCGTATATTCAGTCTTATATCGAACGTGATGTAAAAGATTTTTATAATGTGGAAAAGCCAATACAATTTTTTGACTTTATCTCGGTAGTTGCTGCACAAACAGGACAATTATTAAACTATTCATCACTTGCTCGCGATGTCAGAATTGACGTAAAGACAGCTCAAACTTGGATGGGAATTTTAGAACGATCAGGTCTTGTATACTTATTGCGACCATATTCACCAAACATAACTAATCGCATTATTAAAACACCAAAGATGTATTTTTTAGATACCGGTCTATGCTCATATTTGATAAAATGGCTAACACCTGAATCTTTGATGAATGGTGCAATGTCGGGGGCAATATTTGAAACCTATGCAATTGGAGAAATTTTGAAGTCATATCTTCACAATGGTAGGGAGCCGGCAATGTATTTATATCGTGATGCTAACCAAAACGAAATTGATATTGTTTTAGAAGAAAATGGTACTTTGCATCCGATAGAAATAAAAAAAACCTCAAACCCGGGATTGAGCGATTATAAAAGCTTCAAAGAATTGTCTAAATTGCAAAAAAAAGTTGGACTTGGTGCGGTAATATGTTTAAAGCCTGAACGTTTACCTCTTTCGCGTGATGTTGTGTCTATTCCAATATGGGAAATATAATGCTTCGATTTTATAAAAATACATAAAAAAAATAAAAAATTTTATTCCCCATCCAAAATCATTTCCAGATAAGATTTTCTTATAAAATCGGTAAGACCAAAAAAGTTTGCAGTATGAAAAAGTTCTTCTTCTGCTTCTTGGGTGTAATCACTTTTAATTTCTAATTCTACAAAATCCTCAAGTTTTTCTACGGTATCAATACTAATTTCTATTTTACCATAATTATATATTGACCTTAATTTTACGACCTTTTCTCTTTCTGTAAAACCTACCGCTAAAAGTATATTTTTTATAGAATCAAAATCCTCAACACCTATCTCTTCTTCAAGCCGAGCTTTAGATTTAATCGAAACTTTTGGACCTTTATATGTTAGGTATGTTTTATCGCCCGCTCTTCGTAAACGTAAAGCTTCATCTGTTTGGGCAAAATCTCTTTGAGGGTGATCAAAATATGCGTCAACCTCTTCTCTTGTCTCTGCGTATACAGCACCGGCAGAAACTATTTTCTCAATAAAAGAATCTTTATCATAACAACGTGCTTTTATTTCAACTTCAAACATTATCTCCTCAACACACCACTTACAGATATTCCATCGCTTCCTATTGAAGATTTTCTAACTCCATTTATAGTCAGCACAACTCCATCCACTTCGGGAAACTGAGTTGCCGTATAAACCAACTGATCAAGTCTATTTAACATAATTCCACCAACGGCATTTCTTTCAAACTCTGAATTAAAATCTAACCATAAAACTCTGCTCTTGAGTTCGGCTTTATTTAATCTTATATTTTTTGTAAACGCATTAAGATAACCTGCCGACTCTTCTCGTGCCGATACTCCTTTTATAAGCTCATTTATTACAGCCTCATACTTATTGCTTTCCTTGATTCTTCTGCTTACAGATGCTACATGTAACAATTCAGTTCTCTCATTGAATTTCATAAAAAATACTTGAGCATTGATAGTAGGCTCTTCTTTTTTAGGTTCTTCTCTTTTTGGAACTTCTTGTTTTGGTTGTGTTATAATTTCTGGTTTTGGCTGTACTACAGGTTGTGTTATAGTTTCAACCGGTTTTATATCTTTAACAACCTCTTTGGGTTTATCTTTTTGATCGCGTTTAATATCCTCAAAAGGGGTTGTACCCTTAAAGGGAACAGGTTCTGTTTCCTTTGCTTCTTTTGCTTCTTTTACTTCTTCTACAAAAACTTTACTTATAGAAACTTCACCCGTTTTTTGCGGGCTTTCTTTAATTGCCATAATTACAATAACTGTAAGCAATATCATTATAGTAATTACAAACACAGCAGTTGAAGAACTCGAACTATTTGAAGCCCCCTTTCTGCCGGCAGAGCTTGTACTTCTTGAGGTTTTCTTTTGAGGTTGTTTCTTTGCAGTTTTCATCTTATATAAGTTACAGCTCCTCTATACCTTGGTTTCCAATACGAGTTTTCCATACTCGTATAAGATACCCTTTTTCCGCTGCTTGGAGCATGTATAAACATCCCATCACCCACATATATCCCTACATGCGATATTCTTCTTGAAGTTGTCTGAAAAAACACAAGATCTCCGGGTCTTGCCCTGTTAAGGGGTATTTTACGCCCGCTCTCATATTGCTGATCGGTTCTTCGCAACACCGAAATACCCGATTTGCCGTAAACATATTGAACAAATCCTGAACAGTCAAAACCTCTCGGTGATGAGCCGCCTGCAAAATAAGGCACACCTTGAAGCGAATCTGCAGTTCGTACAATTGACTTTCTAGTGTTAGATACATTGGGTGAACGCAATACATCTCTTACCGTGCTGTTTTCAGTACGATTTTGATTAGAAGAAGCAGCCGAAGATCTTCTCACCTGAGTTTCAGGAGGCATACACGAAACAATAAAAAATAAAGCTATCAAAATTATTTTAATAAAATATCCCATATCTATAAAATCGGCAAATAATGTATAAAAAGTAAAATATTTACTTTCAATTATTAGCTTTAATACATAAATTGTCGCTTAAATAGTCTTTACAATGTTTTACCCCCCGCCCGCCGAAGGCGGGCGAGATGTAATTACTGTAATATGGCAAATAATCTACAAAAATAAAATATTTACTTTTAATTATTAGCTTTAATACATAAATTGTCACTTATAAGTTTTTACAATAACTACAATATGGCAAGGATTAACACCATGAAAAAAGTAGAAGGCGGATTAGAAAATATACCCGGATACTCATTTTCTGCAATTGAAGCCGAAATAAAATATGAAAATAGACTTGATTATACTTTGGTAAAATCTGACCAGCCATGCAATGCAGTGGGAGTATTCACTACATGTAAAGTAGTTGCAGCCCCTGTAAAGCTATGCAAAGAAAGAATAAATAATCCAATAAATGCCATATTGGTAAACTCAACAATTTCCAATGCCTGCACCGGAAACCAAGGCTATGAAAATGCCAAAACTTTAACTCAAAGTATAGCCAAACTCATCAATATAGATGCCACAAGCGTGCTTATGAGTTCTACAGGAGTAATAGGACTCCAACTTCCGGTAGATAAAATGTTATCGACTCATAAAGAACTTGTTGAAAAACTCAATCCCAATAATGGACAACTTTTTTCAAAAGCCATAATGACAACCGATACTTTTCCAAAATTCTATGTAGTTGAATTTAATGCCTTAGGCAAAACCTATTATATAGGTGGAACTGCAAAGGGTTCAGGTATGATGGCTCCAAATATGGCAACCCTGCTTGCTTATGTGTTGACCGATGCACCCATAAAAAAAGATGACCTTGAAAAAATCTTTAAAGACAAAATAGAGAAAACTTTAAACTCGCTTACGATTGACGGAGATATGTCAACAAATGACACGGCAATTATACTTTCTCCTATTAAGACAGAAACACTAAATTCAGATTCAGATTTATTAGCTTTTTCAGATGCTCTTGAAACTGTACTTATGAAACTTGCCGAAATGCTTGCATTTGACGGTGAAGGTGCAACAAAATTTATTAGAATACATGTAAGCGGTGCCAAAAGCTATGAAGATGCAAAAAAAGCAGGCAAATCTATAGCCGAATCTCCTCTTGTAAAAACGGCTTTTTTTGGTGAAGACCCAAACTGGGGAAGAATAGCCTGTGCTGCCGGATACTCGGGGGCTTATCTTGAAGAGGAAAAGTTATCTATTTCTTTTGGCAACGTAAAAGTGCTTGAAAATGGAACACCTATAGATTTTGACAGTGAACTATTGAAAAATATTATATCTCAAAGAGAAATTAATCTTGAGGTTGATTTAGGATTGGGTACTGCTAAAACCGTAATATTGACATGTGATCTTTCTTATGATTATGTTAAAATAAATGGGGAATATACTACATAATATCAACTAATTTTACTTGACAATATTAAACCTAAAAATAACAGTTTAAACAAACGGAAATGCCCCGTTTATTTTTTTAAAGAAAAGGTACTAAATTTGGCTTCATCAAAATTAAAGAAAATTATAGAAGACGATTCAAAATTTCTATATCAAAACTATGGAAAACGGCAAGAAGTCTGTTTTGTAAAAGGAAAAGGTTCCCTTTTATACGACCAAGATAACAAAGAATATATAGATCTCTTTACAGGGATAGCAGTTTCCAATTTGGGGCATGCCAATCCGGCTATTAATACCATATTAAGAAAACAATCTGAAATGATTTTACATTCTTCAAATCATTATTACAATAAAGAACAAATAGAAAACGCTAAACTCATTTCAGAACTTGCCTTTCCGGGCAAAACTCTCTTTGTTAACAGCGGAACCGAAGCTAATGAGGCAGCCATAAAACTGGCACGAAAATATGGGCTTGAGCAAAATAAAAATAAAATCGAAATATTATCGTTTTATAATTCATTCCATGGCAGAACCTTTGGAAGCATGACCGCAACAGGTCAAAAAAAGATTCATGACGGATTTGGTCCCCTGCCAAAAGGATTTACACATCTTCCTTTTAATGATATAAAGGCATTCAAGAAAGTCGCTAAAAAAGGAAAAACCGCAGCTGTAATAACCGAACTCATACAGGCAGAGGGCGGTATAATACCGGCACAAAAAGCATTCATTACAGAACTATTTGATATATGTCAAAAATATGATATTCTAACTATTGTAGATGAAGTTCAAACAGGAATAGGACGCACCGGTTTGCCTTTTGCTTTTCAACATTATGAAATTATACCCGACATTATTACGCTTGCAAAGGCATTGGGAGGCGGATTGCCCCTTGGAGCAATGCACACTAAAAATTTCTTACTGCCCTACTTTCCAAAAGGAGTACACGGAACCACTTTTGGAGGCAATCATTTATCGTGTGCTTTGGCTTCGGCAATACTTTCTGAATTGAAAAAATCAAGTTTTATCAAAGAAATTGACAAAACTTCCAACTATATATTCGAGAGATTGAACGATATACGATCTAAAACAAATATTATTCAAGATATAAGAGGTTTAGGATTATTAATAGGTATTGAAATTAATGCCGATGCCCTAACAATTGTCAAAAAAGCTCTTGAATCGGGATTGATAATAAACTGCACAAGTGAAAAGGTAATTAGATTAGCTCCGGCATTAAATATAAAAATGAAAGAACTTAAAGCAGGCATAGATATACTTGAAAAAATTATATTAGGAGAAAAGAACAGTGAGACCACCTAAACTATATAAAAAAAATATTTTACAGATTACAGATTTATCTAAAAAAGAAATATACGATCTGTTTGAATTTACGGTAAAATTAAAAAAAGCTCTAAAATTAGGCAAAGAAACACATATTCTAAAAAGCAAAATTCTTGCAATGATATTTGAAAAAAGCTCTACCAGAACACGGGTATCATTTGAAGTGGGCATGCACCAATTAGGAGGCAATGCCCTGTTTTTAAGCAAAAACGAAATTCAATTAGGCAGGGGCGAGACCTTTGCCGATACTGCAAAAGTTTTATCGAGATATGTAGACGGAATAATGATAAGAACAGATGCTCACAATAAGGTAATCGAAATAGCAAATGAAGCCACTGTTCCTGTTATAAATGGGTTAACCGACTTTGAGCATCCCTGTCAGGCATTGGCCGATTTTTTTACCATGTACGAAAGAAATAATAAACTTGAAAAACAAAAATTGGTTTATATTGGGGATGGTAATAATGTAGCAAACTCGCTTTTGCTTGGATCGGCAATTCTCGGGATTCATATAACAATTGTTTCTCCAAAAGAATATGCCCCAAACAATGAAGTAGTACAAGAAGCTCAAACAATTGCTAAATCAAGCGGATCAATTATAGTTATCACTTCTGATATTGAGCCGTCAATAAAAGATGCCGATTATCTTTATACCGATGTATGGACAAGTATGGGGCAAGAAGAGGAAAGCGAAAAACGAAAAAGAGATTTTGCTAACTTTAAAATTTCTTCAGAGCTAATGAGAAAATGTCCCTCGCACTGTAAGGTAATGCATTGCTTGCCTGCACACAGAGGTGAAGAAGTTGATTCTGATGTGTTAGACTCTGACAGCTCAATAGTTTTAGATCAAGCTGAAAACAGACTTCATTTGCAAAAGGCTTTACTTTGTGCACTTATGAAATAAATTAATAGTGAGGATGATATGAACATAAAAAAAGTAGTATTAGCATATTCAGGAGGATTAGACACTTCTGTTATCGTTAAATGGTTAATTGAAACATATAATTGTGAAGTTATATGTTATGCAGCAAATATTGGACAAGAAGAAGAATTAGACGGTCTTGAAGAAAAGGCAATAAAAACCGGTGCATCTAAATGTTATATAGAAGATCTTACCGAAGAATTTGTAAAAGATTATGTTTTTCAGGCAATAAAAGCCAATGCTATATATGAAGATAGATACCTATTGGGAACATCTCTTGCAAGACCTGTAATAGCTAAAAAACAAGTTGAAATAGCCCTTAAAGAGGGTGCCGATGCAGTTTGTCACGGTTCAACAGGAAAAGGCAATGATCAAGTACGATTTGAAATGGCATACATGGCTCTTGCTCCCGAACTTCAAATAATAGCCCCTTGGAGAATATGGGATTTACATTCAAGATCATTGCTTATTGATTATGCAGAAAAAAATAATATCCCGATACCAATAACCAAAGATAAACCTTACAGTATGGATAGAAACATATTACATATTTCTTATGAGGGCGGAATTCTTGAAGATCCATACAGGGAACCCGATGAAAGCATGTTTTTGCTAACAAAATCGGCAAAAGATGCTCAAAATGAGCCTACTTATATAGAAATAGACTTTGAACAGGGTACTCCTATTGCACTTGATGGGGTAAAATTAGGACCCGTAGAACTAATGAAAAAACTCAATAAACTTGCTGGGGACAATGGAGTAGGTAGAATTGATATTGTAGAAAATAGGCTTGTGGGAATAAAATCACGCGGAGTATACGAAACTCCTGCAGGAACGGTATTAATAATGGCTCACAGAGACTTAGAATCAATTACTCTCGACAGAGATACTCAACATTTAAAGGATAAACTGGCATCTGAATATGCTGCATTAGTATATAATGGGCTTTGGTTTAGCAAAAAACGTGAATCTCTCGATGCATTTGTTAACGAAACCCAAAAAAATGTCACCGGAACAGTAAAAGTGAAGCTATTTAAGGGAAATTGCAGCATTGTAGGGAGAAAATCCCCAATAACCCTTTATAATCCTGAAATAGCCACCTTTGAAAAAGGCCAATTATACGACCAAAAGGATGCTACAGGATTTTTGAGAATTTTTGGATTACCATTAAAAGTTGAGGCATTATTGAAAAAAAAGAGCAGAAAATGAGTAAAAAATAGTGTAGTTTTAGCTATTAAAATTATATTAATATTTTTTTATTTTTTTTATGTTTTTAGCTTTACAATCCACAATGATTATGTTTTTTGGTAAACAAGTTCGTAATTGCGTTTTTTAAGGGCAAATTGCAAAAAATACGATATTTTGGAGAATGTCAGTGGATATATCTTTCAAAGATTTAGGACACCATAGAGTCGTTGAAGTTAGCGGAGAAGTTGATCTCTATAATGTAAGCGAGCTTAAAAAGGCCTTGTTCGGTATAACAAATGGTGAATTTGACAGTGTCATAGTAGATATGAGCAGTGTTAACTATATGGATTCATCCGGTATAGGTGCATTGGTTGCCGGACAGAAAAAAATGCGTGCCAATAATGGGAAATTTGCTCTTATGAGCATACATGAAGATGTACTAAATATATTAAAACTAGCCACTTTGGACAAGTTTTTTAAAATTTATGGCAGCCCCGATGATTTAGCCTAAACTTACTCTACTCTTTTAAATATAAGTACTGTGGTGTCATCGTGCGGTGCAGCTTCTCTTTTAAATTCATTTACATCAGCTACTAAGGTATCAACAAAATCTTTAGCACTTAAATGATTATTTTGTATCAATTTATCATGTACACGAACTATTCCATACTCATCTTTTTCGGGATTTCTCATTTCGGTAATACCATCTGTAAAAAGTATTACAATATCTCCGGGTTTAAATTTTACCTTGCCCTGCTGATATTCGGCATCTTCCATAACACCTATTGGCAGCCCATCAATCTTTGATACTGTTACAGATTTTTTATCTGCCCTATAGCAGACAAGAGGTCCATGACCGGCATTTGAAAAACTCAATTCTTGAGTACGCCTATCATAAATCATAAAAAACAAAGAGGCAAACTTATCGATAGCAAAATCGGCACTTAAAGCATCATTGATAGCCGTAATAACTCCGGCACAATCTACATCGCCGCGTTTAATATAAGTGGCAAATACTGTTCTTATCATAACCATAACAAGAGATGCAGGAACCCCTTTACCCGATACATCACTTATAAGAGCCCCAATTCTATGTTCATCAATATCAACATAATCAAAATAGTCACCGCCTACACCCTTTGCTGCTTGGGTATATCCTTGAATTTGAATTCCTCTTTTATTGTAAAAGTCCATCGGATTTAAACCCTCTTGGATACTCTTTGCCATTTCCAACTGTTCTTCCATCAAAGCAGATTCAATCTCTTTATTTTTTGCATCATAAATTTGAGCTGTCATATAGTTAAACTCATTTGCAAGCAAACCTAATTCATCAGATCTATTAAGTTCTATTCTATAATCAAAATTACCTTTACCTATCTCGGCAGCTCCTTTGGAAAGTTTGCGAATGGGACTTATAATAATACCGGCAAGCAAAATAGATCCCAAAATAGATAGAATAATAAATCCTAATGAGATCATAGCAATGACCCTTTTCATTTCATCTATTTCTGCCATAAACTCTTTATTGGATAATCCTATTATTACCATACCTATCATTCGTTGATCAAGCTTATTCAAAACAGGAAGAAAAAAATCATAAATGGTTGCTCCTTCACGCAACGGATCTTTTATTAAAGTCAATTTAGCATCTTGAATATCTTCATCGAAAGTTCTATCTATTCCATCATCAAGCTTGGCACTTACTTCATACTCTTTGTGTCTATCAAAATATTGTATTATTTCATTTTGGGCATTTAATACAAATGCATACTCAATTGCAGTAACCAATTGTAAATTGTTGATTGAAGTTACAATTGAAAGTTCATCTATTCCTATAGATTCTTGAGCCGTATTTGCAAGATGACCTATTTCTCTTTGCATAGATCTTATTGCATTTTCTGTAAGAAGTTTAGTTTCACGATTTATAAAATATATTGCAATAGTAATAAGTATAGAAACTACAAGCAAAATAATTGCCAAAGAAAACTTAACCCTTATACTAAAACCCTTTTTTTTACTTCCATCTTTAATCTGATCTTCTTTTTCTTTATCCATAATGTCCTCATCGTCCTAAGAAACCAAGAGATTTCTGTATATTATTGCGCGCCTTAACATGACCGGGATCTATAACAAGAACACGGCGCCATTCTTCTATTGCTCTATGGAAATCATTATTTGTATAATATTGAATGCCATTATAATAATGTCTATTGACAAGTATTCTCTGTTCTTCTGTGAGTTGTCTCGGTGCAGCAGCAACAGCACCTCCCCCGATTCTGAGTTGAGATTCAACCCTATTTATTCCTATAGCAGCCTGAATATTATCAGGATCTCTTGCTATTACCCAACGATATTCTCTTAAAGCTGACTCTAAATTTTCTCTGCCGCCTTGTCCAAAATAATTTGCCGCAACTCTAAGCCTTTGTGCAATTTCGGCAGGACTTGCCATAACATTTTCGGCTCTTCTGCGAGTTTCAGCAGTTCTAACTTGAGCAAAATGAGCATTCAATCCGGGATGATTAGGTGCTACACTTCTCACTAACTCTAATTTTTTTGTTGCCGATCTAAAATTTTGGGATTCCATTTCTTGCCTTGCCTCGTTTATCAACTGGTCTATCAATTTGGCATAGGCATCCGGATTCATTCTTATTTCATTTCTAAGCAAGTATTCGGTAGCAATATCGTTTTTGGGAAACAACCTAAGTATTTGATCAAATTTTTGACGTGACTCGACATACATCCCTCTTTCGTATAAGGCTTTTCCTGAAACTATTAGTGAATTGACGATATCATAATAGGGAGAAAATTCATCTATAATTTCTTCGTTTCTTTCATCTTCAGCTTCTCTTGCTCTGCCCAAGTACTCCTTAGCTTGAGTATTACCCGGATCAAGAGCAAGGGTTTTTTCAAAAGCTACTATAGCTTCTCGAAATCTCGATTGAGAAAATGCAATTAATCCGGTTTGAAACTCTTGCTGAATGGCTGCCAATCTTCTCTGCCTTTCTCTTGCTTCATGGGCATCTCTTAATCTGGGAATTTCGCGAAGCCGAGCATTTACATCTCTATAATTATTTATAAGACCTCTGGCACTTTCAAAATCGCTTATAGCATTATCAAAATCATTTTGTGCCAAATGATTTAAAGCCGATTGATAAAAAGCCTCAGCTTGAGCCAATCTTTGCTCATAAAGTCTATTTTTTTCCAATTCGTCATCTATATTTCTCATATAGATTCGAGCTTCTCTATTTCGGGAATCCAAATTTAAAACTTGTTGGTAAGATACCCTTGCTGAAGAGAAATCTCTTGCATCAAAAAGAGATTTTCCTTCGGCTAAAAGATTTCTTATGGTTTCAAATCTTATTCTATTGTCTATAGCAAGCTGACTTCTGCGCCTGCCCTCTTGAACATCGGGGTCTTGAGGTACCAGCCTCAATGCTTCTGTCCACAATCTCAAAGCCGATTCATAATTTTCGGCCCTCATTTCGGCTTCTGCTTCTGCAACAAGTTGAAGACTTTGGGCTCTTCTTTCTTCTGAAAGTCTTCTGCGTTCAGCTTCGGCAGAGACGGCTTCATTGAGTACCCGCATATCTTCTCTCATGAGCTGAAGATCGGGATCTTGGGGGTCAATTCTATAAGCTGCTACATAATCATCAAGTGCCATTTGAGCTCTTCTTCTGCCTTGCTCAAAGTTTTCATTCATAATTTCTTGTGCTGCTCTGTAATTATATTTAGATCTTTGGAGTGCAATATCTTTCTTTTGTTTGAGATCAAAAAGCATTTCTATTCTTTGTTGAACTCTTTCATTGTTTGGCTCTAGATCAAGTGCAGCCAACCATAATGCAATTGCATGAGAAAATTCTCTTTTGTTAAAGTGGTTTTGAGCTAATCTATCGAGTTCGGCTGCAGTAGGAGCGGCTAATACACTGCTATTTTCCCAAATAGGGCATATTATCAGCACCGAAAGAATTAACGATATTGTTTTTTTTGTCAAGTTCATCACTTTAATTAAACACTCTAACTCTTCTTTTTAATTTATACATTATCATATTAAAATAAAAGCTCAATTTTGCCCCTAATCCAAATAATAATATTATGAGACCCGACAAAATAAAACTTGTTACCAGAATAGCGTTTTTAGACCCCATTTTTTCAAAAATAAACATTGAATACCTTTGTAAAGGATAATAAAAAGGAAGCAAGATATCAAACTCAACGGTAATAGGTTCGCTCCAAATAGTTCTCTTTACGCCTTCACGCTCTTGAACATAATTTGCCTTTACAGACATAATATATTTACCGGTCTGAAGTTCTGCAAGCAATATTTCTCCATCGAGATTATTTATTTCATCATAATTTTTTACTTCATCACGACCATAAACAATATTATATCCTTTTATATTGCTTGCATCTATATTTTCTGCAACAACTTTTGCTATAAATGATTTTTCGTTATAAGAATCTGCAATATCAAAAGGAAGTTTAATTGAAAACCATGGTTGATGTTGCTGAACAAGCCTTCTTCCATACAATGGAGTAACTACTCTTTCTGAAACCCGCTTTTCGGTTTGTGCATATAGCAAGCTATCAGGAAGTTTTTCTATATTACCCAAGTTAAGATAATAATCAACTATTTGACTTTGTTGATCTGTTTTATCTACTGCACTTAAACTAAAAAAATAGTTTCCCGGCGGTAAATCTTTAAAATTAATATTAAAATCAGTAGTAAACTGATTAGGGCGTGAAACTGCATTCTCAGAAAGAGAATACATAAAGCCTTTAAGTCTTGCTCTATCTTCAACTGTCCAGTTAAATCTAGCACTATATAGTTCTCTTCCTCTTGCGGGTGCTTGAATCGAAGCCGAAATTGTCGGCATAGGTATAGGGTTCATTGATGTTTGAATTCTATATCGAACAGTTCGGCTAAAATTACCTGCCCCATCAATAGCCCTTATATGAAAATAAGATATTCCATCATCAAGCCCCGATAAAACTATTCTGCTGGCATTTGCAGGCATATTTTGAATATCGGGATCAATTTCGTCAGGTCTTTGTGATTCGGATGATTTTGTAAAGACCACTGCATATCCAACTATTCCCGATTCATCAAAAGGAGGCCTCCAGCGAATAATAGCAGTGTTTGAACGTGACCACCTATCTTCAGGATGAGTTTCTGAAAACACCATAGGAGGATCAACATGTACATCGCTGTATTTAGATAAAACTCTTCCATTTTCTTCCCAAAAAAGAATAGTTTTATTTACCGATGTGACAGCATTAGGATTTTTAGCTGCATTACGCTCTGAAGTTTTAGCTTGAGAAAGAATTTCGGCACGTTGAACATCGAAAATTGCCGAGTATATACTGGTAGTTGCTTCTCTGGTATCCAACCATGATATTGAAAGTTCTCCGGGTCTATATAGTGCAATGCTTGGAAACATACATCTGGAGTTTGTTTGACTTATCCTAATAGGATTTTTATCCCACTTTTCACCCAAATTATGCCCCCTCAAAAGTGATATATTTAAAACTCCATCATAATTGTTCTGAAAGGCAACATATAAAGTATTATTATATATCATAATAGAAGGCGAAGCATCACCGCTTCCGGTACCTATTTTTACAGGAGATGTCCAACTATTACCATAATTTGTCGATTTCATAAAATAAAGTGAATCTTCAAAATTTTCATCCCTGCCCTGCCATACGAGATATATTCCGCTTCCTGAAAAAGAAAACGAAGGGAAAAAAGCTCCCCTCATGCGTGCAGGCATTTTCACCAAAGATCTTATCTTTTTGAAAGTGTTGCCATTCATATCGTTAGCATAAAACAAATTAAACGAATTTTTATGAAATGCATGAAAAATAAGATGAATTGAGTTTCTATCGTCAAAGTAAACTTTTGGAAGCATTTCCATTTCATAGCCCAATTTTAACTGCTCGGCAGTAGACCATGTGGCTCCCAAATCATTAGACATCGAATAAAAAAGCCTGTTTACAGAATCGTCTACAACATGATTTTGCCAAACCACAACAACTTGTCCCATACCCGAAATTGCAACATGTGGATTATTTGAAATCATGGTATTTGTATCTGCAATTCTGTTAGAAGGTAAATAAGTTGCCCCACCGTCAAATGATACCGATACATAAATACCGTGACCAACTCTGGGATCATTGGCTTCATAAACTACAGCTATATATTTACCTCTTGATGCAACAGCTAAATTTTTTACCTGTAAATTTTGCCTTGAAACATTAATTACCCTTTCCCAGCCTACCGGTGCACTTTCGAGATGGCTATAAAAAAAGACAGCAATTACTACCAACAAAAGTGCAAAGGTAGACAAATGCCATATTATTTTCTTCAAAAAAGTAAATCTATAATGAAGAGTTAAAAATCTTGTTGAGATATCAAACATACCAAATAATGTCCCAAGCCTAAAAATAAGTCAATACTTTCCATATCTATTATCGGCAAAAATAGGGTTAAATTTCATTAATATGGTGTTTTTTATGGTACTATTGAATATTATGTCATTTTAAGAAAGTTGTTTTATATTTTTTGCTGATTGGTCTTTATATAATTAGCCTTATAAGTACTTTTGGTTCGACTAAGCTCACTATAACTTCTAAAAAGCCCTAATAGGGCGAACTAAATAGTAATCTTGTTGATCTAACTCTAACTTGCAAAAAACTGCTCTGACCCTTATCCCAAAAAATATCAAAAATTCTATTTCGAAACCTATACAATAATATCCAAAATCTTCATTTGAGGCAATCTCACATCCCTAAACTCGTTTACTTCGAGCTCAAAGATAATATCTATCTTATTTTGTGAATCAAAATATTCTTTCATTTCGGGACCCATTGACCATCCAATAGCACAAAGGCTTTTATTCTCAGTAAACAAGTACTTGCCGTGAATTTGTTCACTGAGCAATATAAGCTCCGAGGGAATTACATTTTTAACTATAAATATTGGAACCTCGTTCCCACGACCAAAAGGTTCAAGCAAGAATAAAGATTCGGCAAGTTCTAATGTAATATCAGGTAAACTAAATTCAAGGTCTATGCTTTTAGTTAAAGGTTTATGTTCCTCATTGCTTAAAGTTTCGTTAATGTTTAAAAATATTTCATTTACAAGAGAATACTTTAAAGTAAAACCAAATGCTTGAGAATGTCCCCCTAATTTTTCAAAACACGAAATATGAGGAGTAAGCATATCAAGAAAGTTTATCCCATCGGGAGATCGACCTGAACCTATTATAAATTCAGAATCAATTTTTACTGCAGCAATTACCGGTTTTGAAAGTTTATCAACCAGTCTATTGGCTATTAAGCCTGTTAGACCTTCTTCATCTATTGTGCTAATGAATACTGCTATTTTGTCGTTGATAATGGCACTATTTTCAATATCGTTTAATTACCGGTTTTGAAAGTTTATCAACCAGTCTATTGGCTATTAAGCCTGTTAGACCTTCTTCATCTATTGTGCTAATGAATACTGCTATTTTGTCGTTGATAATGGCACTATTTTCAATATCGTTTAATAATTTTTCATATTCTTCATTTACAAGATTTTTTCTTTCTTCATTGAGTTCTTTTATTTCAAAAAATAATTCACCTGTATTTTCGGAATTTGAATTTAACAAAAAGTCTACTGTCATGTTTGCACGCCCAAATCTTCCGGGTGTGTTTAGCATGGGTGCAATATTCCATGATATAAATTTAGAGTTTACTTTTGAGTCGTCTATAATCATAGATAATCCTGCATGATTTTTTTGCGACATAGACTCTATTCCATATTTTGTTATAGTTCTATTTTCACCGCTCAATGTCATAAGATCGGCAACGGTTCCCAAGGCAAAGTATACCGATAACTCATATAGTAAATTATTTATCTTAGGAGAAAGTACACTTTGCATTTCAAAAAAAACATATAATAATTTATCTATGCCTGATAAAAACTTGGGCAGTTCGTAAACAATTTTTGCCGATTCAAGAAGTGATTTAATATCTATAAAATCTGCAATATGATATCCTTGATGCTTTAGTGAATTAAGCAATTCTGTATCGGCAACTATACATGCAGTATTATTTTCTATGTAAACTTTAAGCTCTTCATCGGTAATGCCATGTTGTTTTTTTTCAACAATCAAATTTTTTACATGAGCTGCATCATATAAGTCATCAGATTTGCTAACCAAAACAAAAAGTTTATTAAATGAATTAAGATAACTTAAACATAGGGCATGAGCTAACTTGAAAGCTACACCTACTCCGGCAAGGTTTTTATTAGGATATGAACATGTCTTCTTTTTGGGATTCAATATCAAAGCATTAGGCAGCTCATCACCCTGTTCATGATGATCGGTAACTATTACTTCTATACCATGCTCTCTTGCATATTCTATTTGATCGATATCTCTAATTCCGGAGTCCACTGTTATTAGTAAATCAATTTTCTTTTCAACGAACTCATCTATTATATCTCTAGTTAAACCATATCCCTCATCAGATACAGGAAACCTATAAACTATTTTTGAACCCAATTTTGAAAACATAAAGTTTACAATAGCAAGCGAAGTGATTCCATCTAAATCACTATCCGCAAAAACACCTATTTTACCCGATCTGTCTAAAGTTTCTCTAATCTTGCTTACGGCATCATACATACCATCCATGAGAAAAGGGCTGTTCAATGAAATATTTCTTAAATTCAAAAAGAAATCTATTTGCTCAAGAGAATTGATACCGCGAGTGCTAAGTATTTTTAATATTTCACGAGGATACTGATTGAAAAAGGATGCGGCATATTCGACAAATTCATCATCGGCTTGAGCAATCTCCCAATTGTATTTCATTTGGGGCTTTCCGTAGCATTAATTGCTTTCTTTGCCAAGAACAAAGCTTTCTCTATAATTGATTTTGATACGTTTTCTATTTTGAAACGCTTAAACAGTTTTTTATGACTCCATATTGTGTTGATGGTTTCAAATGCTTTTTTATCATCTGTTTTGATCTCTGACATGAGTTGCTTGTAAACAAGTTGAGGCTCGATTCTTATTTTTAAACTTACTGTCTTGAAGTATTCGGCAAGTTTAACTGCACGCAGCATTCCGGTAAACAATGCAAACGGCTCTTTAATTTTACCTATATATGTTGAAATTTTTCCCACCTGCCTATTATCTTTATCAAGAATAATAAGACCTATACCGGCATGTCCGTTTTTTTCGACTGACGAGGCAACATAAATAACAAGTTCAGAATTAACAGGAATCAATGATAGTTCGGCTCCAATTAAAAGTGAAACTACTTCATCATCATGTTCACGGTCTTGAGCTTGTTTTTTTATTATGATTTTCTTTTTTGCAATAGGCTTTTCATGCTTTAAAAGCAACTCGCGTGCTTCTTTTATAATTGTAATCACATCGTCTTCGGTTGAACCCGATAACTCGGCTATTTTCGAGATTTCTTTGCCTTCGGTTAAAAGTTGTAAAACTCTGTCTATACTTAGCAGCATATCATCCTCAACTTCTGTATATAAATCTTCCACAATTTGGACAATTGATTACAGATTTTCCACTTGATAATTCTGTTGTAATAAATTCGGGTATCGAAAATCTACAACATCCGCAAATAAGTCCCTCTAACTCGGCTATGCCCTTGCCCTCTTTTGATGAAAGCAATTTCTTAAATTTGCTTTTATACGCCACAGACAATGACTCAAAAAGTGAATTAAACTGCTCTTCATACTTTGCTATTTCATCTTCAAAAGATTTTATTTTATCTTTTATAAGCTGAATATCTTTTTGAACTTGTTCATCTGATTCTGATACGGCTTTCTGCCATTTTACTATTTTGTTTTCAGTATCTTCTTGTTTATCTATAAATTCAAGAAGTTTATCTTCAAGAGCCGATTTTTCAGTTCGTACTATTTGCAGTTCGCTTTCAAGTGAATTGAGTTCCTTTTCTGATTTTATAGATAATCTTTTTTCTTCAATCTTTTTTATTTTTGAATCTAACGAAGCAAGAACCGTTTCGTTCTCTTTAATTTTAAGTGCAAGGGCTTTGCCATAGTCTTCTGCTTGTTTGGCTTTTGTATGTTTTTCAGAATTTTCAGTTTGCCAATGTGTGATATTTTTGTTAGCTCGCTCTATTTCGTTTTTTTGGGATAGAATTATATCCCAATAACGCTGCAATTCTATCATTATTGTTATGTCTTTATTCATTTTGAATATATACCTTAAATGGATTTTTTTGTGTTTTTGAAATAATTATTTGATTTTTATTTTGAGGAAAACTTTTTTCAAAGTGATCAGATAACTCGTCTTTTAAGAATTCAAGCAGTTGAAATTCAGTCGCAAAATGACCGGCATCTATTACTACAACTCCGTTTTCTATAGCTGAATTCATTCCATGATAGTTAACATCACCTGTAATTATGCAATCGGGATGATGAAAGTGTACTATTTTTTCTACATCTTTGCCTCCCGATCCATTTAATAATGCCACCCTTTTTATTTTTTTAGACTCATCTCCTCCATACACAAGAAAACTTGTCCTTAGTTTTTTGGAAATATATGCCAAAAAGTCTTTTAAAGCAATCTCTTCGCTCGTTTCAGAAATCGTGCCTAAACCTATTTGCCCGCAGTTTTCAGGAAATAAAACATCAAGATGCTTTAAATCAAGTTTTTCTTCGAGTTTACGGCAAAATATCTTATCAAGATTGGTATGAAGAGAAATGACCGATATTCTGTTTGAAATGAGTTCAATTAAATTTTTACTTGCAGGATCAGATTCATCTATATTTTTAATATGCTTAAAAAACAGGGGATGATGAGTAATAATTAAGTTTGCACCATTTTCTAGAGCTTCACTCACAGTATCTCCGGTAATATCAAGGCAAAGAAATACCGCTTTAAGTTCACAATTTGGAAACATCAACTGCTCGCCCGAATTATCATAATTTTCCATAAGCTC
>Ga0099364_10004259_pt1 | contig 21756 bp, 11 predicted proteins | sample TergutTh196P3_FD_73070 | JGI IMG/M metagenome (GOLD analysis project Ga0099364, IMG submission 73070) | Microcerotermes parvus P3 segment gut microbial communities from Pointe-Noire, Republic of the Congo - Th196 P3 | ecosystem: Host-associated > Arthropoda: Insects > Digestive system > Gut ... | reverse complement strand
TATTTTCCCCCTTTTTTTCCCTTTTTATTTTTTTTTTTTTTTTTTCCCCCCCCCCCCCCCCCGTACAAAATAAAAAAGAAAAGAGAAAAAAGCCCCACAAATCGGCAGCCACTCGTTCGCAGACCCAAACCCTTCAAACAAGGTCTTCCTTTTTTCATCGGCACTTTGTGCCGCTTTCTCCGCACCTCAGGTGCGATTTCACTTTTCTTTTGCAAGCGTCTCGCCTTAATAATTTGGGGAGGAAATGTGCGTAAACCTGCAATATACGGCGAATATGCCAGAAAAATAAGAAAACATAAAGGAGTTTTATTATGAAGAAAGTTTTGATTACGGCAGTGTTTATTCTTGCCGCCGCTTTGGCGTTCTCGCAAGGGCAGGACATAATTGCCGGTGGGGGTACAGGGCAGTCCGCAACCCATGATTTTCTGTATGAAATTGTTGACGGAAGGACTGTTACCATTACAGGCTATCTCGGAGATGCTTCGGTATTAAATATACCAAGTCAAATAGACGGATTGCTCGTAACGGCTATAGGTTATAGTGCGTTTTATAGTTGCAGTAGCTTAACAAGCGTAAACATACCTTCTTCGGTAATTTCTATAGGACAGAATGCGTTCTATAATTGCATTAGTTTAACAACAGTAAACATACCTCCTTCTGTTACTTTTATAGGAGGTACTGCTTTCTATAATTGCACTAGTTTGACAAGCATAACAATACCTCCTTTGGTAACTTTTATAGGGGAAGGCGCGTTCTGGTCTTGCAGTAGTTTGACAAGCATAACTATACCTGCTTCGGTAACTTCTATAGAAAATAATGTGTTCATTGGTTGCAGTGATTTAACAAGTATAACAGTAGATACTCGTAATCCTGTTTATGCAGATATAAATGGTATTCTTTTCGATAAAAACATACAAACCCTAATCGCGTATCCGGCAGGTAGAAATCAAAGAGCATACATTATTCCTTCTTCGGTAACTATTATAGACCATTATGCGTTCTCTGGTTGTAATAGCTTAACAAGCATAACCATACCTGCTTCGGTAACTTCTATAGGCTATTATGCGTTCTCTGGTTGTAATAGTTTGACAAGCATAGATATACCTTCTTCTGTAACTTCCATAGTAGACGGTGCGTTCTTTGGTTGTAATAGTTTAACAAGTATAACCATACCTTATACGGTAACTTATTTAGGCAGTAGTGCGTTCGGTAATTGCGCTAGTTTGACAAGTATAACAGTAGATACTCGTAATCCTAATTATGCAAGCATGGACGGTGTTCTTTTTGACAAAAATATTCAAACCCTAATCAACTATCCGGCAGGCAAAAACCAAAGAACGTATGCTATTCCTACTTCGGTAATTACTATAGGTAACTCTGCGTTCTCGGGTAGCAGCAATTTAACAAACATAGCTATACCTTCATCGGTAATTTCCATAGAAGGCGCTGCGTTCAGTAATTGCAGTAGTTTGATAAGTGTAACAATACCTTCTTCGGTAACGTTCATAGGATGGAGGACGTTCTATGGCTGCAATAATCTAACAAGCGTAACCATTTCACGGCGGACACAAGTTGAGGGAGATGATACGTTTCCCAATTCAGCACGGATAACATATTGGGATTAGAGCAATGAGCAGAGAGCAATTTGCAAATTAACAAGGAGGAGAAAGAAACAAGTATGAAAAAGTTTTTAATCACAGCAGTATTCGCATTTGTCGGCGTTTTGGCGTTTTCGCAGGAGCAGGACATTATTGCCGGAAGTAGTACAAATCTCGAAGACACAATATCAGCGGATTTGGTACTCATACAAGGCGGAACTTTTATCATGGGCAGTCCTGATGATGAGGAGCCATATTATAGAGGGAATGAAAGTCCTCAACGTCAAGTAACAGTAAGCTCATTTTATATGGGAAGGTATGAAGTAACCCAGAGGGAATATGAAACAGTGATGGGTACAAATCGAAGTAATTATTTAGGTCAGAATCTGCCAGTACATAGTGTTAGTTGGTATGAAGCAATAGAATACTGCAACAGGCTGAGCCAACTGGAAGGATTAACTCCGGCATATATAATAGACAAAAGCCGCAGCGATCCAAATAACAGAAGCGAGTACGATACCGTAAGATGGCTTGTAACATGGAACCGTAACGCAAATGGTTACCGTCTGCCCACAGAGGCGGAGTGGGAATATGCGTGTCGTGCCGGAACTACTACGCCGTTTAATACAGGAATCAATATACCCTATGACAGTAATGTCATAACAGTAGTAGGAAATTTTTTCCCTAACCCCTGGGGATTATTCGACATGCATGGAAATGTTTGGGAGTGGTGTTGGGACTGGTATGGAGATTACCCAAGCGGAATGCAGATTGATCCAACAGGCGCACATTCTGGGTCTTCGCGTATATTACGCGGTGGGAGTATGGCTAATCCGACATTTATGTGGCGTTCTGCCGCTCGGAGCAGTTCGCCGCCTGAAACCAACGGATATTTATTAGGCTTTCGTGTTGTGCGCAATGCCAATTAAAAGTAAGCGCGGTGATCTGGCACTTTGAAAAGTGTGCTTGGAAAAAACCCTGTTGGGCGGCTGTGGAAAACACCTGTAGAGGGCGTTTGGAGCCAACCGAGTTTAACCAAGCATCAAAATGGAAGGAGAACATAAATGACTAAAAATCATTTGGCGACAACAGCCCTCGAAAGGTTTTTACACAGCAGCCCAAGCAGACATCTTTCGAAGCAGAACATTTCTAAAAGCATAGAACTGCCTTGTACAAGACAGTTAATATAACAGCCTGACCACTCATGAATAGTCATGCTTAAAATGAGGATTGTATCTCCGCGTTGCGGAGTTGTTTCTGCGGTGCAGAAACATTTCAATTAAAATCGCCGATAAAAGCGGCTTATTAAGGAAGGAAACAATGAGCGACGTATTTAATGTGGAAACCGCCACAAACACCATCAGAATTGAACTGGAAATAAACCAGTTGAACAAAGGCAAAGAAGACCACGACAAAGACTACCAAGCCCGAATAGACTACGAAAAAACAATGGACATCAAGGATATATGTTCTTCGATCCTCCTGCGCTCCGGTTTTCAAGGCGACCTCGCGCAGATGACCGGCATTGTCGAACACTACTTCCGCGAAACAGCTTACAGACTCTGCAACGGCTATAACGTTACCAACGAATTTTTCACCCTCTATACCAACGTCGGCGGCACTTTCAAAGACGAACATACAAAACCCACACACGAAAGCAACCCCTTTACCGTCCGCATCAGAAGAAAAAAACGCCTGAACGACATAATGAAAAAAACCGACATAATCATTAAAGGCTATTCCATCGCGGACTTCAGCATCATAACCTTCATAGACACCAAGTCGAAGGAAGAATGGGGCTTCATGCCGGGAGCCATCTTCGATCTTCAGGGACACTCCGTCAAAATCGATGGGGACGACCCGGACAACGGCATCTATCTGATACCCGCAAACGTACCATCAGACATGACCCCCCCGCCTCAAACCGTCAAAATAGAGGAGACAGCCATATCCATCAACGAACCCTTAAGAATCGTAGGCGCGATGCCGGAACATCTTGACTGGAGGGAATACCGCATAGAAATCCGCACCCAGTACTCGAAAAGCGGCTTACTCAAAACCTCCAGATCAACCACCAGCCGCTTTATCATCGAGCATCTCTAGCGGCCGATCAGCCGCTAACCTGGCGAGAGATCAGCCGCAAGCCTAGCGAGAGATCGTCCGCTAACCTAGCGGGAGATCAGCCGTCAGTATGGAGTTTACGGTGTCATGGGTCAGTTTGTCCAAACAGTTTATCACCACTGAGCCGTGTCTCTCAGGAAATCTTTTAGGCATCATACATCTTAATTATCTCATCAAGCGATTTTCCGCTTTTTAATATATTTACAAAATCTTTACGTTCTTCCTCACGACCTCTTGCAGTACCTATCTCAATACCTTCTTCGCGGCCGCCTTCCCGGATTACTGCCATATATGTGTCAAAATCGTAGTTATCGAACAGCATGTTTATCACCTCCGAGTTGTGTTCTCTTAAAAAATCTTTTAGAACATTATTCTCTACACAGTATTTTATAGCCGTTTCTATTGATTTTGCAAGAGTTAGTCCAGTTTTTTGGTATTCTCTTATCTTGTCTATCAGTAAACTGTAGCCGTTAAGCGTTTTGCTTTTCCGCAGGATTTCCCTGTTGTACCCGTGATTAATGTTGTATACTTGTACTACAAGTTCTAGTGATGTTTTGTTTTCCTTTGATAATCCTTCAATGTCCATGAAAGCGTCAGAAAGACGAAGGGTGCTTTTCTCGGGGTAAGGGTTTTCGCCGTTGTAAAGGACAATGAACTCTGGTCTGGGTATTTTGATTAGCTTTCTGTCAAACATTTTATTCATGTCTATTATCCTTTCCAGTATACTTTCAAAGTAAACGAGAATTCGCAACGGCATGTTCTCATTAATTGTACTCTGATGTTCAATCAACACTATAAGCCGGTTATCTATCAAAAACGAGATGTCGTTTATCTTGCCCTTGATTAGCGCGTCAGTTAGCGTGTTGATGTTGATGGGTATATCCGGCGGCAAAGGCACTCCTTCAATTGCCGAGTATAATTCCCTCAAAATTTCGGGTTTGCTGAAAAGCAGAGAAAATACGCTGCTTTTGTGTTCTCTGTTCGGTTTCAGGTTCTGCTCTTGGTTCTGATTTGAAGTTTCCATTTTTATCTCCTGTTTGGAATATGTTAAGTGTATAGCGCTGCCGGAACCGGCTTGCGGTTACACTCCGACCCTATAACTTAAGTTACGTGGTCGTGAAACTTCAAAAACCTAACTAAGATTTTTGAAATTTCTTACATATATATGGCGCGGGCGTGCATGGCGCTTACAGTAAACAAAGAATTTTTTTAAATTTTTTACTGAGGCAAAACGGAGACAAAACAACGCCTGTTCACAGGACAGTTTGTTTCAACATTTAGACAAACTGCCCTTTGTCCAGCGATAGCAGAAACGTGCGCTGTAACCGACAGCACAGGCGATCGCGCAAAAGCCTGAGGAGGACACTCGGCGCCAACAGATTTTACCCAAACTAATAAATCTTTTGTATATTCGATACACCGCTTGTCTTTTTGGCGACCGACCGGACGACGAAGGCGTTTGCGCGGATCGCCTAAGTTGATCAACAGCATACATATCTGCTGTTGTCTGCAATTGCAAACAGCTTTTTTTCACTTGTTACTTGAAATACCCGACTCCTGCCGAAAAGATATCCATTGTTTTTTCCCCGGGCACATTTTTGAAAAGCCCGGCTGCGGCGCGTTCGATATGGCCCATCTTGCCAAGGATTCTGCCGCAGGGGGAAATCAGCCCTTCGATTGCGTACATTGAGCCGTTTGGATTGTGCGGTGTTTTTGCGGCGGGGAGGCCGGAGTCGTCAACATATTGGGTGCATATTCTGCCTGAGTTTTTCAATTTGGAAAGAATGTCGTCGTTTGCGATCAGGCGGCCTTCTCCGTGGGAAACGGCGGTCATGAAAATATCGCCGAGCTTTACATTGGAAAGCCACGGCGAATCGGTTGATGTTACGCGCACAGGGCATAATGCCGACACATGGCGGCCGATGTTGTTGTAATACAATGTTGCGCTGTCTTCTGTCATCGGCGCGATTTTACCGAAGGGCAATAGGCCGAGTTTTATCAATGCCTGAAAGCCGTTGCAAATTCCCAGAACAAGCCCCTGTCTTTTTTCAAGCAGTTCTGTAACTGCGCCGGAGATTTCCGGCGAACGGAATGCGGCGGCGATAAATTTTGCGCTCCCGTCAGGTTCATCACCTACGGAAAAGCCGCCGGGGATTGCTATAATCTGCGAAGTTTTGATTAACGCGGCAAGGCCAGCGGCAGATTCTTTAATGTCCTGCGCATTTTGGTTTTTGAATACAAACATTTCCACTTTTGCGCCCGCGTCCAAAAACTTTTTTGCGGTATCGTATTCACAATTGCTTCCGGGAAAGACCGGAATCAAAACCCGAGGAGACGCGAATTTCCCGCCGCTGTATGGTTGGAAAGTTTTTTTGTTAAAATCTACAGCGGCTGCGTCCTTGCAACCCTTCGCATTTAACGGAAACACAGAAGCAAGGGTTTGAAGATATGCATCTTCGGCTTCATGAATCGATAAAAAATTATTCGTGTTTTTACTCACACAAAGGCACGAAGGCGCAAGGGAAGAAGTAGAACTTTCAAAGCGCTCTTCAACCTCTTCTACCTCTTCAACCTCTGTGCCTCTGTGCCTTTGTGTGATTATATTCTTGGAATTGTTCTCAAAAACAAAGCCTTCTCCGCTGGCTTCTCCGATGAACTCAGGCGAGAATTCTCCGAAGTCCGAGATGTTGCCAGCGATCAGAATATCCGAAAGGCGCGGGTGGAACAGATCTTCTTTGGCGCAGTCAAATCGGAAACCCAGGCCGTTGCCAAGACAGGATTTTGCGATTGCTGCTGCTGCGCCGCCGGTTTCTGTTACGGTGCAAAAATCAATTTTACCTCTTTCAATGCTTGCGGATAGTTGTTTCATGAGTTTGACGAAAAAATCATAGTCGGGGCAGAGGGATGCGCTGCGCCGGAGAACTATTCTGTATACTTTCGCGCCTGTGTATAAAACATTTGTTATTAATTTGGATGCTTTTGCTGCTGCGAGTGCGAAGGATATAAGCGTTGGAGGTACATCCAGATCCATGAAAGTGCCGCTCATTGAATCTTTTCCGCCTATTGCGCCTATCCCGAGTTTTAGCTGTGCGGTTAATGCGCCGAGCATTGCAGATAACGGTTCGCCCCACCTTACGGGGTCGGCGTATAGTTTTTTAAAATATTCCTGCAAGGTAAGGTAGATTCCGTCAAAGGGTGCGCCTGCTGCGCATAACTTTGCGACGGAAAGCAATACAGAGTATTGTGCGCCGGTAAATGGGGATTGTTCCATGATGTACGGATCAAAGCCCCATGACGCTGCTGTTGCAGTGTCTGTGTCATGCGGAAATACCGGAAGCTTTGCCGCCATTGCAAGTGCGGGCGTTAGCTGCTTTTTGCCTCCGAACGGCATGAATACGCTGCCGGCTCCTATCGTGGAGTCAAACATTTCGCTCATGCCTTTGTTGGATGCGACATTCAGCCGTTTTAGTTCTGCCGCAAGGGCGCCTGTGTAGTTTCCTTCTTTAAGGAAGGGAGAAGCTGCTGTTGAAGGGGTGCCCATGTATTCAGGGATTTTATCTTTGATTACTGCGGATGCTGTTTGTTTTACGCCGTTGGAGGATAACAAAGAACGTTTTAAGTTTACGATTTCACTTCCGTTAAATGTCATTATCATGCGGCTTGTGTTTGTAACGGAAGCGACAGGTGTTACGCGAAGGTTTTCCGCTGTGCAAAGCTGCGTCATTTTGTCGAGGTTTTCAGGCGCGATTACTACTGCCATGCGTTCCTGCGATTCAGAGATGGCAAGTTCTGTGCCGGTTAATCCTTCGTATTTTTTTGGGATTGCGTTAAGGTCTATAAGAAGCCCATCGGCAAGTTCTCCAATTGCGACGCATACGCCGCCTGCGCCGAAGTCGTTGCAGCGTTTGATTAACTGCGTGCAGTCAGGGTTTCTGAACAGTCTTTGTATTTTGCGTTCCGTTACCGGGTTGCCCTTTTGAACTTCTGCGCCGCTTGTTTCGATGCTTTCTGCGTTATGTGCTTTTGACGAGCCTGTCGCGCCGCCGCAGCCGTCCCTGCCTGTTTCGCCGCCGATTAAAAGGATTATGTCGCCCTCCTGCGGCTTTAAGCGTACAACATTTTCCGCAGGGGCGGCGCCTACAACAAAACCCGTTTCAAGTCTTTTTGCCGCGTAACCCGGGTGGTACACTTCGGCGACAATTCCTGTAGCAAGCCCTATCTGGTTGCCGTAAGATGAAAAACCCCTTGCAGCTTCCTTTGAGATAATTCTTTGCGGCAGCTTGCCCGGCATAGTGCTTTCAGCGGGAACGGTGATGTCTGCGGCGCCTGTTATGCGCATTGCATGATATACATACGCCCTTCCCGAAAGCGGATCGCGGATTGCGCCGCCAAGGCAGGTTGCAGCTCCGCCGAAGGGTTCGATCTCTGTGGGATGGTTGTGTGTTTCGTTCTTGAACATTACAAGATAGTCTTTGCATCCGCCGCTTGTCTCTGCTTTGACCTTAATCGAACAGGCGTTGATTTCTTCCGACTCGTCAAGGGCTGCGAGCAGTCCCTTGCTTTTTAATTCGCGCGCGCCTATTGTCGCGATGTCCATAAGACACGGGTATTTATCCGTGCGCCCTGCGTAGTGTTTTTTGAAAATTCTTTCGTACTCGTTGTATGCTTCTTTTATTTCGCCGATGTTTGTATCGAATTGAATATCTTTTAACTCTGTTAGAAATGTGGTGTGGCGGCAGTGATCCGACCAGTATGTGTCCAGCACGCGGATCTCTGTCTCCGTTGGGTCTCTGCCTTCGGCAGTGAAATAATCGCGCACAAATTGAATGTCTTCGATGCTCATGGCGAGGGCGTACCCCTCGCGGAATGTATGAAGCCGCGCTTCGTCAAATGTTGTAAAACCTTCAATTTGTTTTACATCCTGCGGCGGTAAAATCTTTTGTTTTAACGTTGAGGGTTTCTCATTAGATGCAATCCGAGAGTCAACGGGGTTTACAAGATAGTTTTGTATTCTTTGAATGTCCGAAGCGTCCGCCGCCGCATAAACTGCAGAGCATCTTACTTCCGGGCGGCAGCCCATTGTTAAAAGCTGAACGCACCCCGCGGCGGAGTCGGCTTTTAGGTCGTACTGGCCGGGCAGGTATTCCACTGCAAAGATCGAATAACCTGTCAAATCGGGGAGGGTTTCAAAATAAACATCGTCAACAGGCGGCTCGGAAAAAACCGTCCGCACCGCTTCATCAAAATCATCGTCCTGTAATCCTTCGATGTCGTACCGCAGGAAAAATCTAAGCGAGGTGATTGATTCATTTAACTGGGCGTTGAGTTCGATGCGGATGTTATCTGCAAGATTGCTTACCGTTTGTTTTTTTTCGATATAGATTCTTCTTATCATCTATTTGGCTTTAGCCTCCAGCGCGTCTTTTGTGATTTCACTTCCAGTTACATCGAGGCAGCCGTCTCCGGTGAAACATGCTGTGCAGAATGTCGAGGTGCATTTGCCGCAGGCTTTTTTTAATCCTTCGATGCTGATATAGCCCAAACTGTCGGCGCCGATTTTTCGGCTTATTCCTTCAAGGCTCATCCGGTTTGCGATCAGGTTTTCCATATTGTCGATGTCCGTTCCGTAACAGCAGGTAAAGATAAACGGCGGCGATGATATTCTTAAGTGCACTTCCTTCGCTCCTGCGGATTTAAGGCTTTTAACTATTTTTTCGCTAGTTGTTCCGCGCACGATGGAGTCGTCAACAAGCACGACGCGTTTGCCCTCGACGCTCGCCCTAAGCGGGTTAAGTTTGAGGCGCACCGCACTTAGGCGCATGTCTTGTGTCGGATAAATAAAACTTCTTCCTATATAACGGTTCTTTACAAAACCGTTTACAAGTGGAAGCCCGCTTACGGAGGCGTAGCCGATTGCCGCGTCAAGCCCCGAGTCGGGTACGCCGCACACGATGTCCGCCGTTACGGGGTGTTCCTCCGCAAGTATCTTTCCCATATTGAAACGCGCTTCGTACACGCTAAGTCCGTCTATTACAGAATCGGGGCGCGCGAAATAAACGTACTCAAAAATGCAAAGCCCGAGCTCTTCTTTCTTCTGTTTCGCCGAATGTGTGGAACTGACTATTTCGCCGTCTTTGATCAACACGGTTTCGCCCGGTTCGACATCGCGAAGGAGGTCGAAGCCACAGGCTTCAAGTGCACAGCTTTCCGATGCCGCAATTATTCCGCTTTTGCTTTTTCCCAAACACAGCGGGCGAAAGCCGTGCGGGTCTCTTACCGCGAACAAGTGCCCGTCCGCCGTGATGATGCAGAGCGAAAACGCTCCTTCAAGTTCGCCGACTGCTTTTTCAATTCCCTTCATTATATCTTTTTCTTTTATAATGCGGTAAGCGAGAAGCGAGGCGACGACTTCGCTGTCGCTGGTTGCCTTGAACCTGAGTCCTGCGTTTTCCAGCATTTCGCGAAGGTGTTTTGCGTTTGTGATATTTCCGTTATGGGCTGCAGCAATGCGGCCTGTGAGGTATTCTGTTACAAATGGGCCGGTGTTTTCTTTTACCCCTCCGCCTGTTGTCGAATAACGGGTATGCCCGATTGCCGTTCTGCTTTGCGGAAATCCTGTAAGGCTTTTTTTTGCAAATACTTCCGAAACAAGCCCGGTGTCTTTTCTACAGATGATGTTTCCCTCGGCGACAACGGCAATGCCTGCGCCTTCCTGCCCGCGATGCTGGAGGGTGAGAAGCCCGTTATAGGTAATGCCGACGGCTTCGTCTTTTAAAAGGCTCACGCCCAGTACGGCACATTCTTCGTTAATCTTTCGTCCGGTTTTCATACTGAGATTTTACCAGAAAAGCGACAAAAAATCTCATGCTCTCCCCTGCTCTCCTTTTCCGCTTTATTTTTTATTTTGCTGCCTGTATTGGACACCCACAACAAGGCTTGTTGCAGCACCTTCAACAAGGCTGGAAGTACCCCCTACTTCTAGCCTAGAAGTGCCTCCCACTACAAGGCTGGAAGTGCCCCCTAAATTCAGTGTCAGCCAGCGCTGCGCATCCTCTGGTTAGGGACCATAGCCAGTATAAAGACTAACAACATTACTTGTGGTGGAAGCAGTTTTTGTACCTCCATCGCCGTTGTCGTCAATTGTATTGGTAACGACAACATAGAAATAATTACCGCCAAATAGAAGCTGAGGAGTTGTAAAATCGGGAGAATTGGTTCCTGGTAGTGGTGTGTATACATTCGGGTCGTCATCGTCTGTTCTTCTGTACCACTGGTACGAAAGTGTTCCGCTGTCGGTTGATGAAGCGGTGACACTTAATTCCGCTGTAGAGGCAGCATATACAAAATTTGGAGCCTATGGCTGTGACGAAATAGTTGGCGGCTGTGCGTTTACAGGGTCAGTTACTGTTTTCACCCACACTGTTGACGGCGGTGTTCTGGTATATGTACCCTCACCCCCGCCTGTACCAAAATATACTTCACGCAAGTTGCCGCCGATCTGGGCGTTTCGAGCGAAGGTCTGTATAAAACACTTTCCCCTGGCAGTAATCCCGCATTTGGGACTGTGGTTAATACACTTAGAAATCTTGGTTTTAAACTTAACATAGAATTAAAAGCCGCCTCCTGAATTCAAATAGCCACTTCTGTGGTTTAATTCTTCCTTTGTTTTTTAACCACGAACCACACGAACTTTTAATTAACATTAACAACAACAGCGCCATGTCTGCTTTTCGACTTTCTCAATTACTTCTTTAAGTGAAGTCCTTGATGCTCTCAAGGCAGATTGAATATTTTTGAGCCTTGTACTTAGTCTGATCTCTTTGAAAATCTTTTCGTCAATTTCAGATACACAGGCTATCCGGCGAAGTGTCTCTATTTTACGCACCGTAAAACGCAGGGCTTCCAAAGTGTTTTGTACAGGATCGGGTGGCTCTGTGCCCTCTTCTTCATTTTCAAAGGTAACCTTCTCCTGCCGTTTACGGAGATGTTTGATAAGCCTACGGTAACTGCTTCGGTCAGCTCCGGCAATTAGGGCTAAAGTTGCATCTGTTTCAAAACTATTGACGAGTTGCAAAAAGGCCGGTGACTTAGCGCTGACTTTGCCGGAATCAGTGCTGAGTGAATCAAGTAAGTCAAGATTGAGCCGTATCTCATAGTCGCAGGCATACAGGAACCCGTCACGGTTGATTATTGCTTTGCGGGTTTCGATTATTTTGTCCCATATACTGGGGAGTGCATCTGCTATGCCTGCTACTGCATCCATTGATTTCATTTTCTTCCTCCTTGTTATCTGCTAACATCCCCCGCCATACGGCAGGGGTTTATAAAATAGTGTCAAACACCTTTTTATTTTTACTACTGTCGCACGACACGAAAGCCAAATTCGGAGCTCCGATTGCCCGGGTTGAAGCCGTACCGAATCGCAGACCGCAATTCCTCGACAGGATTGGAGCCCCAGCCCCAGCTCCCGCCGCGATACACGCGGTTAGACCCCGAAGAAGGGCCCCGCGGATCCGGATCCGGATTTTCTGAGTACGCGGCGGCGTACCAGTCCCACACCCATTCCCATACATTTCCGCTCATATCTCGCAAGCCAAAATTATTTTCTGTCTTTAATCCTACCTCATGAGTCATGCTGCCGCTGTTTTCATAATACCAAGCATAAGTTCCGGCTTGTGCTTCTGCACCTTCAGCTACTGATCCCCAATAATACTCTGTTGTAATTCCTGCCCGGCACGCATATTCCCATTCTGCCTCAGTTGGCAGTCTATAGCCATTATTTGACCAAATTGCAGTTACCGTTAATGGTTGAGCGTTCGTATTTACTATTTGCTTATTTTCATGACCGCCTCGGACTATATCACCACTAAAAGTATATACCGGGTTAAGTCCTTCCAATAGGCTAAGTTCATTGCAGAACTCTACTGCGTCAAACCATGTTACCCTTTCTACTGGGCGCTTTTCCTGTACTTCGCCCGCTGCGGGTTCCATGCCCGGCCCTCCATTAAAATTACTGGGATTATATCCCATCACTTTTTGAAACTGTTCCTGCGTTACAGGGGTTCTGCTCATTTTAAATGCGCTAAGTTTTACTGTGCGCACAGGTGTTGAATTCGTAAGATCTGCCTGCCCCATCTGGAAACCGACATCACCAGTAGCGGGTATCTGCACCATGTCTAAAAGCGGACTTACATTAACCACCGCAACCTCAGACCGAACAGAAGCCGCGCCTGGCGCGCTGACTTCGCAGAAGTAGAAATATGTTCCTGCCGCAAGAATTGTTGGTATCACAAAACTTGCGCTTGTCGCACCGTCTACGAAAGTACCGCCGACATTGCTTGCGCTCGTGTTGCTGTACCACTGGTAAGTAGGCGTAGCAGTTGGCGTAACGCTTGCCGCCACAGTCAGACTGCCGGTTATGCTTCCTTGTGTTACAGTTGTTGTTGCAGTGGGGTCTGAAGAAATTGTAATAACGGGCGGGTCAGTATTCCCTGATCCGGCATACTTAATATCCAATGTTATACCGGAAAGACCCCCGTCCAGATAATTTGTACCGTCCCAACCCATGCCCCTGAACGCATTGCCCCAGTTTTGGTCAGTTGTGTTTGTAGGGTTTGAACCGTAGCCTTCAGCATCCGCAGGAACCTGTACTGTAACATCTTTGCCGCTAGTACCATTAAATATATGCACCCCAACAGTTGGAGCCTTGCTTCCTAAGGTGATAGTCAGAGGTACGGTTCCTGTAAACGAAAAAGCATTCATTTCAATGCTCGTTGCCAACGGAAAGTATGCATTTTTAAGGCTGGTACATTGATCGAAGGCTCTGGCTCTTATACTTGTTACTTTTGGGAAGTATGCCTCGGTAAGGCTGCTACAATTAGCGAAGGCACCGATGCCTATGCTGGTTGCCACTGGGAAGTCCACACTGGTCAGGTTGATACAACCTTCAAAGGCACTACTTGATATGGTGGTAATTCCTTTACCGCTTACTGATTGTAGATTGGTGAAGTACCTTTGATCCGCATTAGATGACCCTATCCCGCTTATCGATGTGGCGCTGTCCGGTAAAACCAAAGATACTATTTTATCTTTACCGGTTGCAATACTACCAACAGAAAATGACCCGGTACAATCTGATAAATCAAGCTCGACAAATATATCCGCTGCTTCTATCGCTTCCAGGACTGCCTGCCAGTTGGCTGCGGTAAGCGGTATGTCAAGCAACAGTGTTACAGGATTATTGGGAGCATCTCCGCCTGTTTGCGAGTCAAGATACTCGAATATATGGTTTGCCATTGACTCAACAATAACTTCAGCCGGACTGGAGCGGACAGAAACTGCCCCTACCGTGCGGACTTCGCAGAAGTAGTAATATGTTCCTTCCGTAAGATTTGTTGGGATGGTGAAAGTCGCATTATTCGTCCCGCTAAGCGATGTGCCGCCGTCATTGCTGTCTGTGTCATTTCTGTACCACTGGTAAGTAAGCGTAGCAGCCGGCGCAACGCTTGCGGTTACGCTCAGGCTGCCGCTAATGTTTCCTTGCGTTACAGTTGTTGTTGCATCGGGGTGTGAAGAAATTGTAATAACGGGCGGCGGGGTTACGGTAACAACAACCGCGGCGCTTGTAACACTGCCGGTGTAACCTGCACGGTACACTTCAACAGTAATTTGCGTTCCTACTGTGTCAGCGGATGTAATGGTATATGTGGAAGCTATTTCGTTTTCAATGTTTGCGCCGCCCCGCTTCCACTGGTAATAGATATTTCCAGTTGTTCCGCTAAGGGCATTCGTGGTGGCGGTTAAAGTTTCCCCTGCCCAGCGGTTTCCTGTAATGGTTACAGTGCCGCCCAACTCCGCGAAAAAGTTTGACGCAGAAAAGGAATGTGAAAAAACGCTTACCATGTTTGTCTGGATGTGCAGTGTTCTTGTTATGAAAGCTTTTTTCCCATCGCTGCTTTGCAGGGCAATGTTCACCTCGTAATAACCCGAATCCAGTTTTGTATCTACGGATGCCGATGCTCCTGTAAGTGTAATTTCCTTTCCTGTTCCGCCTGCAAACGGCGTTACGATCATTGTCCCGCTTGTAACATTGCCGGGAAAAGTAATCGTCCAGCGGAAAGTCCCTTCCCCTTTTTCAATAGGGCTAAGCGGAACAGTGCCGCCGGCTGCTCCCCCGGCTTCGATAGTAATATCGCGCAAATCTCCGCTTGCAACAGCGGTATTATCTCCCGGCGGATTGGCGGCATCGCCCGCATCCGTATAAGCTGTAACCACCAAATCCCATATTCCAACGCGCAATGTAACAGTAGTATTTACGTTCGTTGAATTTTCGGCGGGTATGTATATGGCATCCATCGGCGGATTATTGTTTACACAATTAACATTCGGAACAAAGTTCAGCTTGTATGTTTGAAAAACCGGAGCCGTAGGAAGTATCGTCCGCGCCGCCGAATCAATGTTAAGCGAAAAATACCCCATCCCTGCCGGCGCCTGCGGTAAAACTTCACCGCCCGTCTCGGGCAATTCAAAAAAAGGCACAGAACAAGAGAAAAATGAAAAGAGAAGAGTGAAAAAAGCTGTAATCAGCAATCTTCCTCTCCTAGTGTCAACTTTACACCAGGACGCGACATTCTCATTGTTCACTGTAAATTGTTCATTGTTCATTGTTCTCTCCTCTTTATTGAACTACCATGAAAGGAATAATCTTTCGATATGGCGTGTTGTCTATTACTACCAATAGTGATAATTCAAGGTTAACCCCAATAGCGTTGTATTCCGGGTCATTTGCATTAAGCGTGAAGGAAGCTTCGGTTCCGCTAACCGAAGTTCCGGCTATAGACCAGCTTATTGAGTAATCACCGGGATTTTCCACTGTGACAATGTAGGTTTGCGAATTGCCGCGGCTGATGGTAATTGGATTTTGTAAATCGGCAATCGTCGGCGAGCCGTCTGTAATATGTGTGTAGGTAAGTTTAAAGCCCTCGTTCACTGTAACCGGGTCTGTTTCTGGGAAGGTATATGTCAATACAACAGAGTTGGCATTAATACCGGGAGCTGTGTTAGCTATTAACGGAGTCGGCGTACTTGTTACACTAAAATCTGATGGGAAAGTATAGTTCGTGTTTGCCGTAAGTGTAACTTCGGCAGTATAAATTGTATCGGCTGCAAAAGCTCCTGTGTGTATTAAGCCTGCCGGATTTTTCCATACTGTAGCAGCGGTAATGTTAGCATCGGTTACAGCGGCATTAACAGCATTAACATCTTTTACCGGCGCGGTAATGGTAACTGCCGCGCTTGCTATTTGCATAAGTGCTACATTAACTGCCGCTGCACTTGACCGAACCGAAACCGCTCCTTGCGAGCTTACTTCGCAGTAGTAATAATATGTTCCTGCTGTAAGAGTCGTGGGTATCGTGTAACTAACGCCTGTTGCGCCGCTTATGATAGTGCCGCCTGTATTGGTGTTAGTGCTGTTTCTGTACCACTGGTAACTAAGCGAGGCATTCGGCGTAACGCTTGCCGTAACGCTAAGGCTGCCGCTTATGTTTCCCTGTGTTACAGTTGTTGTTGCGGCAGGCTGGTTGGTGATTGTAATAACAGGCGTTGCAGTTACGGTAATTGCAGCAACATCGCTGTTTCTTGCAGATATCTTTTGTCCGCCATCCCCGTTGTCGGGAATAGTATTGGTAACAATCACATAGTAGTAAAAGGTTCCTGCCGTTGTTACAGGCGGAGTATAGCTTGCGTTTGCCGCGCCGCCAATTAAAGTTCCGCCTGTATTGGCGTTTGCAGTGTTGCTGTACCACTGATATGTTAGAGCGCCGCCGTCCGGCGAAGATGCCGTTACGGTAAGGGCTGCCGTCGTCCCGTTGGTAAAATAGCTTGCGCTTGCGGGCTGCCCTGTGATGTCCGGCTGCCTTGCATTTACAAGATTGTTGACGGTAATTGTGAAGTGCTGCGTATAGGCAGTTCCTACAGCCGCGCCGTCGGTAATCCTGGCGGTAACTATTACGGCTCCTGCGCTTGTTGTATTCAGGGTATTTCCGGTGATGGCTGCGCCTGTCGTCCCGGCGTCGCGTATGCTCCAGACAATGGTTCGGTTATCAGCGTCAGCCGGAACGACATTACCGTTTAGTGTAAGCGTTCCCACGCTCATTACTGCCGGCACTCCGGTTATGCCGGTTACCGGGATAAAGACTACAGGGTCAGGCTCGCTGTCCGTCCACGCGGCAAACAAGGCGGTGTTTTCATCTACTGTATATGGAAAAGTAACACGATTTGTAAAAGACTCGCTGAAGTGCCAGCCGTCGAAGTAAAATCCTTCTTTTGCTGTTACAGGTTCGTCGATTGCGGTTCCTTTTTTTACTTTAACAGGGTCTACAGGAGTTCCGCCTTCTGTGTGAAAGGTTACTGTCGCATTAATTAGGGGGTCAAGTATATCATCCATCCAGGGGTTTTTGCAGGAAACCTGAGTCAGAATCAGTATTATTAATAGAAAAATTACAGGTTTGGAACGAATTATACGCCGGAAGGTATTAAAACCTTTATTATACAGTTCCGTATTACGGACGCTTTCGTTTTCGATCATTTTTCCTTCTCCTTAACAGCAAGCCTGATGTCCAACTTTTTAACTGCATAAGTTTAACCACTCTTTTAATAGTTTGTCATGAGTATTTTTACGCACGGTTTTGTTCAAATGAAAAAAGAAAAGGGAATAATGTAAAAAGTTGTTGTTTGGGGTAAAGCGGAGGCTTGAGGCTTAGTTTCTACTATATAAAGAAGCTATTTTCACTTTTCTTTTTTCATTTTTCTTTTGTAAAAACCCACTTGACACACGTGTCCAAAAAATGGTAAAAGAACTTAAGTAGACAAAGGTGTTTATTGGCAGAGGCAGTCATTGCCCCGCCGGTAAACACCTTTTTTTTGCATCTTTGAAATGAGCGCAACTACTAAACTGGCGCGATAGTGTCTCGTAATATTTGGGTTCCAATATTACAGGGCACTTGCCAAAGGAGCAGAGTATGAAAAACATACCGGAACTATTCGGAAGCATGGTATTCAATGACGAAACGATGCGTTCACGCCTGCCTAAAGAAATTTACAAGGCGTTGAAAAAGACAATGAGAGAAGGCACTCATCTGGAACTTGATGTTGCAAATGTTGTAGCCAACGACATGAAGGAGTGGGCTGTAGAAAAAGGCGCAACGCATTTTTCACACTGGTTCCAGCCGATGACTGGCATCACGGCGGAAAAACATGAAAGTTTTATTTCCCATGTAGGCGATGGGAAAGTCATCATGGAATTTTCAGGAAGGGAACTTGTACGGGGAGAACCCGATGCTTCGAGTTTTCCTTCCGGCGGGTTACGTGCAACTTTTGAAGCGAGAGGCTACACCGTCTGGGACGTTTCAAGTTTTGCGTTTATCAAGGACGGCACGCTTTGTATTCCTACGGCGTTTTGTTCCTACGGCGGCGAAGCGCTTGACAAAAAAACACCGCTTCTTCGTTCCATGGAAACTCTTTCCAATCAGGCGCGGAGGATCCTAGAACTATTTGGCGGCGATTCGGTACGCAGGGTTATTGCCACTGTCGGCCCCGAGCAGGAATATTTTCTTATAGACAGAAAAATGTATCTGCAGCGCCCCGATTTAATTATGACGGGAAGAACGCTGTTCGGCGCGCGTCCGCCAAAGGGTCAGGAGATGGAAGACCACTACTTCGGAGCATTGCCTTCGCGTGTTTCAGCCTTTATGAAAGAACTCGATGAAGAACTCTGGAAGCTTGGTATACTTGCAAAAACAAAGCACAACGAAGTTGCACCCGGTCAGCATGAACTTGCCCCGATCTTCACCGCAGTAAACATCGCTGTCGATGATAATCAGGTAACGATGGAAATGATGAAAAGCATCGCGTACAAGCACGGGCTTGTCTGCCTGTTACACGAAAAGCCGTTCGCCGGAGTAAATGGAAGCGGAAAGCACAACAACTGGTCAATGTCCACCGACACAGGCATGAATCTTCTTGAACCGGGAGAGACGCCCTACGAAAACGCGCAGTTTTTGCTGTTCCTTGTCGCGGTGATCAAAGCTGTAGATGAATATCAGGATATGCTTCGCGTTTCGGTTGCAAATGCAGGTAACGATCACCGCCTTGGAGCGAACGAAGCTCCTCCTGCGATAGTGTCAATGTTCCTTGGCGATGAACTAACGGCGATACTTGAAGCTATCGAATCGGGCTCGGCGTACAATAACAGTAAAAATACCAAGATGGAAATAGGAGTTACAACGCTGCCGCATTTCCCGAAAGACACGACAGACAGAAACCGTACCTCGCCATTCGCATTTACAGGCAACAAGTTTGAATTCAGAATGTTGGGATCTTCCTTTTCTGTATCAGGACCGAACATTGTTCTAAACACGGCGGTCGCTGAAATTCTTTCGCAGTTTGCAGATACTCTTGAAAAGGCGGCTTCCAAAGGGAGCGATGCTTTCAACGGCGCACTTTCTTCTCTTATTAAAGAAACTTTTGTTACGCACAAACGTATTATCTTTAACGGAAACAACTACAGCGATGAGTGGGTAAAAGAAGCCGAAAAACGAGGTCTTTCCAACTTGAAAACAACAGTGGAAGCTCTTCCGCAGTTTGTGAGCAAAAAAAACGAAGCGTTGTTTACAAAGCATGGTGTGTTTTCAAAAGCAGAGATCCACGCGCGTTACGAGATTCTCACCGAAAGTTATTGCAAAACAATGGCTATCGAAGCCCTTGCGATGATCGATATCACAAAGAGAAAAATAATTCCTGCGTGTATTGCGTATCAAAGCGATCTTGCATCTCTTTTGCACAAAAAGGAAAAAGCAGGCGGAAGTTACGATACATCACTTGAAGATTTTCTGCTTGGTAACATCTCGGCGTTATCTGCAAAGCTACTGGAGAATCTAAAAACCCTTGAAAATGTTTGCGAAGAAGCAGAAAGCGAGCAGAAGATTGATGCAAAGGCGGCGTTTATAAGCAACAAGGTGGTTGCAGCAATGGCGCAGCTTCGCGATACAGCGGACGAGCTTGAAAGCCTTGTCGCCGAAAAGCACTGGCCGCTTCCGTCGTATACAGAACTGCTTTACAGCGTAGTGTAAAGATAGTCTCACACAAAGGCACGGAGGCACAAAGGTAGAGAGTTGTAGTTTGAAAACTAATTATTCTTCATTAGATTTTATATTAATTTGTAGGATAAAGATATCAAATAACAGCTTTGTGCCTTCGTGCCTTTGTGTGAGTAATTTTGGGTTAATTTTAATTTAAGGAAAAGCGAATCGTTGATTCGTGTTATAACACAATGGCGTGTACTTTCCTACCAAGACGGTAGCGAGGTACACGCTTTTTTTTAAGGAGTATTTATGGATTTTGGAATTTGGTTTTTGCTGGCGGCAGCAATGGTATTTTTCATGCAGGCGGGGTTTGCAATGGTGGAAGCCGGGTTTACCCGCGCCAAAAACGCCGCCAACATTATAATGAAGAACCTGATGGACTTCTGCATGGGTACGGTGTTCTTCGTCCTGATCGGTTTTGCAATCATGTGCGCAGAAGATTATGTGTTAGGTGTAATCGGCATACCGAATCTGGGCATCTTTACGGATTTTGAGAACTTTCCATTTTCGGATTTTGTTTTTAACCTCGTGTTTTGCGCAACAGCAGCAACAATCGTGTCGGGCTCAATGGCAGAGCGCACTAAATTCAGCGCTTATCTTATCTACACCGTGGTAATCAGCGCTGTTGTTTATCCAATCGAAGCAGGCTGGGTATGGAACGAAAACGGCTGGCTTGCTCAGTTAGGTTATGTGGATTTCGCAGGATCGTCCGCCATACACATGGTGGGCGGTATCACAGCCTTTATCGGCGCGGCGTTTCTCGGGCCGCGCATCGGCAAGTACACTATAGATAAAACCACCGGAAAGAAAACAGCTAACGCAATTCCCGGTCACTCGCTGACTCTCGGCGCACTCGGCTGCTTCATCCTGTGGTTCGGCTGGTACGGTTTTAACGGCGCGGCAGCCGAAAATGTACCGCAGCTTGGCTCGATCTTTTTAACCACGACTCTTGCAGCAGGCGTTGCATCTATCGCAACCATGACGCTTACATGGGTTAAAAACGGAAAGCCCGACGTGTCCATGACGCTTAACGGTGCACTCGGCGGTCTTGTTGGAATAACGGCAGGCTGCTCAAACGTGGACGCACTTGGCGCTCTCATCATCGGTGCAGTCGCGGGCGTTTTGATAGTTCTTGCTGTCGAGTTCATCGACATTAAACTGCATGTTGACGATCCTGTTGGCGCTGTTGCAGTACACGGCGTCTGCGGTATATGGGGTACAATCGCTGTCGGGCTTTTTGCAAAACCGATTTCGGTTGGGGGCGACATTATTTCGGACGCAGCAGGGCTTTTTTACGGCGGAGGAGCCGCTCTTCTTGGAGTGCAGATACTCGGCATGCTTTCAATTGCCGCGTGGACTGTAGTTACAATGAGTATAGCGTTTTTCCTGATTAAGAAATTTCACGGTCTTAGGGCATCTGCAGAAGATGAGATTCTCGGCCTCGACTCAACTGAACACGGAATTGCAAGCAGCTACGCGGACTTCCTTCCTGTTGCAAACTCTGACTTGCACGTACTTGGCGGCAAATCTGAAATGACTCCGGCTGTTGCTCCGGAGGCGGCAATTCCCGTAACTAATGTTTCAACAGGTAAAAAACTTACCAAAGTTACCATCATTACAAAGGTAGGCAAATTTGACGAACTCAGGGACGCTCTCGACAAGATCGAGATAACAGGGGTTACCGTTACCAGTGTTATGGGCTATGGTCTGCAGAGAGGTCAAGTAACAACTTATCGCGGCGTACCGCTTAAATCCACCTTGCTTCCGAAGATCAAGATCGACATCGTTATCAGCAAAGTACCTGTCGATGTATTGATTAAAACGGTCAAGGATGTGCTTTATACAGGCAATATCGGCGATGGAAAGATATTCGTCTACGATGTGGAAAATGTAAT
>Ga0099364_10004258_pt1 | contig 21757 bp, 17 predicted proteins | sample TergutTh196P3_FD_73070 | JGI IMG/M metagenome (GOLD analysis project Ga0099364, IMG submission 73070) | Microcerotermes parvus P3 segment gut microbial communities from Pointe-Noire, Republic of the Congo - Th196 P3 | ecosystem: Host-associated > Arthropoda: Insects > Digestive system > Gut ... | reverse complement strand
GCGAAGGAGGCGACCGCCTCTCGACCGGCGAGAAGCAGCTAATTTCATTCGCGAGAGCCGTTGTCGCCGACCCCAGGATATTCGTGCTGGACGAGGCCACATCGTCGATCGATACAGAGACGGAACAGGTGATACAATACGCGATATCGAAGATACTCGAAGGCCGGACGTCGTTCATAATCGCCCATCGCCTTTCCACCATAAGGAAAGCGGATATGATACTGGTCGTGCGCGACGGGAAAATAATAGAACAGGGCACGCACCGCGAGCTTCTGCGGAAGCGCGGCTACTACCTGCGCCTCTACTCAATGCAGTATGAGGATGAGATACTGTGACGCCTGCTATAGTATGGAGGAAAAATCATGAGTATTGACGTCGTATGTATAGGACAAACTTGCCTCGACGTGCTGATCAAGGGGGCTGATCTCTCGGTTCCGTTTGAGCGGGAGATGAAGGTTGTGGAGTCGGTGACGACCGGGGTAGGGGGCGACGCGACCAATCAGTCGATAGTGCTGTCCCGCCTCGGGTTGCGCACGCGCCTCATCTGCGGTCTCGGCGATGACGACGCCGGGGTATTCCTGAAGGATATTATCGCCCGCGCCGGCGTGGACACTTCGCAGATCATAACAGTGCCGGAGGCGGCTACGTTGATCAGCGTCGTTATAATCGAGCCGGACGGAGAGAGAAATTTCATTCACATAGATACTCGGCGGTACGCTACCGTCGAGCCGGACGCCGCGGCGATGCAGGCGCGTATCGTGTCGTTCGCGAGTATGATGTTACCGCCCTTCACCGACGTGGAGCGCGTGACCCGCATGGCCCGCCGCGCGAAAGAAAATGGGAGCACTCTCTGCGCAGACGTCACCGCCTTCAACGACGTATTTCCATTTGAGGACTACCGCCCCGCGATGCCCTATATCGATTTCATCTTCCCCAACGAGGACGAAGGAATGAACCTTACCGGCAGTGACAATCTCGACGGAGTGGCCGATCACCTGCTGGATATGGGGATCAAAAACGTCGTAATCAAGATAGGAAAAAGGGGATGTTTTATAAAAAACCGCCGGATGCGCGAAACAGTCCCCGCGTTCGACGCGCCCGTGCTGGATACGACCGGAGCGGGGGACAACTTCGCCTCCGGGTTCATGCTGGCGATGCTGGAGGACCGCCCTCTCATCGAGTGCTGCCGCTATGCGAACGCCACAGCAAGCGTGGCCGTGGGCAGCATAGGCGCCAACACCGGGGTTAGGAGCCGCGCTCAGATAGAGGAGTTTATGGCTGCTCACCGCCAGTATTGATTTATAAATCCATTGCAAAAACATATGAGAACAACCAAATAATTGCGTTGCAATGCAATTATTTATGGAATATATACATCACCTCGTACAACCTTGCCATCGAGAACGAAGTTAGTGTATATGTCGACAGTATCGACATATTAAAAAAACGTGTCGATTTTTTATAGGAAAATCGACACGTTGGTAATTTACGCTACTGGGTCAGCACTTCAATTAAAGCAGGATGTTTATAAATAGTTTCGCGGCCGCGCTTTTCTCCTTGTAAAATTCCAATTGATTCAAGATTTTTCAGATAACCTGACGCGCTTTGACGTTTTGCAATTCCATCATCAACGAGAAAGCTTATTTTGCAATATGGTTGCCTGAAAATCAGTTCAATCAACTCTTTAGAATAAATTTTCGGCAATTTTTCTTTGCAAAGGGAGACTGTGTAGTCAAACAATTTCCGAATAGTGTCTATGCGTTCCGCTGTCCAAAGCGCTGTTTCTTCCACGCCTCTCAGCATATACAATATCCATGACTCCCAGTTCTCTTTTTCTGTAACGTTGCGTAAAAGCGCGTAATAATCGGATTTTGTTTGGATTATGTAACGGCTAAGATACAGAACAGGAATTTTCAGTAACCCGGCGTGCAGTAAGTACAGGATATTGAAAATTCTCCCCGAGCGGCCATTTCCATCAACGAAAGGGTGGATGGCTTCGAACTGATAGTGAGCAACTGCCATACGTATCAAAGGATCCGGCCCTTCAACATCGAGCAGAAATTTTTCAAGATTTTCGAGTTTGCTTGTCAGCACAATTCCCCCGCTTGGAGGCATATAACTGATTTGTTTCGTAAGCGGATTTCCGATAGCGACTTGTTCTTGAGCGTTTCGAAAATTGACTTGCTCTCCCATGAGAATACTGCAAACTTCTCGAATCAAGTTTAGAGAAAGGTTTCTCTGTGCCAATGTTTCGAACCCATATCGCAAAGCTGTTCGATAACGTAAAACTTCTTTGGTTTGAGGATCGGTCACGTAGATTTCACCTAAGGCTGCTTTGAAAAGCTCATCCTGAGTCGTAACAATGTTTTCTATTTCTGAACTTAATTTTGCTTCCTGCAAGGGAATAGCGTTGATTAGGATCGATTGGTCGGGAATCAGATCTCCGGCTCCCTTTAGTTCTGCCAAAGCACGAGTCGCACTCACGCACCGCTTCAAAACTGCCTTTGTCTCTATATCCTGCACAGGCGGTAAAAGTGGAAGTGAATCATAAGGTTTTCGATAATCAAAGGGCACAGCTTTCAACCCCTTCTTTGAAACCATGCGCATGAAGGTATTATACTGCCAACCTGCTAAAAAGGACATCATGTGTGGTATTACATATCACATATCGCCGCCTCGTACAACCTTGCCATTGTGCCATCATACTCCCGATCAAGCCACAGTTGTACGTCTTCCATTGATATTCCTTCTTTTAGTATACCGTATAAGAATCCGCCGCCGCCCGCGCCGCATATGGATACACCGTCGGTATAAGTATCCAAGCCTTTCATGATATGGTCAATCATCAGGTTGGAACTTGAAGCGTCCAGCATCCGCAAAAGGCGCATATGCTCCCAAAGCAGCCGCCCAAGCTCGCTGATATTCCCCCTCCGCAATTCATACGCCATAACGACCGCCAAACGTTGTGTTTCTTCAAGAGCGGTAAGACTCTCTTGGTGATTGCACACATAATTTGACAAAACCCGGCGCAGAACGGAACGCGCCAGGCGGCGCTGACCTGTATACAGGAGAAAGCCGCGCCGATTCAGGGCCTTCTGTGCCTTTTCGGGTATTATGACGGGCTGAACGTCGTACTTCTGAGGGATGCCGGGCTGCGTGAAGGTCAGTTTAATCCCCGGAAACATTCCCCCGATGGCGTCCTGCCATCCGTCGCCCGTTGTCATAAGCTGTTCGGCAAGCAGAACATCGTCCGATATTTCTTCGTTACCGCGCGTAATACCGGCAAGTTTTGCAATCACACTTATCAGCGCGCCGACAATAATGCTTGACGTGCCGAGACCGGAGCCTTTTGGAATGTCAACCTCGGTTGTAATGCGGATACCTCCGCCAAGCCGCGACAATTGCTCGTCCAGCGTCCCGTTTTCGGGAACCAGTATACCGGCGACAGCCAATGCCGCCTTGAACAGGATGAAGGCATCGGTGGGATCCCGGTAACTTAGCAACGGTTCCAGCGTTTCATAGCGCCGTTTCATCTTTAAATCAACGCTGGCAAATTCAACCACCGGCTCCGGCAGGCGCTCGGCGCGCGCATAAATCGGAAGCCTTCCATTCATGGACACGGCGGCGTTTAACATGGCGCCGCCATGCTCAAAACAATACGGAGGCGCATCGCTCCATGATCCGCCCCAATTGACGCGAACAGGCAGCGAAGTTTCCGCCTTATCAGTTACCCATTCCGCGGAAATCGCCTTTCGGCTCGTGGGAGGATTGAATTTCGCCGTAGCTTCACGCAGAACAGCGAAGCCCTTCTCCCGCATATTATCCGGGTCAACATCCACTCCCAGCTGCTCCGCCGCTTCACCCAAGCACATATAAAGCCGCATTGCGTCTTGCCATTGTTCATAATCGCCATCGGAAATGCGGTTTTCGATCAACATGATTCTCCTTGCCGCATTTTCCCCAATACCTAAGAAGGTAATTACTTCGTGGGGAGCGGACCCCCGCAGAACTTTATCCGTAAATACATTGGCGCGGACAATATCTTCAAGAGCGCCGCGAGCGTCCAACAAATTTACCGCATCCATTTCCGAGGTATCCGCAAAGGATAACTTATCAGACGCCTGCCATTCATTCATATCATTTTCGGTTAGTTTGCCGGAAATAAATTTCTCAGCCCACCGCAATGCCGTTTCTTTTTCATCGCATATGGGGAACAACCCAGCGCTCCACAAACTGTCCGTGCATACGTGCCACTTTTTTTTGTCAAACGGCCTTCCAAGCCACGTGGAATCGGATTTGATATCATCGGATAAACCCCAAACCCTGCAAACCCATTTCCCATTTTTCAGCTTGACGGAGTGAATAGCGGTATTTGCCGGCACGCTGAATCCCTCCGGCAGATCGCAGCCTGAAATAAGGCAATTTTCACCAATCTGAACATCATCGCGAACGTGGCTGTTCTCAATAAAACAGTTTTCGCCAATTATCGATTTCTCCGATATTTCAGCCGCAAGCGCAATGCGGATATCCTGTTCTTTCCCTGTAACGAGGTAATTTTCCTCTTTAAAAAAACGTAATGTTTCCAGTGCCTCTTCTGCCGTTCCCATACTGCGAAATTCACCGGGCGTAAAACGGCATATCCGCAACGGAATTTTATGAAGCTCAGTGAAAAGAACCGGGCGTAAGCTCAACAATTCCTGCGTTAATTCGCCGTCGGCTGATTGTTCCATAAATGATTCCAGCGTGGACTCCCGCGCCATTGGATAAATCATGTCGCCATAAAGAGAAAGCCTAGCGCGTTCATTTGCTAATTGATCGACTTTTGAGTCATCTACCGTTCCGTATTCGTCAAGCACTAAATTAAGTATGCCCCTTATTGCGTCAACGCCCAAATACGTAATACCGATATCCAAATCTATATTACCCGCGTCAGTGACAGCGCCTTTTTTCCGCAATTCTTCTTCCGGTAACTTGTGGAGGAATTGCGCGACAAAACCATTGTTATCCTTTTCAAGAAAAACCCCATGGATTGTACCTTCTTTAACAGGGGCTTTCATCGCAAAAGCCACGGCGTCCGGCGTGTTAAGATCTATTTGAGTATGGTTAAAGCGGAAAAACACGTCGCCGGAAACAATTACAACGCCGTCATTCATGCGGCTGGGAAGGCCGGCCAATGAAACCATTAAATCATCGAAAACGGCGCCCGGCGGATTTCGCAAATCCCCATTGATGTGATTGCCGGAGAAGGCAAACAGTTTGCCCAAAGGCGCCGAGTGCGGCAGTCGCTTTGCGTCGCCGCCGGAGTGTAAAATCAAATTTCTTTGCGCTGTCATCTTCTTTAAATCCCCGCCACAGGAATCGAGCAATTTAACCAGAACGCATAACGTTGAACCGCCTGAACCAATTCTTTTTTCTTCGCGATCCGGCTCGACAAAGTAACGACTCGCGCATGGCAGATATTTCCGCTCCACTCTTTCGCTTATCAACTTCTTATATAATTCGGCCTGAGCGTATGTCGCCGTTGTCACAACAACATTATCCCAGAACGGCGTACGCTTGTTGTCGAGCGCGCTTTGCAGCATTATGCCGCTTTCGAGATAGCTTTGATTTAAAAATAATTTGGTTGTTTCGCTGTTCATTCTTGTCGCACCTCGTGTATGGAACAAGTTTTTTTGCCCGGCTGGGTATTGTTTGTATCGGAGTTATGCGCAAATCACCTGCTATGCTTGATAAATCACCTGTCCTGTCAGATAAATGTGTTTTACAAATCCGCTTTTGTCATTCGCACTGTCAAGCAAATGCGGTTCGATATCCAAACTTACTCCGCGCCGTAAACGCCATAGCCGCGCAGCCGTCTGCCGCCAATCGCCCGTAAAACCATTGAATATAACCCCGACGTCAATATCGCTGTCCTCATGTGGATCACCGTTGACATATGAGCCGAACATAACAATGGCTGACGGCGAAAATTCTTTTGTCACAGCTTCCGCATAACGTTCAACTGTATTTATAACTGTTTCTTTATCCACCACAATAATTCCTCCGTTCCCTCAATAGTTTCCCCGCAAAATTCGTTTGTCAGTCCTGCCGCTATCTCATCTTTATATTCAGGATAACGCGATTCAATATTGAGGGGGTTCAATTCGTCTATAAAATCTTGTTGTTCTTCTGACATTAAATCAAACAGATTTGCGCGAACAGCTAATTTTGAAAGGTCATGTATTTTGGGTGGTATTTCTCCCTCTTTGCAGTCGCGGGAAATAACGGCTTTTAACGCTTTTTCGATAGTCTGGTGACACATGAAACCGACATAAAGAAGCCGCTCGCTGTTTAGCATTGCCCTTGCTGTTTCAATATCATAATCAGCTAACTTGAGCCAGTATTCAACTCTTTCGTTCAATCCGCATCACCATCTTAGTTTTATTGCATATAACCCATGCGAATCCAATTATATCTTATCATCATAAATCATTGAAAAATACCCCGGACTACGGCTTGGTGTTGCTTTCTACGTTATGGACGAGAAGCCGTATCAATTGCTTGACAAGAGATATATGGGGGGTGCTTCCTTTTCCGCAAGGTTTGACGAAAATTCAAGACTGGGGCTCCCTCCCGGTGAGTGAAGTATTCATTTGGCTGTTCACGCACATTTTACCCCGGTTGTTGATGGGCATTTTTGCTCGGCCGTAACACTCAGGTATTTTGAAAGGAACCATGGAAAATTATTCCCCTTCTTTTTGGCCTGATTGCACAAAATTCCTTTGCGTCAATCTCCAATGCAATTCCTTGAAAATAATTTTCAAATCCTTAAAAAAATCGCCGCATTTGTGGAGGCGCAAATGTCCGGGAATTCGTCGTAAAAGTACTTTGACGCAGTCTAATGAAGAATGGCCGACAAGAGATTTATTTTGGAATGAGTCAGCTAGAATCTCGAAAAATTGCTCTCCCCATTCAGATTCCATCAAAATTTTCCAGAATAGATGATCGCGAGGTGTATTTGCCAGTCTTTTCCAGGGTTTAGAACTCTCTATCGCAAAATGCAGAACAGCGTTGTCTATGTTGTGATATTCCAGTAAGTTGTTAAAACGTATATCCACAAAAATAACGTCGTCGCGAAAAAAAACATTTAGAAAGTCTTGATCTATGAATCCCGTAAAAAGGCTGTAACGTTTGGTAAAACGAAAAACCTCCGAAATAAAAGCCGGATGATTGGCTCGAATACGATTCAGGTTCATGATTAAGACGCCGGAATTGAAATAATTTTCCGGGATATAAGGCATGGCCCAATTCCGTATTTTTTCATGTAGTTTCCGAGAAAAATTGGAAAATGCCTGATCCTTAACCACTGCTAAAGACGCATTTTGAGTTTCCAGAGATATATTCCAAAGCTCGGCAATGTCCAGATTAACGATGATGTCGCAGTCGAGATAAATCACCTTTGGAACATTCATTAAGTCTGGAATCAAAAGCCTAAATAGCGCTCCCCTCGAAAGATAGGGGGTTATTCTATCCGGATCTTCCGCAATTTGAAAAATATGTTCCGAAACATCTATAAAGCTCACGTTTTGTTCCATATTATTGGCTGTCCGCTCGAAACGGCGTTTGTTATCGGCGGTTAGAGTGGAGTCGTGCAGAATTGTGACGTTGACTTTGCTTCGAGTATTGTAAAACAAAGACGTCATAACCACTTAAAACTGTTCTTGATTCAGTGATGGGTCTATAACTTTGTTAAAAGTGAGCATAAGGATTTGCAAAACCTTGAAACACGTAATGAGTCAAATTTAATTGCAGAGGTAAGAAAATAATTAATAAATGGTAAACCCCCAGCTTCGCTGGGGGACGCGCAAAGTTTGACAATTCCTGGAACGGGCTCAATCCTACCCTTGTGAACCGCTCAAAGTTACAAGTTTGTTTATGAATCGCTTTTGGACATTGTCATTGGTAAAAGAAATCCTCATACATGTTAATATTATGTGAATGAAGTGTGCGTCAGTTTGGTGTGTGTAATATTGCGGAGAACGGTATTTTAATACACGATGGAAAGTAATGCAGCGATTAATTTCCCCGATCCGATGCTCGATTGATTCTTAATCAACCCGCGAGGTGGATGAAATGTACGTACCCAAGATAGATAAATTTTTCAACACGGCGGGGCCCGGAATAGCGGAAATGCACTATATGATTGACCCGCTGCGGCGGATTAACTACGACGAAGTACGCATACTGATTGATCAATGGCGCTATTTTGTCCTGCACGCGCCCAGGCAGACGGGGAAAACGACGTCGTTGCTGGCGATGGTTAAAAAGATAAACGAGGAAGGCATATATCATTGTGCCTATATCAATGTCGAGTCCGCTCAACTGGCGCGAAACAATGTCAAAGAGGGTATGCGGGGTATCCTCTCCATATTAGGACAGCAGCTTATGATTTCTCTGGACGACCCCGAACCGTACGAATGGGTATCGTCCATTCTTGAAAAAGACGGAGGGTTAAACTCGCTCTCTACTATGCTGTCGCGCGCTTGCGCTAAACTCGACAAACCTCTCGTGCTTTTCATCGACGAAATCGACGCGCTGATTGGCGATACGTTGGTATCCGTATTGCGTCAGCTTCGTGCCGCCTACGCGGATCGCCCCCAACTGGCCCCTATTTCCGTCATCCTTTGCGGAGTGCGCGATATTCGCGACTATCGCATCCACCGGTCGGATGGAGAAATCATCACGGGAGGGAGCTGCTTCAACATTAAAGCGGAATCCCTGCGCTTGGGAGATTTTTCGCGGGACGATATCAGGGAACTCTACCTCCAGCACACCGAGACAACCGGCCAGATATTCGAAGAAAACATCTATGGGAAAGTCTGGGAGCTGACGCACGGACAGCCGTGGCTGGTAAATGCGCTGGCACATCAGGTAACTTTTAAGATGCCGGAGGGGCGCGACCGCAAAAACCCTGTAACAATTGATACGATAGAGGAAGCCGCTAACGAGCTTATCATCTCCCGCGCGACGCATTTGGACCAGCTCGCCGATAAATTGAAGGAACCACGGGTGCGAGACGTGCTTGAGGCGATTTTCGCCGGTGAAAATTGGACGAACAAGCCTCTGCCGGACGACTTGCAATATGTGATCGATCTTGGATTACTACGGAATGAGAATGGAAATTACGTAATTTCAAACGGAATATATCGCGAGGTTCTGCCGCGTGAGCTATCGTGGGTGATGCAGGCCGGTCTGACTTCCCGCCCTACGCAGCCCTGGTATATCGAATCTGACGGAAAACTCAACATGGGAAAACTGCTTCGCGAGTTTCAGCAGTTTTTCCGGGAGAATTCGGAGAGCTGGCTTGAGCGGTTCGATTATAAGGAAGCCGGGTTTCAATTGTTGCTGCAGGCATTCCTGCAGCGCATTATGAACGGCGGCGGTTTTATCGACCGTGAATACGCGCTTGGACTCGGACGCGTGGACCTTTTGGTCCGCCGGCGTTATCCGGAGGGCGTTGCGCGAGGCGACCAGGAGGAACAGCGAATCGTGCTGGAATTGAAGACGATCCGGGAGAAAACGCCCGTCCCTGATCGGGTGTTGTCTCTCGGATTGGAGCAGACGGCGCGCTACGCCGAACGAAGCGGCGCGACGGAGGCTCACCTTATCATATGCGACGAGCGTTCAGGTCAAAGATGGGACGATAAAATATTCGAGCGTACCGAACGTGGTGGAAACTGGGAGATTAAGGTTTGGGGGATTTGAATGATTATTAATATACACGAGAGGCTGTATAGCCGCATTTAAGTTGACGCTTGGCGGAAGATGCGTTATATTATCTTTGTGAAAAAATTAAGAGAAAGGGACTTTTTTGTTTAAAATACCCCTTGACAAAGCAAGCAAACCGGACATAATCCTACGGGCTACGGGCTACGGGCTACGGGCTACGGGCTACGGGCTACGGGCTACGGGCTACGGGCTACGGCGCGGGCGACCGGGGGCGGTCGCTCCTACATTCTGTCATCCATTCTCGAATGTAAATCCAACTTACGTCGCGCCAAATTTTTTAGATACGAAAAATATTTCACCGGACTTCCTGTATGCGGAAGTCCGGTGATTTTGTATGCGCTTACGAACGGGAGGTATCCTGATTGGATAAAATAATACGTATTTTAAAGAAATTTCATCGCAGGTACAGGATAATACCCTTTGTTTGGCTATGGAATTTTATCCATTGGCTTCCAAGGTCAATCAAATATAATATAGATTACTTCATGAAAGCAAAAAAACTTGCGGATAACAGGTTTTTATACGGATGGTCTCAACGTTGGCCTTGTTTATATGACGCGACTGACTCCACTTCTTTTGACCCTCACTATGTTTATCACACCAGTTGGGCTGCCCGGATAATCGTCAGACTGAAACCCGAGTATCATACGGATATCAGCTCGTCCCTTTTTTTTGCAGGCATCGCCTCGGCCGCGACGCCGATCCGTTTTTATGATTACCGCCCGGCCGGTTTGAAATTGCGAGGGTTGGATTGCGGAAAAGCGGATGTCGCTAACTTGCCGTTCGACGATAACAGCATATCGTCTTTATCATGTATGCATGTCATGGAACATATTGGATTGGGCAGATATGGGGACCCCTTTGACCCTTCCGGAGATTTGAAGGGTATCGCTGAGCTGAAAAGAGTTTTAGCCCACGGGGGGCATCTGTTATTTGTCGTGCCGATTGGAGGTGTTGCTAAGCTGTACTATAACGCGCACAGGGTATATACATTAGAGCAGATAAAAGAATATTTCGAAGGTTTGGAGTTGAAGGAATTCGCACTCGTGACAGACTCCGGCGATTTCATAGAACGAGCCGACGAGGATGATGCACAAAAGCAAACATACGGTTGTGGGTGCTTTCTGTTCAAAAAAAGAATATAATTCACTCTTGATAATCCATCGTGAGTTTTTAATTTCTTTCCACTAAAAACCTCGCGCAGCCATTCAAAACGCCCTGGTCAACAGGTCCGAATGGTTTATGTTTTGTGCGCCTGCCGATGGCCGGCGTTGTGATATACTACCAAAATAGTATTGTCAAATCATGCAAAAGGAGAATGTTATTATTTTGAATAAATTAAGTTTACTGCTGAGAAAAATACGAACAACAAAGGATTTGATAATTGGAAAAATAGGCGTTGTATTCCCGCGGAGCTCGGCATTTGGAAAAGCATTGAGGGCAATTTATCGAATTTTTTCATATGACGCGCGTATACGTAAAAAATACAACGATGCAGTAGAACCTTTGCTGGATATTGACGTACTTAATGAGCATATTAGAAGGATAAAAGATCTTGCAGAATCGGATGTCGCTTCTGAGAAAAAATTCCTTATTGTAGCGGGAACAGAGTATACACTTGGGCTTTTTGGTCATGTACTCTTCTCTTTTTCATTTATATTATATGCGTTAGGCAAAGGAATGATTCCTATAATTGATATGCAGAATTATCCCAACATCTATCTGGAACAAGACAAATTTGATAAAGAAAATCCTTGGGAATACTTTTTTAAGCAGCCATGCGGATACAGTTTAGGAGATGTTGTTAATAGCGAATGTACTCATAGCCTCCCCTATTTCTGGCAAAATGCATTGCCATTTTTCATATTTAGTAATCAATTATTTGAGGATGAAAACTTCCACCTGTGGGTAACGCTTTACCGAAATTTTTTTCAATTGAGCGATACTGCGGCCGAGTATATAGAAGACGAATACAACCGTATAATAAAGCCTGATATGCGGGTGATTGGAGTTTATTGCAGGGGAACGGACTACACAAAAATGCGCCCACCTGGTCATCCCATACAACCGGAAGTAGGCGACGTTATTAATAAAGTAAAGAGCGTAATGCTGGAATGGAATTGTGAATATGTTTATATCACGACGGAAGAAAGAAAAATAGTGGAGCAGTTTGAAAGCGCTTTCCCTGGGCGAGTTTTAACGGTTTCTCAAATGTATTATGATGATCTTGACATTGACTATGGTCGTCAATATGTAGGAACTGCAAAATTTAACAGGGATAATGACGCATATCTAAAGGGGCTTGAATATCTTTCATCCGTAATGGTATTTTCTAGGTGTAACTCCGCGGTATTAGGCCTTTGCAGCGGTTCAATGGCGGCATTGTGTATAAACGGCGGTAAATATGAAAACATCTATATCTTTAACTTAGGTCTTTACCAGTGAACCCCGGTTTTTTTCAAAAGGTTATCCGTTCATTGCGATATAGACTCGTGGTCCTGCCATGCAGTGCCATTGTTAGGAACTATATCCTGATGACTGACAGAAAATTCGAACCAAAAGTCATTGTGATGATAGACGGTGGACTGGGGAGCCAAATGTGGCAATATTCTTTGGGGCGGCTCGCGTCGATGAAATCGGGGCTGCCCGTTTTTTATGACTTGGCATGGTATGAACGGGATGGCCTGGACATAAATAAAAAATACAGCCGGGCGTATATTCTCGAAAAAGTTTTCCCTAAACTGCAACTTCCGCGGACCGACGCAGCAACGACCGAAATATACAGAAAATATTTCAATTTATATAGACGCAAGCGATTTAATTACGAGGAAAAGATTGTTTCTTCGCGGGACGCGAGATATTTGGGCGGTTATTACATCAACGCAAAATATGTTGATTCTCAGGGCGATGCACTGCGTGATGAATTGACTTTCGACGTTCAGTTATCGGAAGAAAACAGGAGCATGATGTCGCTTATCATGTCCACCCCAAATTCCGTTGCCATCCATATCAGGCGGGGAGATTATGTCGGTTCCGTGCACGATGTGACGACGCCGAAATATTTTATTGACGCCGTGCGTTACATTTCGGATCGCATTTCTCCGGAAAAGGCGGTATTTTTCGTGTTTTCAAACGGCATGGAGTGGAGCAGGGAAATCCTGGAAGGCATTGACGAAGAGTTCGTCTTCGTCGGGAATAACGATAATGACGATGGGGTATTCGATATGTTCCTGATGTCTGAATGTTCCCACTTTATCATATCGAACTCATCCTTCAGTTGGTGGCCGGCGTGGTTGTCTAGGCGGTCGGAGAGTAAAATCGTCGTAATGCCGGACGTTTGGCTTAGAAGCGAACACCATCGGGATAGGCTCTCCATGGCAGCCAAAAATTGGATTTCGTTGGGAACTTGTTAGTGAACGATAAAGATTTGAACGAAGTTGCATACCGGCGTAGGAGCATTACACGGAACAATACGTATTATCTTCTCCATATCCGTTTTCTTTCATCTTTACTGAATATTAAAAACGCGTTAGCCAAAAGTCCCACTATCCCCGTTACCGCGCAACAAGCAATAAACGTTAGCCATCTGTCCGGCTTTACGACAAGCTTTACAACAAACCCGATTAACGAAACGATAAGGCTTCCTGTTATCGCATAACCGAACCCGAAGAATAAAGCATTCCACTTGATTCCTAAATAACGCGCGGCAAATGGCGCGGTGTAAACGATGTCCCTTATTATCGTTATAATTGTGTTTACGCCGGTTATGGCATAGAGGCCCAAGTCGGTAAATTTTAAACAGGCTAATACAATGACGACGTTGATAATACCCGATATTATTATTGCTAATGCCGCTTGTTTAAATTTGTTTACGGTGACGAATACATTTCCTATGGGTTGTATGCCTGATACAATGAGAAATGCGAAACAAGCAAGCAAGGAAAGCGTCTGTAACAAATCCGCGTCCTGACTTGGAACCCAAAGTGTGAAAAACTCTTTACCAAACACCACAAGTCCCGCAAGCGGTATTGTTCCGATAATAGCGCTTATTTTGCAGGCTCGGCGTAATTCCGGCACAATGCTGTCTATATCACCCTTTGCGTAGCGTATGGTAATTTGCGGCGCGAAGGTAATGCCTATCTGCCAATTTAATCCCTGAATCATTGTGGGTATCATCTTTGAAAGCGCGAGTATGCCCATCATTGTGGGGTTAATTAACAGGTTGCATATAAGCAGATTAAGTCCGTTGAGGAGTATAATGCCTGCTGAAAGTAATGATATCCATATACCGGAGGCGAGTATTTCCCGTAAATCGGCGAACGAAAAAAGACTTCTTTTTACTTTAAGCTCCGGCATCAGTTCGTTTTTGTGCCACAATCCCCAATTTGCGGTGAAAGCAGTGGCGGTCAAAACCGCAAGCGCGGAATAATACATTTTTGGGGTAAAAGCGGAAAACAGAGCAAACACAACCGCGGATTGAATAAGCGCCGCTATTGCGCCGCCTGTTGACTGCAAGTATAGTCTGTTGGTTATATAAAACGTATTGCTCCATAGCGAAAGTATGTTGGACGCGAAAAAAGCGATAAAAACAAGCGCGAAAAGTAATTTTACGTCAAATAATAAACTCGAAGGTATATTTAATATTTTTTCAAGGTGCAATATGCAAAGAAGAGTCGGAATGAACAACGCGGCAAATATTAACAAATTACCCCCGAATATCGACGTGTAATATCTCCCGGCCTTTTCAAGATCGTTTTGCTGTACTGCTATTGTAATAAACCGCCCTGCCATTGAGTTAAGCGCGATTGTTACAATCCCTGCAAAGGAGGTAAAGTTCCACGCAAGCTGAACAAAACCCTGCGCCTCTACCCCGATTGTCCGCACGATAAACGGTGTCAGGAAAAAACTAATACAAACCGTAATAAACGAGGCAAAGATTACCGCCGCCAAATTTAACGCTATTAGTTTTCTGCCGGAAAGCTCCTTCGTAATCACCTGATCACCCTTCAATTGTTCATCTCCGCATGTTCGATGTTTAGCATACGCCCAATACTATTATGCAATTTATGAGATTAGTCAACAATTTATCCAAGAGTGAACGCCTGCTTTTGCTTGAAACGCATTTTTTGATTGTATAATACTATGTAAGTACGAGATAAAAATCAAACTTATGAAGGTGAATATTGTTGATTTCGGTTATTATTGCCACAAAAAACAGAAGCGAGGCCATCGCGGCATATGCCCTGTCCGGTCTCGCGCGGCAGGATGAAATTGATTTTGAGGTTTTGATTTGGGACGCCAGTGACGATGAATCCACGAAAGAAATCGTGGATTCGCAAAAGGATTTGTTTGAAAGCAGGGACATTGATCTTATTTATCGAAAAGCGGCAAGGTCGGGATTGGCTTCCCAGCGGAATGACGCTGTTCGGGCCGCGCGCGGGGATGTTGTTTTTTTTCTCGACGACGACTGCGAACCGTCTTCCGACGCCGTACGTGTCGTGCGAAAATATTTCGACGATTTCGCGTGGCTGAAAGGTATGGGTTTGCCGCTAATAAACAATTTACATCGGGTGGCAATCCGTAAAGGCGGAATATTGGCCGGGATAAGAAGGTTGTGTAACAGGATGTTTTTTGGTTCCACTCATCTCAGGCGGGAGATCCGCCCGTCCACTAACCATGTTGCGCCTGTCATGGACGTACCGGGTTCTGCGGAATTTTTGAGCGGGTGTAGTATGGCTTTCCGAAAAGACGTTTTTCGTGAGATATCGTTTAACGAAAGATTACAGCGTTTCGGCGGGTACGCGTTAGGAGAGGACGCCGATTTTTCTCACAGGGTACTTTTGCGTTTCCGAGAGCCGCTTGTTATTGCATCCGCAGGCCACGTGGTTCATCAAAATAGTTCCGGCGGCAGAATTGAGTCAAATAGCGCAATGTGCTCCGCGTTTTACTACAACACCAGGCTCATAAGAGAGAACTTCAAAGAATATAGGAAATATAGTTTGACGTCGTTCCTGTGGGAACTGCGTATTGGCAAGTCGCTTTTGATGTTTGCTTGCGGGTACCGCGTCAGGGATATAATTCACGGATATATCGACTATAGGAAAGCCTTGCGGAGAGGATGACCTGTGGCCGGCGAGGGGTAGAGGAGAATGAGAGAAATGAAATTAGGTAAACTCTTCCAAATTAGAAAAATTATACGAAAAATCTTTGGCCGACGAATAGAGCTATGTTTAATGATTTATTATTCGACTAAACTATATGCATATAATCGACTGCACGCAATTTTTCTTACTGTTTTAAACGCGCCGCTCGTGTTGCTTGTATCTATTTTTCAAACAAAAACCATCCCATCTGTAGAGATGGATATAACATCAAGATGCACTTTAAATTGTAAGGAATGCACCCATTTCATGCCAATGCATAAGCGGAAGGGTACGGATAAGGATTTTGATATAAATAAATTATTAGAAAACGTAGATTTACTCTTTCAAATGATAAATAAATGCTTACTTTTTAGTATATTAGGAGGAGAGCCTTTTTTACATAAGGAATTACATGTTCTCATCAATAAATTGGCAACTGAGCCGAAAATAAAGCATATCGAAATAGTTACAAATGGAACGATTATACCAAATGGTGAGAATTTGACAGCCTTGATACATGAAAAAGTTTCCGTTCGTGTATCTAATTACGGTTTCCTGTCAGGTAAAAAAGACGAACTAGCCAAAATTCTTAAAGAACACAAGGTTAATTTAAAATTGGGTTCATATCAACCCATGTGGCTCGAAACCGGTGGTTTTAAATCAAGGGGTTATTCGATGGAAGAAATGAAATTTATTTTTTTCAATTGCAATGAAGCGTCATGCAAAACTTTATATGACGGCAGATTATGGTTGTGTCCCGAGGCTTTACATGGTTCTCTTCTTGGATTGGTAAAAGAAAACGAGCAAGAATACATTGATTTGCGTACATGCACAAAAAAAGATTTTTGGGCTAAACTACATAAATTGTATAATGACCATAGCGAATTGACAACATGCTATTATTGTGCAGGACACTGTCCGGAATTTTCAAAACAAATCCCATGTGCCGAGCAGGTATGAGGATCGTAGAATGAGTGAAGCTTATATGATATCAGTCATAGTGGCGACTAAAAACAGAAGCGAGGCCATTGCCGCGTGTGCTCTGCCCAGTCTCGCACGGCAGGATGAGACTGGCTTTGAAGTTTTGATTTGGGATGCGAGCGACGACGAGTCTACGAAAGAAATTGCGGACTCTCAAAAATTTTTGTTTGAAACCAGAGGCATCGATCTAATTTATCAGAAAGCTGGAAGGTCGGGATTGACCTCCCAGCGGAATGATGCTGTCCTGGCCGCGCGCGGGGACGTAATACTGTTTCTCGACGACGACTGCGAACCGTCTTCCGACGCCGTACGTGTCGTGCGAAAATATTTCGACGATTTCACGTGGCTGAAAGGTATGGGTTTGCCGCTAATAAACAAGTTTCACAGAAACACAAGCCGCAAACACGGCACACGGGTATTCTTAAAAGATATTTTTTACCGGATATTTTTCGGACCGTCTGGAAATAAGCGAGTGATCCGTCCATCCACTAACTATATGTTGCCGGAGATGGACGTACCGGGTCCTGCGGAATTGTTGAGCGGGGGTAGTATGGCTTTCCGAAAAGACGTTTTTCGTGAGATCCAATTTGAAGAAAGATTACAGCGTTTCGGCGGGTACGCATACGGTGAAGATGTGGATTTTTCTTACAGGGTTTTTTTACGTTTCGGGGAACCGTTCATTATAGCCTCCGCAGGTCACGTGATTCATCGTGGTAGTCCCGGCGGCAGAATAAAGTCGGATAGCGCCAAATTTTCCGCGATGTACTACAACACCAGGATCATCAGGGATAACTTCAAAGAATATGGGAAGTATGGTTTGATCTCATTCCTGTGGGAACAGCGCATCGGGCGGTCGATTGCGATGCTTGCCGGCGGTTATCGCCTCATGGATATGATTCGCGGATATATCGAATACAGGAAAGCCTTACGGGAAGATAATCCGAAGGCGCGTGTTCGACGCTAACACGAGTCGTAGGCAATTTGTTCGGGAACCACGTTATTCAGCAATTTTCTTCAGCAGGGCGGCATATTTATCCAGCGCCGCGTCCTCGAAAAAATCAAGGGACCGCCTCCGCAGCATCTCTTTGTCCATTGGATACGCAAGCGCATGTTTCATGGCATCGGCGAGTCCTTGAATGTCATCTACTTTTACCAACCCGCCGTATCGCCCGTCCTCCAGTATCTCCCTCGGGCCGCTCGGACAGTCGGTGGAGACGATTGACGCGCCGCAGAACATCGCTTCGATCAGTATCGTAGGCAGTCCCTCGGTTCTTGACGCCAATGCGACCAAGTCGGCTTTTGCCATAAACGCGAACGGATTTTTTTGAAACCCAGGGAACGCCACGTAGTTTTCGAGGCCAAGTTTTTCCGTAAGAGTTTTCAGGTTGATCATTTCTTCCCCGTCTCCAATTATCATCAAACGCGCGTTTACTTCTTTTTTGAGTATGTGGAAAGCCTTTATCAAAACGTCGGTACCTTTTGAGGCGCTTAGGCGCCCGACCGACATAATGAGCGGATACGCGCGGTCGCCAAGCCAGGGATGACCGGTTGGTTCCTTGATCATGGCGAAGGAATCCTCGTTGATTACAGGGTTATATATGACATGTACTTTATTTGGGTCTATCGACCTGTCGAGCAGTATCTCATCCCTCACGCCATTCGATACAGCCACGACGGCATCCGCCCTGTTCAGCAGCAGACGAGAAAAAATGCCGGCGATCAAACGTACAAGTTTTCTCTTTTCGACTTTTATTTCGTTTCTTGCGCTTCCGTGGATAGTAGCGATAATTTTGGATTTGTTCCGCGCAAGCGCATGAGCAAACATAGCAGGTTCATTGAACAAGGAAGATATGAAGATGTCGGAATCATCCTGCTTGAAAAATTTAATCAAGGGGAGCAGTGAATTTCTATATCGTACGTTGGCGACGGCGAGGTCATGGATCGGAATTTTTTCGTCAAGAGAATTTCGGAGCGGTCCATTTACATTGAGGGTAACGACCCTGACACTGAAACCGCGATGTCCTAGGCCGTTTGCCAGTGCGATCATTACCCTTTGCACGCCCCCGAATGTGAAACAAGGAATCAAAATGGTAACCAAGGGACTTTTTATCCCTTCTTTATGCACTTCGCGAAAATTATTTCCCATAAAACTGCTCATACCATACAGCCCGCTCCCTCGCGTCAAACCCCGCGCTTTTGATTTCGTCAAGCGTCACGCGCCGTATGCTGTCCCGCCGGTTCAGCATGGCGTCCGCCCAAACTTTCGGTGAAACATTTATTGGTAAAAACGCGCACAGTTCCGGTATTATGGCACATTCTTTCGTAATGGCGTCAGAAAACAGGCAAGGCAGCCCCGCGGCTTGAGCTTCGATTGCAACGCCGGGCATTCCTTCGTAAAACGACGGTAAGGCGAATACATCCATCGCCTGCATCAGCACCGGCACATCCTCTCGCAAACCCAAAAATTGCGCCCTTACGCCCAACTCGGCTGCCTGGCGTTCAAGCGCGCCACGCAGCGGACCATCTCCAACCAATAATAAAACAGCCTCGGGATGCTCATCTTGCAGCACTTTCATAACCTTTAATATATACGCGTGGTTTTTTTCGGCGGACATCCGGCCCACATGCCCAACAACAAAGCTGTCGCCCAGTCTGAGTTCCTCGCGTATACGCTGCCTAAGTTCAGGATCGTACGCGAATGCCCGGGCGTCTATAGCGTTAGGAACAACTATGATACCTTTGGTGTTTTTGCCGAAAACGAAATCCGCGGCCATTTTCGAAGCCGCCAAATAATGTGTACTGTGCTTCAAAATACATGGCCGCGTGACTCTTACCAACATCCTTTTCACAGTGGAAATATCCGATGCACTATGCGCGTGAGCTATACGTATGGGTATGTTTTTTAGTAATGGCAGAAATGCAAACGCAAAATTAGTGACGTGAATATGAACCGCGTTATAGTCATGGCTCTGCGCTAAAAAATTCCGCCATGCTTTCCGGTATGCGAAAAAATTCTTTCCCGTGAATCGCGGCAGTCTGAAAATGCTTGCGCCCAGTGCATACGCTTCTTCGTCATAATCACAGGTTTCGTCAGTATGCACGATAAAATCAAACTGAACTTTCGTTCGGTCGATATTTCTGAAGATATCCATTGCCCGGCCTTCCGCTCCACCGCGATTCAATCGTCCGAACACATGCAGTACGCGTATCATTTTGTTAAACACCTCAGTTCCCCGTACATCCTGTCATGCAGCTCAATCAAATTTTCAATCCGCCAGGATTCATCGGGCGCGGCGCATTCGTATGGCTCGTCGGCCAATCGCTGCATCGCGTCCCTCAGGGCGAATATGTCGCCGGTCGGAAACAGAAGTCCTCTGCCGGGTTGCACAACGTCCCGCACGCCTCTCGCGTCGGAGCCGATTATGGGGACGCGCAGGCAGGAGGTCTCCATCGCGATCCGCGACATGCCCTCGCGCTCGGAGGGGATCAAAACGGCACGCGAGGCCATTACGAGCGGCGCGACATCCTTCAGTTTCCCAAGGAAGTGAACTTGCCTGGCGAGCCCGAGGGAATGCGCGAGGTCATATATGTTCTCCTTGGTCCTGCCGTCGCCGGCGAATGCCATATGAACGTCCGCGCGGCCGAGATGCGCTAACGCGTGTATGGCGTCCGCGTGGCGTTTGCCGGGGTTGAACTCGCCGATCATCGAGAATAGAATTTCATCCCCTTTAAGGCCGAGTTCGTCGCGCGTCTGCTTTATGTCGGCCTTTGCGACGCTGTCCGGATTGTAGCGCGAAAAGTCGAGCCCGATGCCCGGCATGAAGACCAGTTTGTCCTTGGGAACTATGCGGTATTTTTTCGCCGCCTCGAAGTCTTCGCCGTTGATCGTAACAAGCCTGTCCGTCCAACGCCCGGCGACTCTCTCCAGCGTACGGAACACCCCGTTGCGCGCCGCTTTTCCGCCTTGATAAAAGTGGAAGCCGTGCGCGGTGTACACGACGGCCGGCCGGCCCTTGCGCCGGAGGTGCCTCAATGCGTATCGCGTGACGAAGGAGGCGACGGGGGTGTGGGTATGTACTATGTCGTAGTCCTCGTTTGTTACCGTCTCACGTATCATGCGGGCGTTTTTCATGATGTTCGATGGGTTGGGATTGCGGCTCCACTGCGCGTCTGTCACTTTGTCGAAACCGGCTGCCAGGGATGAGTTTTTCGTTATATCGCGGGCCATTGCGTCGACGCGCCAGCCGAGGGCTCGATAGTGGCGCGCGAAGGGCAGCAGGAACGCCTTTATCGTCTCGGGTATTGTCGTGATTATCAGAAGTTTCGGAATATCTCTCATATCGTCTCCATATTAATAACCCTCGCGGTGGCTGACGGCAAATAAAAGCGCGCGTGCCGATTTACGGTTCTATTATTTCCCAATAACCGGATTTTCTAGCTTCTTTACGCGTTAAAACACCCTTGCTTTGTAATGTTTTCAGGTATCGCTGCGCGGTTCGGCGAGTAATATTTAAATTTGACGCCAAAGTATCCGCCGTTTCTGTATCATTTTTTTGCAGCAGCTTTAAAATCTGGTTTTCACGTTTGGTTAATACGACATTTATTGCGGCATCTTTTGCCGCATTACCCTCGTGATAGCCATTTTCAAAAGGAAAAGTAACAAACATAAAATGATCGGTAAACTCAAAAACAGTTTCATCGTAAACTTCCAATATTCGCTTCATGCCGGAGCCCAGTTGCTCAACCAAATCCAAGTCTTTAAAAACCCGCATAAGCTCGCGATTCCGAATCATCGAACAGCCCTTGTAAAATTCCTCCCTCGAAAGTCCGCTTACCAAACCTCCATATGAGGTAATAACTATTCT
>Ga0099364_10004257_pt1 | contig 21759 bp, 23 predicted proteins | sample TergutTh196P3_FD_73070 | JGI IMG/M metagenome (GOLD analysis project Ga0099364, IMG submission 73070) | Microcerotermes parvus P3 segment gut microbial communities from Pointe-Noire, Republic of the Congo - Th196 P3 | ecosystem: Host-associated > Arthropoda: Insects > Digestive system > Gut ... | reverse complement strand
GAGCGGCTTTATTGATTGTTATAGTCGAACCACCTCAAAATCGACACAGGATTAGCGAGGATATTTTTTTGACTCACAAGGCGGAGGACGCAGGCGGGCTAGCGCCCGGCAAGGACAACAACGCAGTGAGGCGGAAAATAGACCGCTAAGACGTGGCAATTTTGGGGTGGTTTGACTATATTAAGAACCATGACCCGTTACCGGAATCAAAGATTCCGAACGGGTGCCCCGGAACCTTGCAACGTCAAAAGGCGGGCGCTTCGCGCCGCACGCGGCTTCGCCGCTTACGAATTGCTATACAATTCGCTTTTGCGTTATAGTATCTTCGAGACATCGCTTACGGTTACAAGAATCATAAGCCCGATTAACAGCATGAACCCGATTCCATGGACAAGCCCCTCATAGCGCGGGTTTACAGGCTTTCGGCGCACAGCCTCGACAAGTAAAAATATCATTTTACCGCCGTCAAGCGCGGGCAGCGGCAAAAGGTTAAATACAGCGAGGTTTACACTGATAAACGCAACCAGCATAAACAAGCTTTCCCAGCCGAACGACGAAGCCTGCCCGATTGCCGAAGTCACGCCAATCGGCCCCGAAAGCTGGTTAAAGCCGTAGCGTCCCGTTACAAGGTCTACAAACCCGCCCCAGACCTGCCGGATCATGGAGTACGTCCAGTTAAAGGAGTTCTGTAAGATACCCAAAAAGGTTGGCTCCACGCCTTTCACCCTGAAATCGCGGGTGATGAGCATAATGCCGTCCTGAAGCTCTTCCATCTGAAAAGCAACCGACCTTAACAGTATGGTATGCGCCCTGCCGTCCGCGCCCTCGCGTTCGACTTCAATGTCCATGATGCCGTCACGGCTGCGCGTAAGCACATATATGATGTCGTTGGACGTTCGCACCCTGCGGTTATCCATTTTTTTGATAGTATCGCCGATTTGCAGCCATTCATTTGTAACGGCGCTCTCATTGAACGCCGCGACTGTCGTCGTGCCCAGTAGCGGCTGATTTGCCGACAAAATCCCCAGGATAAGAAGCCCGAGCAACAGGTTCATGGCGGAGCCCGCGACATTTACAAGCATCCTGTTTAAAAGCGGGGCCTTGTTGAAGGCATGGCCGTCGTTGCTTTCTTCGTCGTCGCCTTCCATCGCGCAGAAGCCGCCGACAGGGAACAGGCGCAGGGAATAAACGGTTTCGCCGCGCTGTTTTTTGAATAGGGCGGGGCCCATCCCAATCGCAAATTCGTTTACTTTGATTTTTGACCATTTTGCCGTCATAAAATGCCCGAGCTCATGGACAAACACCAAGACGCCGAATACGAAAAGCGCAAGGATTATTTGCGGCGCGTTTTTCAGGGCTTCTGCAAAAAAAACGGATAAATTCAACTAAATCACAACCTTAATCGTGTTACATGACCTTTGAATGCATGATTTTGCAGCACATATTCCCGTGCCATCAGGTCGGCTTCTTCAATATCGGCGAGGCTCATGCGGTTTTTCGTTTTTATATCGTCGAGTGCCGCGCCGACAAGCTCCGCAATCTGCAAAAATCCGATTTTACCGTTTAAAAATAACTCCACGGCTTGCTCGTTCGCGCCATTTATCACACAAGGGGCAAGCCCGCCGGCTTTGGCGGCCAAAACGCAGTGAGACAGGCACTTAAACGTGTCATAATCGGGCTTTTCAAACGTCAGGGAGCCGAGCGCAGTCAGCGAAAGCCTGCCGTTTCCGCGCGGCAAATGCCGGGGATATGTAACGGCATATTGTATCGCGCTTCGCATGTCAAGCGCACCGAGCTGCGCGATGATGGAGCCGTCAAGATACTCGACTGCGGAATGCAAAATGCTTTGGCGGTGTACGACAATCTCGATTTGCTCCGGCGTCAAGTCGAAAAACCACATGGCTTCAATCAGCTCAAGGCCCTTGTTCATGAGCGTCGCGGAGTCGATTGAGATTTTTTTGCCCATACTCCAGTTTGGGTGCTTTAGCGCTTCCTGAGGTGTAACGTGTTTTAATTCGTCGATTGTTCTGCCGAAAAACGGCCCGCCGGAAGCTGTTAAGATGATTCCCCTTACATCCTCGCGCAAACCGGAGCGCATGCATTGAAAAATAGCGGAATGCTCGCTGTCAACCGGAATAACCGGCACGCCGCGGCGTTTTGCGGCGGCTGTTACGAGCGCTCCGCCCGCCACAAGCGATTCCTTGTTCGCAAGGGCCAGCGTTTTTCTTTCCTCGATGGCCCTAAGGGCTGGTTTTAGCCCGGCGATTCCCACAATCGCGTTGATTACGGTGCCGGCCCCGTCGCACGCCGCGGCGTCGCATGAAGCGCCCTTGCCCGCGATAATTTTAATGTCAAGGCCCTTTAGTTCCGTTTTTAACGCGGGATACAGTTTTTCGTCCTCAATCGCGACAACCTCCGGCTTAAATTCATGCGCCTGCTTTGCCAGAAGCTTTACATTTGTACCCGCGGAAAGCGCCACGACCGGAATTTTTAAAAATCTGCACACCGAAAGGCTCTGCTGGCCAATCGAGCCTGTAGAGCCCAAAAGTGCAATTTTTTTCATCTTTTAACCACCTGAATATTAGAGCGTAAAGGCACTCTAAAAATATTTTGTAATATTAACCAAAATATTATACTACGAATATATTACAAAATGCAAAGGATTATGTGAACAAATATGAACGGTAAGAAAAGCTTGTTAAGTCCAATAGGCGAATAAGCCGGGCCCGTACTGCGCAATAAAAAACGTCGCCGGAAGGGTGAAAAGCACGGAGTCAAACCGATCCATAACGCCGCCGTGCCCCGGCATGATGTCGCCGAAATCCTTGATTTTAAACTGCCGCTTTATCACCGACGCGGATAAATCGCCGAGCACCCCGAACATGGTGCAAACAGGCGTAAGCAGCAGGATGGCGAGGTAGTTCATTTCCACGTCATCCACGAATGCGTCTACGGAAAGCGCAAAAAGAAACGCGATAAGCGTCATGGAAACCGCGCTGCCTAAAAGTCCGCCGATCAAGCCCTCCACGGTCTTTTTGGGGCTTACGACAGGCGCCAGCTTGCGTTTGCCGAATTTGCGCCCCGCAAAATAAGAGAAGGTGTCGCAAAGCCAGGCGCAGCCAAGCGCGAACAGCAGGTAAAAGCTGCCGGTAACAGGGCCGTACAGGTCACGCATGAAAACGGCGCATGAAAAAAACAGCGGCACGAACAAGCTGAACAACAGCATCATCGAGACCTGTCCAACCTTTACCGTCTGCGAGTTTTTGACAAGCAGAACGCAAAAAGCCACAAAAAACAAAAACAGAACCAGCGGCAAGGTTCCATGCCTCACGCCGCTTATGCCCGAAAGGGGAATGACGGCCGCCATGAAAAAGGAAAGGCCGGCAAGCCACCGGTTTTCAAGGCAGCCTGCCGCGCGAAGCATTTCAAACAAGGCCATAACGGACACCGCCGCGATGACGATATTCAATACTCTCGTATTGATAAGCGCAAATATGGCGCCTAAAACCAAAAGCCCGATTAATGCCGAAATTACGCGTTGTTTCATTCAAAAGCTGCTCCTATACTCTATCAGATATTACCCAGACGCCTGTTTCGTTTGGAATATTCCATAAGGGCGTCATCGAAATGCCGGATTGTAAAATCAGGCCACAAAACGTCGGTGAAAATATATTCCGCATATGCCGCCTGCCACAGCAGGAAATTTGAGATGCGCATTTCACCGCTTGTACGGATGATGAGGTCTGCGTCGGGAACTCCTTTTGTGTAGAGGTATTCCCCGAACGCCGCTTCGGTGAGGCTGCCGGGTTTATTCGGCCCCGACGCAAACGCTTTCACCGCGCGCAGAATCTCATCGCGCCCGCCGTAATTTACTGCAATATTCAGAACAAGCCCGTCCTTGTTCTTGCTGACTTCCTCCAAATCGGCAATCATGCGCCGGATATCCCCGTCAAGGGCGGTGGTATCGCCGATTACCTTGACGCGGATATTATCGTCCTTATATTTCGCGGAATCCTTTAAAAACCCGCGCAGTAAATCCATAATGCCCGCCACTTCGTCTTTCGGGCGCTTCCAGTTTTCGGTTGAAAACGCGTAGACAGTGAGATATTCCACAGGAGTTGTGACTGCGTGGCGCGCGATTTTTCCGAATACCGAGGCGCCTCGCTTATGCCCCGAAAGGCGTGGAAGCCCGCGTTTTTTCGCCCAGCGCCCATTGCCGTCCATAATGATGCCGACATGCCGGGGGAAGTTCATTTTATCCATAAGCTGTTACGTCCCTCCAAGATTCGGCATTATAGTCAGCAAGCTTGAAAACACATATGCGCTTTCAAATTGATTGACTATATGGCATTACGCCGTGCGTTCCCCCGTAACCACGGGGGAACGCGAAGTAAAGTTCCAGTCTGGCTAAATCTCCAAAATCTCTTTTTCTTTTTTTGCGGTAATGCTATCGATTTCCTTCACGAATTTATCCGTTATGGTTTGGATTTCTTTTTCCAAATCCTTCAAATCGTCCTCGGTGATTTCGCTTTTTTTCTTTTGCGATTTAAACTTTTCATTGGCATCGCGGCGTATGGAGCGTATCGCAACCTTTGAGTCCTCGCCGAGCTTTTGCGCTTTTTTGCAAAGCTCACGCCGGCGCTCCTCGGTGGGCTGCGGGAACGCCACGCGTATGACGTTTCCGTCGTTCGTGGGGTTGATGCCCAAATCCGATTTTTGTATTGCCTTTTCTATTGCGCCAAGAACGGTTTTATCCCAAGGCTGGATGACCAGTATGCGCGCTTCGGAAACGGATATCGCCGCCACAGATTGAATCGGGGTCGGTGTGCCGAAATAGTCCACCATGATTTTATCAAGCAAGGACGGGTTTGCGCGCCCCGCCCTGATGGACGAAAGCTCCGAGTTTAGTACGTTTATGGTTTTGCCCATTTTTTCTTCATACGGTTTTACGAATTCTGATGCCATTCTTGCTCCTCCTTTACTAATGTGCCTATATTTTCGCCTTTAAGCGCGCGTACAATGTTATACGGGTCGGAAAGGCTGAAGACTAAAACCGGGATATGGTTGTCCTTGCACATGGCGGCCGCCGTGGAATCCATAACCTTTAGATTATCGCCTAAAATCTGGGAAAAAGTAATTTCGTCATATTTGACAGCGTCTTTATTTTTGTAGGGATCGCTGTCGTAAATGCCATCGACCATGGTCGCTTTTAAAATAACATCGGCGTCTATTTCGGCGGCCCGAAGGCTTGCCGCGGTATCGGTCGAGAAAAAGGGGTTGCCTGTCCCGCAGCCGAAAATGACGACGCGGCCCCGTTCAAAATGGTGCAGCGCGCGCCCTCTTATGTAGGGCTCGGCGATTTGCTGCATTGCGATCGCCGTCTGCACTCTTACGTTGACGCCGTGGGATTCAAGCGCGTCGCAAAGCGCCAAAGCGTTCATGACCGTTGCGAGCATCCCCATGTGGTCGGCCCTTGTCCTGTCCATTTTGCCGCTGGTGCGCCCGCGCCAGAAGTTGCCGCCGCCGACTACGATTCCGATCTCCGCGCCAAGCTCGACGCATTTTTTAATCCCCTCGCAGATGTTAAAAACAATATCGTAGTCAAGCCCGAATTTGTTTTCGCCGGCAAGCGCTTCGCCGCTTAATTTAAGCAGGATTCTTTTATACTTGATTCCCATAGGCAACACGTCCTTTATTATATTACCGCCGCCTATATTCTACAATATCATCGCGCCGATGTAAAGGGCAATCATAAAATCGGCGGGAATCCTTATTAATTAACGGTTTTGTCTAAATTTATTCATTATTTGAGGGTAAAATGATATCTGTAGGCATGTATTTAGGTGGAGGCTATCGTATGAAAAAGGTACTGGCGCTAAGTCTTGTTGTCTTAATTTTTGTTGGCGGCTGTTCAAGAAAGTCTGCCGACGGCGCGCCCGCGCAGGACCCGCCGCCGCAGCCCGACCCGCCTTCGCAGCAGGAGAGAAGGGTACATGACCAAAAAACACCCGAAGGCGCCGCCGCCAATTTGCTTGATGAGGTTATCCATTTGGACAGGCAAGAGACGGAAACGCTTATCCGCCAGCACATGTCCATCAATGAGGTGCCGGAATCTTACTACAGCATATTAAGCCAGGTTTCGAGAAGGGTAAAGTATAAAATCGGCGCTTCTAGAATCGACGAGAGCAAGGCGGAGGTTGACGTTACCATAACCGTCGTTGACGCGAAAAAGGCCGTATACGGCTGCATGCCCGGCGCTTTGGCGCATCTTGCTGCCCTGCAGATAGCCGGAAAGGATATCAGCGAACCGGAAGTCATCCTTGCGAATTATGCCGCTACCAACATCGATTGGGACAAAATGCAGACGGTAAAAAACGATACCACCCTGTATCTTGTAAAAAGCCGTAACGGCGAGTGGGCGCCCGACCAGAGCCACCCCGGGAACATTGATTTCGTGAACGCCGTAAGCGGCGGGGCCGTTGATTTGGCGGAGAGCTTAAAATCCTTTGCGGAGCGGTTTCAGTAAATAACCCAAAAGCGGAGCACGGGGTGTTTCGCTTTTGTGCGATAAAGTGAAGAAAAAATATATAACGGTTGATAATTTGCGCTGACAATCATTCATTACATTATCATCAACCAGAAAGGGCCTAAAGAATGACAAAGGGCAGAATAATAGCAATTATTACCATATTCACGCTATGCTTGACCGGTTGTATTTTACACGCTGACGTCGCTGAAACAGAGAAAAAAGAATATGACATTCAATATTTTACGGATAGGACGGATCAGTTCTATGAATATACATCTTCAACAAAAGTCGCATTCGTCGTTACGACGGAGCTTGGGAGGTATCATTTCTCCGACAATGAAATGCCTCTTGACACCGTTTATGAATACATGGAAGCGTTTGAAGCAGGCATAAGCTTCGCCCATGAATGGTTTGGGCAGGATAACATAAAACTGTTAGACTTATACTTCATTCAACGTGATTTACAAGCCGAATACGGACAACACGGACTACCTGAGGGGATTGCATTGACTGGAAGCGGAGCAGACGGGGTGGCATGGGTCGAATACGAGTACTCTGTAGAACCACCCTCACCCTTTGAGGCTTCCCATGTACTTATGCACGAGGCTGTTCATGCTTTATGCGGTGCCCATTCCGAAACGTCTAACTTTCCAAAGAGAACTGAAGGTTACCCATTTTACTGGAGCCAACTGTTTGAGGAAGGCTTGGCTACAATGCTGGAGCATATGTATGGATATAATAGCGGAAGGCTTCATGATGTCCAATATACGAAAGGCGGCTCCAGGTCTTCTGAAGGCGCGCTGGACGAGGTAAGTAACGTCGCGGAGGCGTTGGGCAGCTTTGCGCTTTATGATATGGAATGTTATGATTTTTACGACGAGTTTCCATACGATATTTTACGATCTTATGGTACATCCGCCTCGTTTCTCTACTATTTACTTGAGCATAATGGCAGCAAGGAAGACCTCCGCCGTGTTTACGCCGATATAAACCTGATGGAGGAAGTCTATGGGAAGGATATGGACGGCATGATAGAGGAATGGCTCAAATCCCTGGAGCAATATAAGTAGCGGCAACCTAAGCATTACTTACACCAAAAATATGAAAAAATCCCGGAGAGAAGCTCCGGGATTTCTTTATGTGAGGCTATCTGAAAATCGGTCGTTTCCAATCGGGGTTCGCGGTCACCTTGACGTTGTCGGCTTCGCTTTCGCCGTCACGCAGCAGACGCGCGACCACGACGAAACGCTGCCATTCGCCGACGTTATACTGCCTTGTGCACGTCGATAACGTAAGCAGACGGTCGGTGTTGTTCACCTCAACGTCAAATGTATGCATGGAGCGTGCCTGCCACTCCTTGATAATATTCGAAAAGCCCGCGCTGACGTTAAAGGGGGTTGCGTAGTTGAATCGCGGGTTTACCTCGGTATAAGTAACGGAAAATACCCTCCAAATCCCTTCGAATTCCCCGGTTGAAAAATAAATGTGAGGATTCGTTTTTGCAAACTCCAGATTCGTATAAGACGGAAGCTCGGCAAACATGGTAAGGGGGTTCCCGTCAGGGCCTCTGCCGGGGCCGATTACGAGCGGGTCCCTTAAATTGTTCCAGTTATGCCCGTAAAGGACAAAGTTTCTGGAAGAGCCTTTTTTCCAGCCTTCGCCAATTTTGGTGCGGCTATCCAGATAAGTCGCGGTAGCCGGCCTTGCGGCCCAGTTGGAGAACACCAAATCGGGATAGTTTGTGCCGCGCCAGTCGCGCTTGACATAATGCTCGTTGCTTTTGTCGCTGAACGTAATGGGCTCGTTGATGGAAGTTCCCGGAATAGTTAGCCAGCCAATAACCTCGGGGTTTATTTCCTGGCATTTCTTAATCCATGACTGGAGCCTTCGAAAAGGCAGTTCTTTACTGGGAACAAAGCCTCCCTGCTGACTTGACGCGGATGCCTCCACGCTTGCAAGCGGCACCGCGATAACCGCCGCAATAAAAGATGCAGCTAGCGCGCAGGCCGTTACTCTTAACCATTGCTTTCTCATAAGCGGATACTCAAACCTCCTTGACCGATAATATGAAATGAAAAGCGCGAAGCGCTTTAGCCCGCGAAGCAGGCGGCAACCCGGCAGCGCCGGACTGATTTCGGCACTGCAGCATCAAAAGGTATCGCACATGCGATACAAGCCGCTTTGCGGCTTTCGAAACACGAAGTGTTTCGCTTTTGTGTTATAAGGATTCATACGCGTAATCATACCAGAATTGTATGAACTGCATGTGAATATACGTATACATTTTAACATAATTATCTGCATTGTGACAATCATTATTTAAAAACCGTCATATATAATAAAAATTTTATATTATTTTGTCTAAAATAAGGTAAATAATGAAGCTTGGCTGTGCGCCGTGGCATTAAGCCACTTACAATTTTTAGGGCTATCATTATCGAAAGCAACCGGCTCATATCACTAAACAAACTAAACAAAAATATGAAACTTTTCAATTATTTTGCTAAACGAATAGATTAAAATGAAACAAAAAAATAAAATACAGTTGACAAACTTAGATATTATAGTTAAAATATGATTGCAGATATGTCACTGTTAAAGAAAAGTCTATTAAACACTAAACAAAATTACCGATAGAAATGAAGCTATTTTTTCATACAGCAACCGCTGTTTAACAAACATCAAAACAAATAGGAGTGTATTATGCAGACGCGGATGTTTCCAAATGACCGTGAGGCCAAGCAATCGATTCTTGAAATTGGCAGACGGATGTACATGAAAAACTTTGTTGCCGCCAATGACGGCAACATTAGCTGCAAGGTTGCCGAGGATATCATATGGACGACGCCGACCGGCGTATCCAAGGGCTTTATGACCGAGGATATGCTTGTTAAAATGCGCTTGGACGGCACAATTATGACAAGGGGCACGATGAAGCCGTCTTCCGAGGTTAAGATGCATATCCGCATTTACCGGGAAAACCCCGAGGTTCTGGGTGTGACCCATGCGCATCCGCCGGTCAGCACCTCTTTCGCAATTGCCGGAATCGGACTTGACAAGGCAATCTATCCCGAAGCGCTTGTAAACCTCGGCACGGTTCCATGCGTGCATTACGAAACGCCCGGCTCGCAGGGCATCCCGGATTCCATCGCCCCGTATTGCAAGGATTACAACGCCCTGCTGCTTGCCAACCACGGCGCGCTTACCTGGGGGAAATCGCTTATGGAAGCGTTTTTCCGTATGGAGGCAATGGAGCATTACGCGATGATTCTGATGTATACCGGCAATGTAATCGGAAAAGCCAATGTACTGAGCTGCGACCAGGTAAACGAGCTGCTGGAAATCCGTAGGAATCTCGGCATCACGGCCGGAGGGGTTCCGCTGTGCGCGGCAAGGGCCAGCAACCTTGAGGATGTGGTAGTCAAAAGTGCGAACGGGGTATGCCCGTGCAGCGCGGCGAAATCCTCCGGCGCGTGCCCTGCGGCGGCCGATGAGGCCAAGGAGGCGGAAATTGAAGAACTTACGCAAAAGGTGCTTGCCATGCTAAAGGAAAAGCTTGATATTTATTAGGGCCTGTTGAGGCGGTTGCCGCGAAAGCGGTGAGCCGCAAGGCCATTTTTGGGAAAGAAAAGTCCCGGGCGACTTTGCCGTGAGGCATATAAGAACCTGTATTCATAAGCGAAAAGCGCCGGAGCAGCGAGCGAATTTTTTGCCGGGCAAGGCAGTTTTTTGCAGGAATACTTTAATGTATTCCAAAGAAAATTAACGCGGCACGGCGGAATATTTGCCGCTGAAACAGTCCTTTGAGTTATGAATACAGGTTCTAAGTTTTCTTTCGGAGCAATCAGTGGAAATATCCTCGGTAATCCCGTACCCGGAGCACATGGCGTGCTTACATATATAAACGGTAAATGGAGGAATACAAATGAAAAGGCTCTTATGTTTCGCAATAGCCATTATGATGTTACTGGCAGCCGCAGGCTGCGGCGGCGGTGTTGCGCCTGCCCCGGAAGCCCCGGCTCCGACGGCTCTCGCCCCGACGGCGCCTGCGGACGATGCGGGCGGTGACGCCCCGGCGGCGGCAGGCGACGACGTAGCGGAAATCCTTGGAAAGGTCATGCCCGATTTTATGGATGACGGCGTCATCAAGGTCGCGGTTATCCGCAACCTTGCCGCAGGCGACCACACCCAGCAATTCCTTGAGGGCTGCGTCTCCGAAGGCACCGCGCTCGGCTTTGTTGTGGACACCTTCGTAACGGACGGCGACAACGCCAAATGCCAGGAAACCATCGCGCTGGTTATCCAGCAGGACTATGACGGCATCATCCTTTCCCACGGCGAAGCCGGGTATACTTATGATTCGCTGCTTCCCGCCGTTGAAAAGGGCATGAAGGTCGTTACGTTCGACTCCGTCCCCTATAAAGGCGGCGACCCGAACGGCGAGATTCTCACCGGCGTAACCAGCACCGCGCAGGAGGACGCCAAGCTCGCAGAGCTTTCCCTCGGCTCCCTTCTCTTCCACTTTGACGAGTCACAGCAGCCCATCAGGGTTGTCCGCGCATGGATGGGCCCCGGCGTCCCGCCGCTGGATCGCCGTCAGGTCATCTACGACAGATTGGTTGAGGAAGGCAAAATCACAGAGCTTGCCCTTGTAGGTCCCGTCGATTTCTCCAATGCCCGCGGCGGCACACAGGATGCGTTCGCGGCAACGCTGCCCAGATTCCCAGAGGGCGCCATAGACGCCATCTGGGGCTCTTATGACGAGCTTGCCAAGGGCTGTCTGGATGCGCTCAACGACGCGGGGCGCACCGACGTTAAGATTATGTCCATCGATATTTCCAACGACGACATCAACCTGATGCTCGCCAATCCGGGTATCTGGGTGTCCACCGCCGCGGTTGACCCCAAGCTGATCGGCATTGCCAATATGCGCATTCTCGCCGCCAAATTCGCGGGTGAGGACACTCCCGATGAATACAACCTCGACGCGCAGCTGGTCAACACCTCCGACCTCAACGAATCTATCAACATGACCAATATACATACCGTTGTGCCTGACTGGGGCCAGGAAAGAGGCGTGTTCGACCACTTTGCCTGGATGGCGGAGCTCAAAGCCGCTACAGGCAGGTAATCGAAACCGGCCGGCGAAACAAACGCCTTCCCCTCCGGTATCCCGGCGCTAAACCGGAGGGGGAGCTTTGGATTATGGCGATTCCAAAAGATTGGGCAGGTGATAGCAGGATGCAGGACCCGGTTACATATAAGCTTGACATGAAAAGCATATCCGTGGAGTTCCCCGGCGTAAAAGCGTTGACCGATGTGAATTTCCACATGGAAAGCGGGCACATTTATGCGTTAATCGGCGCGAACGGCGCGGGGAAGTCCACGCTGATGAAGGTTTTGTCCGGTGTAAACGCGCACTATACCGGCAGCGTGCACATCAACGGGCGGGAATGCGAAATCCGCTCGCCGAAAGCCGCCAAGGAGCTGGGCATCAAGATTGTCTATCAGGAGGTAGACGTCGCGCTGCTGCCGAACCTTTCGGTGGCGGAAAATATCATGCTGGATACCCTCGCCAATAAGATGGGCAGGCGGCAGGCGGTAAACTGGAGCGAGATGCGCAAAAAGTCCCGGGAGGCTCTGAATCGGCTTGGCATCGACATCGACGTGCGCAAACGGGTGGCGGAGCTTTCGCTTGCGGAAAAACAGATGGTTCTAATCGCCCGCGCGACTATGGAGCGGTGCAAATTCCTGGTGCTGGATGAACCGACTGCCCCGTTGTCCAATACCGAGACCGAAAATTTGTTTAAGACAATCCGAAATTTGGTCAAGACCGAAAACGTGGGGATTGTATTCATCTCCCACCGTTTGGCCGAATTGTTTGAAATATGCGAATACATCACCATCATGCGGGACGGCAGGGTGGTACGGGATATGCCGATTACCGAAGAGCTGACAATCAACCGGATTGTGGAATATATGCTCGGGCGCAAGTTTGAGGAGACCTATCCCAAGCAGGCGGTCGACATCGGCGGCACGCTGATGGAGGCCACCGGCCTCACCGAACGCGAGGGCAGGGTGAAAAACATCAATATGACGGTGCGACGGGGCGAAATCGTGGGTATCGCGGGGCTTGTCGGCGCGGGAAAAACCGAGCTGTGCAAGACATTGTTCGGCGCGTACCGCATCGACAGCGGCAAAATCAAGCTGGACGGGAAGGTCGTCAATCCCGGAAACCCAACGCAGGCCGTCAAGCGCGGGTTCGCCCTTGTACCTGAGGAACGCCGCAAGGAGGGCATCCTGGTTGAGGATTCCGTTTACGCGAACCTCACCATGCCGTCTCTGCAAAATTTCCTCAACAAGCTTGGATTTGTAGTGAAATTCCGCCAGCTTGCCACAGCGAGGAGGCTCATCGAAGAGCTTGGCATCAAAACCCCGTCGGAAAGCCAGACCGTCGCGCTGTTATCCGGCGGCAACCAGCAGAAGGTCGTTGTGGGCAAATGGCTGATTTCCGACAGCGAGGTTTATATCTTCGACGAGCCGACCAAGGGCGTGGACGTCGGCGCAAAGCACGACATCTTCAAGCTGATTGAGGATTTGGCGGGGCAGGGGAAGGGCGTTATCTACGCCTCCTGCGAATTTTCGGAGATTATGGCAATCGCCGACCGCGCCTACGTTATGTTTGACGGCGAGATTGTAAAGGAATTTTCCGTCGGCGAAACCAGCGAAAAAGAATTGCTCTACTTTTCAACAGGAGGCCGCTGATATGGGAAAGGGTATGATTAAAAATCCGGGCAGGAATTCGGTCATAGATTTTATCGCAAAATGGGGGACATTGCTCACCATAGCCGGGCTGATACTTGTGTTTTCGGCGACGATGCCCACCTTTATGACGGTATCGAACATCATCACGATCGTCCGCGCGGTGTGTATTGTGACAATTATCGCCACCGGTATGACCATCTCCCTGACCGTCAGGGGCATGGATCTCTCGGTAGGCTCGACCGCCACATTCGCGAATACCGTGTGCATGACGTTCTTCGTCTGGCACTACATGGGCACGAGCTATGCGGGAATCTTCGCTTCTATCGGGCTTACCATACTCATCTGCCTCAGCATCGCGGCAGTCAACGCGGTACTGATTGTCGGGCTTAAAATACCGGATATGCTCGCGGCGCTGTCAACGATGTTCATGTTCGAAGGCGTGGCGATGACGTATGCCGGGGGCGGCGCCATCAATGAAAATATGCTGCGCCCCGACGGCACGACAGCGCTTGGCAAGGTGCCGCCGTTTTTCCGCACCATGGGCCGTGAGCCGTGGATTATCATTATCATGCTTGTGCTTGTAATACTCGTATTTTTATTCCTTACATACACAAAGCACGGGCGTTACATGTACGCCGTGGGCGACAATCCCGAGGCCGCGCGGCTGTCGGGCATCAACGTAAAGAAATACAGGGCGCTTGCGTATTTCATGTGCACCGTTCTCGCCACCATCGGCGGCATCATAATTGGAGCGCGGGTAGGCAACGCGCAGATAAATTCCGGCTCCTCCTACTTGATGGGCTCGGTCGCGGCGGCGCATATCGGCATGTCGGTTGCGGGCGTGGGGAAGCCCAATGCGCTCGGGACGCTTGCCGGCGCGATTCTCATCGGCGTTTTGGAAAACGGCCTGATTATGGCCGCGGTTCCGTTTTATTCGGTTAACATTTTTAAAGGCGCGATTCTTGCCGTAGCATTGGCGCTTAACTATGTACAAAAGAAATAATACGAAAGGGGTTCCCTCATGTCTCGGTTTGATACTTATTTTTTAATGAAAGACGATGACGCGGCTGAGTATGTCAGAGAAAAGCTTGACTTCTTCGCGCCGGACGCAAAGTTGTCCGTCAAGGAAATTGGCGACGGCAATTTAAACTATGTTTTTCTGGTCCAAGATGAGGCCGCCGGCAAATCGGTGATTGTAAAGCAGGCGGGGGAAGCGCTGAGAATCTCCGCCGAAATGCGGATTTCCACCGATCGCAACCGCATCGAATCCGAAATCCTTGAACTTCAGGACAAATACGCGCCCGGCCTTGTGCCGAAAATTTACGGGTACGACACCGTCATGTGCGCGTGTATGATGGAGGATTTATCCGACCATCAGCTTATGCGGTACGCGCTGATGGAGTACAAAACCTTCCCGCGCTTTGCCGAGGACGTGACCACCTACATGGTGAACACGCTTTTGGCGACCACCGACGTCGTCATGGAGCACAAGGCCAAAAAGGCGCTTGTGAAGAGCTTCATCAACCCTGAATTATGCGATATTACCGAGGATTTGGTGCTCACCGAGCCGTACAACGACGTAAACGGGCGCAACCTTGTGTTCGGGCCGAACGCGGCGTTTGTGAAAAGGGAGCTCTACGAGGACAAGGCGTTGCATCTGGAGATTGCCAAGCTGAAATTTGATTTCATGAACAACGCGCAGGCGCTTATACACGGCGATTTGCACACCGGCTCGATTTTCGTCAAGCAGGACAGCACGCGGATTTTTGACCCGGAGTTTGCGTTCTACGGCCCGATGGGTTATGATATAGGCAACGTAATCGCCAACCTGATTTTTGCATGGAACAGGGGCGCCGCGGAGGGAAAAACCGATTTCTGCGGCTGGGCGCTGAAGGCAATCGTTGAAGTCATCGATTTGTTCAACCAAAAATTCCTTACCTGCTTCAAAGAGAACACGACCGACCATATGGCGAAAAGCGAGGGGTTTGCGGAGTACTATCTTGATACCGTTTTAGCCGATACGGCGGCGTATACGGGAACGGAGCTCATCCGCCGCACCGTGGGAATGGCACAGGTCAAGGATATCACCACCATCCCCGATGCCGAAAAGCGCGCGAAGGCCGAGCGCATCAACATCCTTTGCGCGAAGGAAATGATAAAACAGCGCTGCGGCTTCAAAAACGGCGCGGATTTCACCGCGGCGCTGGCCCGGGCGGCGGCAGCCGCCGGGGATTAAGGGGATTAAGGAGTGGAAGAAAACATGCAGAAAAATATTATGAATTATGAAACGGTCGCGCTCGACGATAAAAAAAGCGCGCTGCTTATCTTGGACCAGACAAGGCTTCCCTATAAGGTGGAGATGCTTACGCTCACCGATCAGAAGGCCATTTGGGAAGCCATCTACCTGCTGCAGGTGCGCGGCGCTCCCGCAATCGGCGTTGCCGCCGCCATCGGCATCTATCTTGCGGCGAAGGAAATCGATGAAGACGGCTTCGATATGTTTTACGAAAAATTCAAAGCGGCCAAGAAATATCTTGCCTCCGCACGCCCGACGGCAGTCAACCTGTTTTGGGCGCTTGACCGCATGGAAGATGTGGTCTTGCAGAATAAAGACAAGCCGGTAAGCGAAATCAAGGCGCTGCTTCATGACGAAGCTGTGGAAGTCAAGGAAGAGGATATCCGGGTGTGCAGGGCGATCGGCGAAAACGGGCTTTCCCTCATCGAGGACGGTTACGGCATCCTCACCCACTGCAACGCGGGGCAGCTTGCCACGGCAAAATACGGCACGGCGCTGGCGCCAATCCATTTAGGGCACGAAAAGGGCTACCGCTTTAAGGTCTTCACCGATGAGACGCGCCCGCTGCTTCAAGGCGCCCGGCTGTCCGCTTTCGAGCTGCACTCCAGCGGCATCGATACGACGGTCATCTGCGACAACATGGCCTCACAGGTTATGAAGAACGGCTGGGTGCAGGCGGTTTTCGTGGGCTGTGACCGCGTAGCCGCCAACGGGGATGCCTGTAATAAAATCGGAACCTCCGGTGTTGCGATTCTTGCCAGGCATTACGGCATCCCCTTTTATGTGTGCGCCCCGACCTCCACAATCGACATGGATACCCCGGTCGGCGAGGACATCCACATCGAGGAGCGGCCCGCCCATGAAATCACCGAAATGTGGTACAAGCAGCGCATGGCGCCGGAAGGCGTGAACGTATACAACCCCGCCTTTGATTTCGCCGACAACGAGTTGATTACCGCTATCATCACCGAGTACGGCATCGCCCGTCCGCCTTACAGCGAAAGCTTGCGGGAAATCTTTGAGAAAAAGCGGAAGACTCAGGGGAAATAGAGGATTCTTTAGGAGGAAGCTTATGGTTTTGGCGCGTGTGCAAGGGAACGTGGTCAGCACGGCAAAATCCGAAAAACTGGACGGTTACAAGCTGCTGATCGTCACACCCATCGATATCGATACCTTTGAAGAAAAAGGCACGCCGATTGTCAGCATCGATACGGTTGGCGCGGGTGAAGGCGAGGTTGTCATGGTTGTGGGGGGAAGCTCCTCGCGACAGACCGCCCAAACCGAAAACCGGCCCGTGGACAGCGCGATTATTGCGGTAATCGACAGCGTGAACCTGAAAGGCAAGCGTATCTACGAAAAGTTTTCATAGAAGGAATGAATAAAACATGTCCTCGGCCGGATAGGGCAATCAAGCGTCCCGCGGCAAGCTACGGGGTATGCCCCGTTTGGTTACACATGCACCCCCAAAGGGCCGGGAATAAAACCCGCGAGCGGGATTCCAAAAGAATTACAGGTTAAAGGAGACTCCGCATGTTTACGGGAAAGGTTGAGGGTTCGGTGGTAGCTACGGTAAAGGATGCTTCCCTTTGCGGAATCAAGCTTTTGCTGGTGCGGATGACCGAAAACCACAGGCCGGGCAGGCTGGTTGTGGCGGGCGATGCCACAAAGCAGGCGGGCGAGGGCGACTTTGTCACGCTGATTGGGTCAAAAGAGGCGGCGCTGATGTTCGGCGACGCCCTGCCGCCCTGCGATATGGCGATTACCGGTTTTATTGATGAATACAATCTGGAGCTAAATATTTAGGAGGTATCGTTATGGAAAAGCAAGCGCTTGGCATGGTGGAAACAAGGGGGTTAATCGGCGCTATTGAGGCCGCCGATGCAATGATTAAGGCGGCGAACGTGACATTGCTCGGCAGGGAGCATATCGGTTCGGGGCTTGTGACCGTTATGGTCAGGGGCGACGTGGGCGCGGTCAAGGCTTCGGTGGAAGCGGGCGGCGCGGCGGCAAGCCGCGTAGGCGAGCTAATCGGCGTGCATGTCATCCCGAGGCCGCACGATGAGGTGGAAGACATCCTGCCCGGAAAAAATACCGCGCAACCAAAATGAAGCTTGCAAGGGTAGTAGGCAACATTGTCTCCACGGTCAAGGCGGAAACGCACGAAAATTATAAGCTTATGCTGGTGCAATACCTTGACGGGCAGGGCCGGCCGGATGGTCCGCGTCTGGTCGCGTTCGACTGCGCCCATGCGGGCGTCGGAGATCTTGTGATTGTGAATGTGGACGGGGGCGCCGCCAAAATGCTGCTGGACGATGAGGACATTATCGCCGACCTGACAATCTGCGGCGTTGTGGATGCGGACGAACACCGCCAATCAATACTATAAAGGGGAGACATCATGTTAAGAGGTATTCCGCCGCTCCTTTCGCCGGATTTGCTGAAAATCCTGGCGGAGATGGGGCATGGCGACGAGCTTGTCATCGGGGACTGTAATTTCCCCGCCGTTTCAATGGGGAAACGCTGCGCGCGCGCCGACGGTATTGGCGCAAAGGAGCTGCTTGAAGCGATTTTGCAGCTTTTTCCGCTGGATGCTTTCGTTGAATCGCCGGTATCCCTGATGCAGGTAGTGCCGGGCACGATGGAAGGCGAGCCGCCGATTTGGGCGGATTTTCGCGAAATCGTGGAGCGCCGGCAGCCGGGCGCAACGATTGAATATCTTGACCGGTTTGCTTTTTACGAAAGGGCGCGGAGCGCCTTTGCCACGGTCGCCACAACGGAGCGAGCGCTTTACGCCTGTATAATCATAAAAAAAGGGACGTTGATTTGATACGAACCTCCCGTTAAAATAATAATAAATAACGGTCTGTTTTCCGTCTGCCGTTCACATTTGTTCACATCTCCATAGCCAGCCGAAAAATATCCTCGCAATTTATTTCTTTATTAAGTAGGAGATTAGCATAATGACCATTCGAGAAATCGCGGCAATCGCGAAGGTTTCACCGGCTACGGTATCGCTGGTGCTCAACAACAAAAAAGGGATTGGCGAAGAAACACGGAGCCGTGTGCAGCGGATTTTGCAGGAATACGGCTACAGCCCGGGGCAGAACTCCCACAAGCCGGAGCGTTGCAGGATTGTCTTTTTAAAATACCGCACGCACGGCATGGCGGTTGAAGAAAACCAGGGATTTATCGCTTCCATCATCGATTGGATTGAAAGCGAATGCCGGAGCTTTTTCTATGACCTTATCATCTACAACTGTACGACGGATACGATTGGAGACGTCTTAAAGGACATCTCCGGCGATGCGCCGGACGGTATTATTCTGCTTGGCACCGAGATGGACCCGGAATTTTTCCACACGCTGAACATGGCCGGCATTCCCATCGTCGTGCTCGATAACAGCATGCGGTACGAAAACATAGACAGCGTCGTGATGGCGAATGCGAATATCGCGGCCGCCGCCGTAAAATACCTGTATCGGCTGGGGCATCGCAAAATCGGTTACTTCAAATCAAATATAGAGATCTCCAACCTAAAAGAGCGGTACTCCGGTTACTTGGACGCTTTAAGCGGGCTTGGCCTGACGCCGCCGAAGCCCGTCAGCCTTACCCCCACGCTAAACGGCGCGCATTCCGATATGAAGGGGCTTTTGGCGTCCGGCGCGTATTTGCCGGAGGGAGCCGTTTTCGCGGATAACGACAGCGTTGCCATCGGCGCGGCGAAGGCCCTGCAAGAGGCGGGCTACAAAATCCCGCGTGATATTTCCATCGTCGGGGTGGACGATATCCCGTTCAGCTCCATGACCATGCCTGCGCTGACGACCATGCGCGTTTCGCGTTCGGTGCTCGGTATTTTGGTGGTTGACGTGATGCGCAAGCGCATAGCGCATCCCGACCGGCCCGCCATGCATGTCCAAATTACGGGGCAGTTGATTGAAAGAGACAGCACCGCGCCCGTATAGGGGCTGTTGAAGCTACCGTTCAACGCCCTGCTTATTTCACATCCCGGCGGATTTTGCGCCATGCAATGTTTTACTTACGCTTTCAAAGGCTTGCCTTTCCTGATATAAAATTTACTCAAAATCCGACCATTTTAAATCATGCCGACGAGTCCTGTTGAATCATGCGGAAATTTGTGATATGATGTTACAAATCATTACATAATATAGGATGGATGAGCGGCTATGAGCAATATCAAAAAGTATTCGGCGGAATTTATCGGCACGTTTGTTCTTACGTTTATGGGCTGCGGCAGCGCGATACTCCTGGGCGTAGACCCTTCCAGCGGGCATCTTGCGGTCGCGGTCGCGTTCGGCCTGTCGATTGTCGCGACGGCTTATGTTATCGGCGGGATTTCAGGCTGCCACATAAACCCTGCGGTTTCGCTGGCAATGCTGATGCGCAAAAGGATTACATCCGCAGACTTTTGCGGGTATGCGGTTTCGCAGGTTCTCGGCGCGGTTGTCGCTGCGGCGCTCCTCAGGGTATTCATCGGCTTCGGCGTTACCGACATAACGGGCGGCCTCGGCAGCAACGGGATTGCGGGTGCGGGCGTCGGCGGCGGCGCGTTCATCATTGAGGTAATCCTCACCTTTATCTTTATTTTTACCGTTTTAGGCATCACGTCCGACGCGTCAAAGGGCAGCGCCGCCGGTATCGTAATCGGCCTTACGCTCACGTTTGTCCACATCGTCGGAATCCCGCTTACGGGTACGTCGGTCAACCCCGCCAGAAGCATTGGCCCCGCGCTTTTTGCGGGCGGGCAGGCGCTTGCGGACTTGTGGCTGTTTATCCTTGCCCCGCTTGTGGGCGCGGCGCTTGCAGCGATTGTCTTCGCGAAATTCATGGGCTCCGGGACGAAAGAGGAAAGTAAATAGAAACGATGGAACGGGCTGCCAACCGCGGCCCATTCTTTTGTAAAATACGAACAGGAAACAAACAATGTTTTTATTATTATCACAAAACGGGCGCGCGCGGCGCGGCGCGCTGAAAACTGTACACGGCGAGGCCGAAACGCCGCTGTTTATGAACGTCGCTACGGCGGGCGCGATAAAGGGCGGCGTGTCGTCGCCTGATTTGCTCGAGTTAAAATGCCAAATCGAGCTTTGCAACACATACCACCTGCACTTAAGGCCGGGGGACGATGTCGTGCGTAAAATGGGCGGCCTGCACAAGTTCATGGGCTGGAACGGCCCCATCCTCACCGACAGCGGCGGGTTTCAGATTTTTTCGCTTGCGAAGCTGCGTAAAATTGAGGAGAAGGGTGTGAATTTCCAGTCGCATATAGACGGCAGGCCCATCTTTATGGGCCCCGAGGAAAGCATGAGAATCCAGTCGAACCTGGGTTCCACAATCGCGATGGCCTTCGACGAGTGCATCGAAAACCCGGCGGAGTACGAATATACCGAAAAATCGATTGCGAGGACGACCCGCTGGCTTTACCGCTGCAAGGAGGAGCTGGAGCGCCTAAACGCCCTGCCGGATACGTTAAATAAACGGCAGATGCTGTTCGGGATTAACCAGGGCTCCACCTACAAGGATTTGCGCGTGCGCCACATGGAGGAAATAGGGAAGCTGAATCTTGACGGCTACGCAATCGGCGGCCTTGCGGTGGGAGAGCCCGCCGAGGAAATGTACGCCACCATCGACACGGTGGAGCCGTTTATGCCGCCGGACAAGCCGCGGTACCTCATGGGCGTCGGGACGCCTGTAAACATCATCGAAGCGGTGTCCCGGGGGATAGACATGTTCGACTGCGTAATGCCGAGCCGCAACGCCCGACACGGCACGCTGTTCACATGGGACGGTATTATGATACTGGGTAACTCAAAATACAAAACCGACCCGCTGCCCATTGACGAAAGCTGCGGCTGCGCGGTGTGCAAAACATATTCCCGCGCGTACCTGCGGCATTTGCTGAAGGCGGGCGAAATCCTCGCGTACAGGCTTTTGGTCATGCACAACCTGTACTTTTACAACGAGCTTATGCGGCGTATCAGGGCGGAGATTGAATCCTGCACGTTCGATGATTTTAAAAGCCGCATGATTCCCGTGCTTGGAAGAAGAATCTAGTATATTGCGTCAACTAAACGTTAGGATATAATCTTTTGAGCTTGATACGAGCGTCATCCGTGCGGAACTGCCATTTCACCTCAACGACAGCTTCATT
>Ga0099364_10004256_pt1 | contig 21760 bp, 16 predicted proteins | sample TergutTh196P3_FD_73070 | JGI IMG/M metagenome (GOLD analysis project Ga0099364, IMG submission 73070) | Microcerotermes parvus P3 segment gut microbial communities from Pointe-Noire, Republic of the Congo - Th196 P3 | ecosystem: Host-associated > Arthropoda: Insects > Digestive system > Gut ... | reverse complement strand
TTAGGCATTTCCTTCGATTGCGCCGCATTATCATTATCTGAGCCGTCAGTTTTTTCATACGCTGTTTTATTGGCTTTGGCGGCCCGTTCTTTCTCACGCGCCGGCAAATCCCGCATAATTTTTCCGCCGTCGAACAAAATCCCAAGCGTAACATCATCACCGGAGCCGTTTGTCGTTATTCTTTTCAGTTCGTTCTCCAGCACGGCTTCAACCGCGGCGGTGTTAAAGTCATTTCTGCCGAGAAGGGTTTTCAAATCGGCGGGGATTTTATAAAACCCGTTTTCCACGTTAGAAGCCAAATCATCAAACGAATTTTTAACGCCGTCCGTCGAAAGGGTTATTAATATCGGTATTTCGTTACCGACAAGAACCTTGTGCTGAATTTCCGCCGGATTAGTAAGCGTACATAACGACAAAGTTTGATTTCCAATGTTTCTTGGGTCCGCGGCAATTAATTCGGTTACGCCGCCGTTAGGGTATAAGCCCAGCACATCCCCGTCCCCGTATTGAAAAACCAAAACCACGTCCGCGTAAGCTATGACGGCTAAGAATGTGCAGCCATAAGCGACTCTGTGATTGTTTATCACAGAGTCGCAATCTTTTTTGGAGCAATTTTTCTCTAAAAAAGCCTTATCCTCATCGCTGAAGGGATACATTTTATTATCCTGGTCAACCGCGTTTTGCCATGCCATAAGAAATCTCACCTTTATGTGCTCAGCGGTTTCATCCCAGTCTTTGATCCTTATTCTTGAGGAAAAGTCTGATTCGTTCTGGACCATTGTTGCCGCCATGCCGCAAATGGTTTCAACCGCGAGACCGGATCCAACTTCACTCTTAATATACTTGCTGCTGCCATGGCCATCCGAGACGGCCACAACCGCCGGCGTTATTCTGCCTTCCGTGGCCTTGCCTTCGAATTTTTTATACGCGTCTTGATTAGGCAAACCTTTTCGGGAATGCGAGGCTCCCTCCACAGACTTTCCAAAAGGAATCCATATATTTTTTTTCCGATTTTCCGACATGACACACCCTCCGTTTGCGATGATAGCAGGCCGCCGCTCCGCTGTATAACGAAAGCTGTAAGGCGCCTCATTTCCGACATCGCACAGCGCAATTGCCCCTGATTGTCCGAAAGCAATTACGCTTATGCGATTATCGTGACCTTCATGTGCTTACATCGCAAAATCCTACCAGACATCATCGTCGTCGTCTTGGGCGCTGCCGCCTATAGTTACCTGCGGTTGGGGCGGCGCTGGTATATTTACGGGCGCGCCGGAAGACGGACTGATAACGGAGGTTGAAACGCTTTTCGACACTTCCACCGAAGCCCATCTTATAAACTTGATAAGTTCGGAAGCTCTTTCGGCAACAAGAGGCGGGTTCTCTTTCGGATGCGAACAGAATTTTATTAATTCTTCCGTGTTAGCGTCATGGCCTATGGCAATAGCGATACGAACGGATTTCTGCGCCCATTTTTGGCCAAGCAGCTCCTTGAGTCCGCCGTCATAGTCATCCGTCGCTTCCCCGTCGCTCATAAGAATAAGTACGGGGGGTATTGCTCTTTGCCCCATTTTCTCAGGCGTCAGCTCTTGAGCCATCAACCGCAGCGCCCCGCCCATATCAGTCACGCCGCCGACGGTAAGGTCGCTCCATTTGTATTCCTCTATCTTTATCGCGCTGGTGTTATGCCAGTACGCGCCGCTTCCAAACTTCATAGCCTGCACATACATTTGTATTTCCGGGTTCTCTTCCGATGCGTCTTTCAATTCGGGTATGACGGCTTTAATGGCACGGTTTACCGTGGCGATTTTGTCCCCTTGCATAGAACCCGAAATATCTACCAACCAAAAAATTTTCAGTTCTCTCTTGCTGACCGCTCCGCCGATTTCTCCAAAAGTATCGTTTGCCATACTAATCTTCCTCTCCGGGTTATATTTTTATTTCGGCTTTCGCCGTTTTGAAATCAATTTCCTTGATGTTTGAAGTCAATGAAAGAGCCTTACCGGGGTTCACGTCTTTAGACTCACCTCCGTCGGAAACAAACGCCCAATTTTCGCTGGTCTTATTTCTGATGCCCCATTTTGCTGGATCATTAGGATTTTGCACCATCTCCCCGGCTATTATGCCACCTTTTTCCAAGTCGGGTTCGTTCTTTACCATCTGATAGTGATACAATTTCGTATCAGCGTTCAAGATAACAAACCTTTCCTTGCTCCCGACTTTGATGCGTAACCTCGGAGGTATCGGCAGCTTTTGCCTGTATCCCTGACATTTCGGCTTCCAGCAGGAAATTTGCCCTTTTTGCTTTAACATGTCGATGTCGTAGACTATATCGGCGCCGCAATATGGGCAGGGGAATATGGTTTCCTGCAGCCGCCTGAAAACATCAATCCAATCCTCCTCAAGCAATCTTCCGTTTTCCCGGTCATTCAAGCCTTCGGTGAATACTTTTGTAAAGTTGTCCCGGATAAACTGAGGGTACATGTTCCAAAAGATTTCGGCATTGTCCTGGACCCCTTTGACCGGCCTGTTTTCGTCGTTATTTGGGTCGAAGATAAACAGGGGTTTGGCGCCGTAAAACTTCCTTTTGGCAATATCGTCCCATGCCTGCGTTTCAACCCAGCGCCTGCCGTCGAAAGGATGGTCGATAAACAGCATCCGAAACATCAGTACGGCTAAAGAAAACAAGTCTGTGTAAGTATCGGGCTTACATTCCCCCCGAACCACTTCCGGCGCCATAAAACCGTATGTGCCGGCTATGCCCGCTATGGATGTTCCATGCGCGGCAACATTATCGTTGTCGCAAATTAAAATATCGCCTGCGCCTGGGTTGATAAACAAGTTGCCCCAGTTCAAATCCTGATATGACAGTCCTTTCACGTGCAGTTTACGAAAACTGTCCGCGAGCTGCAAGCAAGCATTGGCGGCTGTTTTGTAGCCCAACGAAAAGGTGCGGTCAAGCAGCTTTTGGGATTTTTGATATTCCGGCGGACGCAAACCCATTGTATAGCCAAAATGTCCTTTATACTCAATCACCTGTTTGGGCCACAAAAACTTATCGTTCGGCGGCCCCTTTTTAATAAGTTCTTCAAGCGAGTTCTTCAGTTCGAGCTTTTGGGTCTGTTTGAAATACCATTTCAAAGCAAGCTGCTCAGTACCGACCCTTACCTTGTAAACCTCACCCTGCCCGCCGCCGCCGAGAAACTCCTCAACAATACAGTTCATGCCGCCGCCCGCCGGCAGCTTGAACCCATTCTTAATGAGTTCACCCTCTTTGATCTGTTTTTTCATTACCGTGCTCCTCCCTCAATATTAGTCGATTTATGGGTTAATACAAAGCAGTGCAGCCTTACTGCAGTTAAACCCCTCCGATTTGCAAATCATAAAGTTTCTGCTTAAACCATGTTCCCCATGACTGCATATTCAGCCATAAAGCGGGGCGAACACCGCCGGATGCGCTCACAATGTTGCCATAGACGACGACATAGCCGAGACGGCCAACGCCGGCGGCACTGTAACTGTTGTCGCCGGGCGACCGCAGCCACCACCAGGCCATGTCGTTGTACTTTGCAATTCTGTCCTTGTCATAACCATTGGACAAAAACCATCCGCTGCTTTTTGCGCTGCCATCGTAATCCTTTCGCCTTTTATTCAAATAATCTCCGCTGTTGCCAAAATACCGGTCAACTTCTTCAATACTCAATATAAAAACCTTATCAGTGGTGTCATTGCCGCCGTTTACGCCATACCACAAATTGTTTGGATTATTTATCCTTGTTCTTGCTATCCTGGTTTTGTCGGCTTGGTTGAATTTATTAAGGAACTCGCTGTTGAGGTATTGGCGCAAGGTGCATTTTTCCCATGATATACCAACTGAGCTTGCGTGATACGGCATTTGCTTCAAAATGTCGCAGCTTAACAGCAGCGCCTTTCCCTGTTTTACGTCAAGTATACGCCAGTCATGATCTCCGAATTTCATGACACTGCCTACTTTTCGTTTGAGTTCTTCGCCGCGTTCCTGCTCTTGATGTTTGCGGCTCTGTGCCAGGCGATTTTCTTCCGATATGCGGTCGACTATCGTTTGGTTGTATTTATCCAAAACCTGGCGATAAGCGGGGTCGGCGAAGCTGACGGCCTTTTTATAGTTTATGTACTTCGTTAAAGGTTTGCTGTGCTGCGTAAGCAAATCTGCCTTTTGCGTTTTCAATTCCGCACATAGTTTTCCTATGTAGGCCGGAGCATATCTTGGGTTGATTTTAAGCGCGTCATTGAAATGCTTGACGGCTTCACCCCACTCCGAAAATTCCAAATTGATCTGGCCGCTGTCAAACAGCGAAGCTACAGTTGGGACGGAAATGGGTTGTGAATCTGTCGGCGCGGCAATATGCAAAACCGCGCCCGGTTGGGATGTATTGCCGGAAGTAAGGGTGGGAGGTACGTAGCCCAGCAATTCCGCTATGCATTCAATAGTCACTTGAGCCATATCTTCCGATGTGCCATGCTTTCGATTCATCTCTCTTGTCAGGTTGTACACGTCGGTACCCATATTTCCCGATGACGAAGTTTTAAGGCGGGTATATACGTTCATCCCGCCTATGGCGTTGTGCAATAGATTTCGTGCAAGTTCATTCGGCGCGCCCGGCAGCACATCCAACAGTTTCGCCCTGAATTTTACGGGGTTGGTAAAGGCTTCTTCGCCAAACAGGTTTCGACAGTCCCGCAATGCTTGTCTTATTTCGTTCCGCATATCCGCACCTCACCTGAAATTTGCCTCGAATACCTGTCTCACCCGCAAATGCACGAAAATCCTGACATATATGATATTATATGCCATTTTTAAAAACAGCTTGCGGAGTTGCTGTTTTATCCTATGGTTTGAGAGGCAAGGCCACGTTAGTATATGCCGCAGTTTTGCAGAAATTACGGCGAGATAAACTCACGGCTCAAGCAAATTCTTGAAAACTCCGTCCCTCGGGTCCACTATTACTGTCGTGCCGGGTCTTACGCTCGCCCTGTACATTTCGAGCTGCTTTAAGTATGTGTATAGCTCGACGTTGTTCTGCGTTGCCCTGTTTATTATTGACTGAGCTTCCTTGTCGCCCTCGGCTTTGATCGCAGCCGCTCTTATGTTTGCGTCGGCAATAATTGCCGCGGCGTCCCAGTCGGCTTTCGAGCGTATCTGGTTACTCTCGGCTTCACCCTCCGCCCTGGTTTGTATGGAGATGCGCTCGCGTTCCGTTATCATGGATTTGTAGACCTGTTCCTCGTTTGCGGCAAGCAGCAGAACCTTCTTGAATTGCACCGTTCTGACGTCGAGGCCGAAGTCGGTGGTCTGCTCGCGGGTAATTCTGAGTATCTCGTTCAGGATGGGCTCGCGGTTATTCACGATAATATCTTCGAAGGTGCTTCTGCCCGCTATTGAGAGCATGGCGGAGTAGGTCACGTCGTCGAGTCTCATTAACGCGCGGTCAATCGTGCGGCTTGTTTGGTAGAATTTTTCCGGGTCGGTGATGACAAACGTAGCCAGTATATCGACCTCTATCGTCTGCATGTTGGATGTTATGACGCTGGCCGTGTCGCTGTAATATTCGTACAACCGCGAGGAATACTTGGTCAGTTTGTCGATGCCTGGTATTCTGATATGCAGCCCGGGTTCGCGGCTCACTTGCTTTACAACTCCAAAGCGGGTGACAAGCCCTATTTCATGAGGATATAACGTGTAGAGCGACGCAATCAATATAGCGCATACGAAAAAAATTACCGGAATTATAAGAGCTTTTTTCATCACTTCCCCCTCCTTATCTCGTTGTGATTATGGGGACTTCGCCGAGGAAAATGTTGCTGGTATTCGATCCGTCGACGAAAATAATGTTTAACCGCGAAAGAACGTCCTCTATGTTTTCGTACCACAGGTTCGTTCGCACGAGATTCGGGTTCATTACGAACATCTCATTGAGCGACATAAGGCGCGACGATACGGCGGTTGCGTCGGCGACCTGGTTTACCTTGTAGGCTTCCGAGTTGTTGACGGCAACCTGAGCCCTGCCTCGGGCCTCCTCGATGGTCTTGTTCGCGTAGGCTTCGGCTTCGTTGATTGCGCTGGCTTTTGCTTGTTTCGCCGTTTCAACGTCATTGTACGACGGCTGGACGGACGGAGGAACCCGAACCTCGCTGATCAGAACGTCGACAATACTGATGCCTATGCCAAGCTGGTTGAACGTGTTCGTTATTCGGTTCTTGGCGTTGGCGGAAAGAGCCACTTTGCCGGTCGTAAGTATTTCCTCGTAATTCATGCTCGCGACCTCTTTGCGAAAGTCCGCCTCGGCGAGTCCCGATATAAGCACGAAATTTCTTTCCGAATCCACGTTGTTTGTTATGTAGTACTGATATGGATCGGCAATCCTGTATTGGGCGACCCAACTTATAAGCAATATCTTAGTATCAGCGGTCACCATCTTCTGATCATTATCATCCGACCTGTATCTCATGCCGGGAATTTCCGTCGACTCGCCGAACTCGAATCGCCTTATTTCCCTCACGTCGAACCTGACCACTCTTGTCCATGGAAGCTTAAAATGGAGTCCTTCCTCCGTTGTGCCGACGTGCCTGCCGAATGTGAAAAGCAGCGCCTGCGAACCGAGAGGAACCGTATAAAAAGAGTGATACGCGCAGAACGCCGCGACTATTACGATTAAAGGTACGAAAAAAGACCAGGGATTGAAACGCACTTGCTTTATCCCTTCTTCCCACACCTCGCCGGCTTGTTTCGCTTCATCGAATTTGAAAAAATCGCGAAAATTTATACGTTTGCCCATTTGATTCTCCTCCGCGTAAAATCAAAATTATATTTATTAACTTTAGATTAACATAAACGCAACTATTGGTATATATAATAATATCAATCTTGGGAGCAAACGCATGAAAAATGTGCCCGTTTTGCGAATTTTTCGCGGACGAACTGTGTTTGCGCGTTGTTCCGGTTGCGTAGTATAATGGAATTACGTAACATGAGGTTTTTAAATATAGTATGAAGATGCAAACGAAAGGGGTTTTTTTATTGGCAATCAACTTGAGCGGGCGCAGCTTTCTTACTCTCAAGGACTTCTCGGCGAAGGAGATAGAATTCCTGCTTGATCTGTCGGCGAACCTGAAGGCGAAAAAACGCGCCCGAATTTACCAGCCCCTGCTGCAAGGACGCAGCGTCGCGCTCATTTTTGAAAAAGCGTCGACGCGTACGCGCTGCGCTTTCGTAGTGGCGGCGTCCGATGAAGGAGCTCACGCCGAGTATCTCTCGAAAAACGACATCCATCTTGGCGGCAAGGAAGATACCAAAGACACCGCCCGTGTGCTGGGGCGCATGTTCGACGGGATCCAGTTCCGCGGTTTCAAACACTCGACCGTGGAAGAACTTGCGAAGTACGCCGGAGTACCTGTCTGGAACGGTCTCACCGACGACTATCATCCCACTCAGATATTGGCGGATATGCTGACGATACGCGAGCGCTTCGGTTCGGTGAAAGGGCGTAAGCTGGTCTTTATGGGCGACACAAGGAACAACATGGGCAACTCGCTGATGATCGGATGCTCGAAGCTGGGACTTCATTACGTCGCGTGCGGTCACAAATCACTGTGGCCTGAAGAGAACCTGGTTGCCGAGTGCGAAAAATTGATCTCCGAGTCCGGTTCGGGCGGTTCAATATCAATAACGGATGACCCGCGTGAAGGGGTCGCCGGCGCGGACATTATTTACACTGACGTATGGTATTCGATGGGCGAGGAGGATCAAGCCGCCGAACGGAAAGCGCTGCTTGCCCCGTATCAGGTCAACATGGAACTTTTCAAATCGACGGGCACGGAGGAAACCGTCTTTTTGCACTGCCTCCCCGCGTACAAGGGAAATGAAGTCACGGAGGACGTATTCGAACACCCCAAGTCGCTCGTATTCGATGAAGCCGAGAACAGGCTCCACACGATAAAAGCCGTAATGGTGGCAACCCTGGGGGCTGTTTAAGGGCAGTTGAGAATTTATAAACGTTAATGTGAATTTCTGTTTTTCGCTGGAAATTTGAGCGATTATCTACTTAATCTTCATTATTAATTTAAACGCATGAAATTTATTTCATTGCGCGAATTCTGAATGTTATAGTATCATTAAAAAGTAATCGGTAAATTTTTTTCATATTTCTTCCAGGGGGCGAGCGAATGAGAATAAGGCTTGACGAAGTTGAACTTCCTTTGAGCGAGGAAATAATCGAGGAGGGCAAAGAAGCCGTCTTTGAGGCCGCGCGCAGGAACGCCCTCTCGAAAAAATCCGTCATCGTGGAGATCATGGTCGATGGAGTTCAGATAGAGGATGAAGAGACTTTTTTCTCGCTGTCGGGCGGAGTAGACATACATTTCGTTTCGCAGCCTATAATCTCCCTCGTCCGTGAGTCGGTGGAGGAGGGGCGGAAGTATCTTCCGACGCTCCTGAAAGGGCTCGAAGGGATCGCAACGCTGATAGAGGAAGGCAGCGATAACGAGGCGCAAAATTCTTTCTCGCAAGCAGTGGAGGGCATAAATTGGCTCGTGGGGGTGTTCGCGAAAAGCTGCGCTCTGCTGGGAATTACCTCGGACGCTCTTACCTCAGGCGACTGGGCGAAGGATTCAAAAGAATTGAACGCGGTACTGGAGGAAATAATATCAATAATGGAGAGCGGACGAACTATGAGAATGGCGTTCGTCATCCGCGAAAAACTGATACCAGAAATAACCAGATTTTCGGCTTACTGGTCGGATATTTCCACGCAACTCGACAGCCCGCTGCACTAGATTTTCGTAATTCATTCAGAGGCATGCGAAATTGAGGGAACTCTTATTCAAATACAGAGGTCTCGTGTGGGGGATATTTGCCGCGGCAATTCTGTTTTTCCCCGTCTCTTTTTCCGTAGCGCGAATATGCGCGGCAATACCGCTTCTCTTTGCGGGTCAGTCAATCAGATTTTGGGCCGCCGGTTTCATACCCAAGTACAGAACCTTGGTTGTGGACGCTCCCAGTTTAGTGATCAACGGTCCGTACGCCTGGATGCGCAATCCTCTCTACGCCGGCAATGGAATCATGGGCTTCGGCTGGGCCCTGATGATCGGGTGGATATGGGCAACCGCGTTTGCCTTGATATATTTCGCGCTCTATTCGCTCACTATTATTCCATTCGAAGAAAAATTTCTTATGGAGCGCTTTAAAGACGATTACGAGTCGTACAAAAAATCCACGCCGTCGCTTTTTCCCGCGCTGTGGGACATCAAGTCGCGCGCCAAGCGGAGCCGCGCCGGGTTCGACGTGAAAAAATCGTGGCGCATGGAGCGGCATTCTTTAATGATGAACTTGCTTGTGACTTTCTTAATTCTCTTTCGTCTGCATTTTTCAGGTTAAGAATCGCGCCCCGCCGCCGAGCGCGCAATCCGTTCATGCCGCCGTTGTCATTCGAAAACGGAAAACCCTACATTCTCGGCAGTTTTTGTATTGAACCGTCCGGGTTAAATTTTAAGGGGATACCGCGTTCGGTTATTTCTACGTCACTGTTTCCGCGAATTTCCTCCAGCAGCAGATCCGAAGCGTATATTTCGTCAATGTGGAGCGTATCACGTATCCTCACCATACGGAGCGTTTCCGGAGTTGCGTGCCCGCATACGAAAAGCGCCATGTCAATGACCTCTCTGTCCGTCGGGAGAGTAATCGGAATTGCTCCTCTGCACAAAAAACGGCTGGTGAAGGAGTTTTCATACGTTGCTTTCCAGTCGGCCTTGTCAACCAGACGTTGCGGCACAAGGTCGGCCAAACCTATCCCGGAGGCATTCCCATGGCTCTCCGGCGTTAAATCGAAAACGCATATAGTGTTTATCTTAGGCAAGGCGTCAATCTCACCGCGAATACCGATACGTCCGATAATGTTCGTATCCATTCCGGAGCCGCTGATATTTTTTCCAATCCAGTCAACCGCCAGCAGTTGTATATCGGAAAACGGCAAGGACGGCATCATGGATTTGGATACCTTCAACAGTTCGGCGTCCGCGCTCAAAATTTCTTCGGGCATGACGGCGCGCAGAATCGACGTCTGGTCATAGCCGTCCTCCACAATCGCCAAAGCTCCCATGATTTTGCCGGTCGCCGTTATCGCCCGGGCGATGCGCGGTATTAAGATACGTAAACCGCTCACCAGGTATTCATGAGTAACCAGGGCCTGCTCGTGTTTCCCCAAACCTATTGAGAGCATCTTGGCTATACCGCTCTCATTTTCGCCGTGGTAATCCGTGTGGGCCTTGACCCGGTTCACAACGAAAACCGCGTCGGCTTCGAATGCGTTTTTATCCATGTAAAGAGGAAGGTTTTCGTCTCCAGGCAGCGTACCGATTCGATGTACCTCCATGGACGAAATAACGGGCGCTCCAATAGTTTCTTCGGTAATGCCATACTCGGACAGGATCGCTTTTTGTCCCTCGGACGTGGCTCCGCCGTGACTTCCCATAGCCGGTATTATAAAGGGGCGGGCTCCATAAGATTTCAGCGCGTCGCAAACCGCTTTCGTTATCACCGCGATATTCGATATTCCGCGGCTGCCGACTGTTACCGCTACACGCGCCCCTTCGCCGATGGAACCTTTAAAGATATTCATGCGGGCGATTGTCTCGTTCCTCACGTCGGAAATCGGCGCGTTTTTAAAACTTATTTTTAGCCTGTTTAAGAAAATTTCGTCACTGCGCAATGAATTCACTCCATTTCATTTTAAGATTGATTTTTTTCCTCGCCATTACCTGGAGAATATCTTAACCTCTGAGTTCGGCGCTTCTGCGATGTCCGTGTAAGCCTTCTATCCCCGCAAGATGGGCGCAATGCGCGGACAGAAACTTTCCTCCCTCGGGTGTGACTTCCTGGAAAGAGCTGATTTTCAAGAAAGTGAGGGCGTTTAATCCGCCGGAAAAACGGGCGGAACGGGATGTGGGCAAAATATGGTTGGGTCCCGACACGTAATCACCGAACGGGACGGGCGCGTACCGGCCGATGAAAAGCGACCCAAAGTTGCGCAGATTTGCCGCAACCGCGGCGCTGTTCTCCGTCATAATCTGAAGATGTTCCGGAGCCATTTCGTCGCTCAGCTTCACAGCCTCGTCCAAGGATTCCGCCACAATTATTCCGCCGTTATTCACCCACGTTTGTCTTGCGGTTTCAGCAGTTTCAAGGCGACTTAATTCCGCTTCAATCGCCTCCGATACTTCCCCGGCAAGTTTTTCGCCGGTTAAAATTATAACAGACCAGGCATCGGAGTCGTGTTCGCAGTTGGAAAGCGCGTCGGCGGCTATCCACACCGGATCCGCGGATTCGTCCGCAATAATGACGGACTCGCTCGGTCCGGCAAGCATGTCGATACCGACCGTTCCCGCGACCTGACGCTTCGCTTCGGTTACAAACCGGTTCCCGGGGCCGACGATGATTTCCGCCGGAGTCACGGACGATGTTCCATATGCGAATGCCGCGATGGCCTGGGCTCCTCCCATGCAGTAAATCTCATCGGCTCCGGCAATATCCATAGCCACCAGAACGGCGGGATGAACGCCGCCGGTTTCTTTGCTCGCCGGAGATGCGGCGGCAATCCTTTCGACTCCCGCTATGCGGGCGGGGATGATGGACATCAGCGCGGACGATGGCAGAGGATAATGCCCGGCCGGCACGTAACAGCCGCTTGACTTGATGGGGATCAGTCTGTGCCCCAGCGTTATTCCCGGGGAAATTTCGCAGCGCAGTTCCTTGAAAGAGTCATGCTGACGAATCGCGAAATTTTTTATTCTGTCGGCGGCGAACCTTAGATTTTGAACTGTCTCGGCTTCAATCGCGGAGTAAGCTTTTTTCACCGTGTCAGGATCCACTCTCAAAGCAGGCGGCCTGAATCCGTCGAATTTTTCGGTATAATCGAGGACGGCTTTGTCGCCTCCGACGCGGACGTTACCGATAATCTCTTTTACAGTCCGCTCGGCGGAGGTTTTTTCCGCCTCCTTACTTATATACTTTTTCTGTAAAGCTTCTTTAAAAACTTTCATTGATTTATACGTCCTTCCCGTAACCGGTCAATGATTACGCAAAAAGAATATCATACGGAAAGAGGGTGATCCAGATCTATTATCATGCCGTCGCGCGCCGGAATCACCCGCGTATATTTTGTAGACAACCGGCGTGAAAGATATTTGTCGCCGAGATCAAGCATCTCTTTGCCCATGTGCGTGATTACGGCAATCTTTGGATGCAGGAGGCCAAGGAGAGATTGGATATCCGTGATGGTCATATGGTCAAGCCGCGCTTTTGGGATTTTCAGAGTGGCGTTAATAACGAGCGTCTCGCAGTCCGCGTACCTCTCCGTAAAGTCAGGCATGGGAGCGGTGTCGCTTATCAATCCCATGGCAGGCAGTTTTGAGTGACGGAAGATAAGTCCGAAGCACTGAACCCCGTGGTGCGAATGCCGCACCGATTCGATGGAGACGTTTCCGGCGGGGAACACGAAGCCACCGTCCTCGTGGGTGGTTATTTTGCCGATTCTGTCGGTAAGGTATCGCAAAAGCACCCTGTCGTCGTCCTCGACGCAATCGTTTGTCAGGAGGACTAAGCCCCTCGGGAAACGAGAATTCAGAATCATACCCTCAGTGAGTACGTTTATATCCGAGCTGTGATCCAAATGTCTGTGAGTAAGTATCAGGGTGTTAATATCAATTGGAGAGAGCGGGGGAGACGCCTCGCGAATTTTAACCAGGCTTCCCGGCCCCGGATCAATTACTCCTCTGGCGCCGCCGTATGAAAACCATATTCCTCCGGTCGACCTGCGCTGTGATAACATAATATAACGGGTACCCGCCGTCCCAAGAAAACGAATAAAATTTTCGGGGTAAGAGCCCCGCATAATAATTCCTCCAAAAGAAAAAAACCTGCAAAAATTTTAAATTTTTTAAATCACCTGCGCCGCAGGTATTACTGGGAGTATTATATCCGCTAAAATAACAATTTATTATGAAAATCGACGAAATTTGTTTTTGAGGTAGGTAGAAATACTATTTTTGTGATATCCTCGTGTTGATGTATAGTATGCAAGGGGGTGGAAATATGAGCGACTCGCGAGATCGGGATCTATGGATGGTTGGAGACCTGCTGGACGCAATGTCCGGTTCGCATATTCCAAATTTCGTTACTATGGTAATTGAGGAAGTGCAGACATGGCTTGTATCCAACATATCCGAAGAATACGCGATGGATCCGGCGGACGCCGCGTCCGGTGAGAGAAATATATCCGCCGACCTGGAATATCTGATGTCACAGATAGAATGGGCGAGCGCCTACGCCGATATTATTCCATCCTTAAAGGGCGCGCCGCGAAAGGAGAACGCCTTTGTTTTTTCGGTCGGTCCCATAATCCTCGACGAGGGTATGCGTATGCTCGTCGATCACGCCGCCCTTTTCGCGAGCGACGTTTGCCGCAGGGTGTGGATGATTTCCGACACGTGGGTGATCGGCGACGTCATACCTTACATCCCGCACTTGAAAGCCCTTCGCGAGCGAGGCTTCCAGATACATTTCATGCTCGTAACCCCCTGGACTTATACGGAGATACCCTGGAACAACGTTGCGGGAGAAGTTAAGTAAAGTAACGCAAGGTTAAACCCTTCCCGCAGCGTGCAGCAGGCGGTTCCTTATTGCTTCGCCAAGACCGGCGCCGTCGGGGAGATCCGCTATTATCACGGAAGCCCCGCAACCTTCCAGTTCGCGAAGCGCGCTGAACAACCCGCGAGCGTAATCCCTCGGTGTGTCGAAAATAATGTTTTTCATAGAACCGTCCGGCGGAATTCTAATGCCGACGTAGCACCATTTTTCCGCGTTTTGAAAAAATGTCCGTTCTTCACATTCCCACAGGCGGATTTCCACCGAGGGAGCGTAGTGTCTGTGACGCGTGCCGGGCGATCTGCGGCTGTTCGCGCCTTCGTCGGGGACTACTTTCGTTATTGTCTCAAGTATCTCTCTCGTCACTCCTCCGGGGCGCAGGATGGAAACTTTGCCGTTTGTCGCGTCAATCACCGTCGATTCGACGCCTATTTCCGTGCTTCCTCCGTCGAGTATCATGTCGACGCTGGTTCCAAGATCATCCCACACTTCCAGCGCGGTTGTTGGACTGGGGCGTCCGCTTCGGTTTGCCGACGGCGCGGCTAAGGGAATTCCGCTCATTTCAATGAGACGAAGAGCGATGGGATTCTTCGGTGAACGAAGCGCGACAGTGTCGAGTCCTCCTCTCGCGCATAACGGCACGTTGAGCAGAGAATAGAGGACAATAGTGAGCGGTCCGGGCCAGAATCGCTCCATCAGGCTTTCCGCCGTATTGTTCAAAACGGCGTACGACGACGCTTCGAATTTATTTGTCACGTGAAGAATCAGGGGATTGTCGGCGGGACGCCCCTTTGCCTCGAAAATTTTTTTTACCGCCGTTTCGTCCAGCGCGTTCGCGCCCAGTCCGTAGACTGTTTCCGTCGGGAATGCCACCAGTCCGCCGTTTTTAATTATTTCCGCCGCCCTGGATATCGCTTCGTCTGTAGGCGCGAAAATTTTTTTATTTTTCTCCATACTGTTCACTAAACGGCAAAGTCCTTCATTCCAAATATCCCGAAAACATCCCGACGCAACCGGCGCGAAATTCGGGAAATCCGCCTTCTATTATCGATCGTCTCGTCTCTTTTACGAGTCTTATGAGAAAACGCAGATTGTGCCAGGTGCACAGTCTTGCCGCTAATATCTCTTTCGACCTGTACAGGTGTCTAATGTAAGCTCTGGTGTAATTCGCGCAGGCGAAGCAGTCGCAGGTTTCGTCAATCGGCGAGAAGTCGCGTTCGAAACGCGCGTTTTTTATATTGATTCTGCCGGCTGTTGTAAAGAGATTGCCGTTTCGGCCGTTTCGGGTGGGGAGCACGCAGTCAAACATATCGACGCCGCGCGCAATGCCCTCGATCAGGTTCTCCGGCATTCCGACGCCCATCAGGTAGCGAGGACTCCGGCGCGGTAACGCGCCTTGCATTACGTCTAATATCCTGTACATTTCCTCGTGCGATTCTCCCACTGAGAGTCCGCCCACAGCGTAACCGTCGAATCCTATCTCTGTTATCCGCTCCGCGCATTCCCGGCGCTGATCCTCGAAGAGCGCGCCCTGGGTTATGCCGAAGATCGCCTGATTTTTTATTTCGTTTTCGAGCCATACTTTTTTGCATCTTTTCGCCCAGTTTACCGTCCGCTCCACGGCGACCCTCGACGTTTCTTCCGACGCCGGCAGTTTTACGCACTCGTCGAAGCACATGGCGATATCGCCGCCCAGAGTTCTTTGCACGTTCATTGATAATTCCGGCGTCATAAGGTGTTTGCCGCCGTCGATATGCGAACGGAACTCCGCACCTTCGTTCGTGATTTTGCGAAGATCTGAGAGTGAAAAGACCTGAAAGCCGCCGCTGTCCGTAAGAATCGGATATGGCCAGCCCATAAACGAGTGCAGTCCTCCGGCGAGCTCCATTACTTCCGTGCCGGGGCGCAAGTACAGATGATATGTGTTGCCGAGGATAATGTCCGCGCCGATTTCGCGAAGCTCGGGCGTCGTCATTGCCTTCACAGTCGCCTGCGTGCCCACGGGCATGAATACCGGCGTTTCGATGATACCGTGCGGGGTGGAGAACTTTCCCGCGCGAGCGCCTGTCGCCGGGCACTCGTGAATTATTTCGAACTCAAACATCCGATCGCCGCCTGCCATTTCAATTGAAATTATTTATTCGCCCGCAGCAAAGTTTCAATCAACGCGATGGCGTCTTCGTATTCGCTCATTAATATGTTGTCGGATATTTTCCTGATAACGTCGTGAATATCTGAACCCTTTGTAAATTGCGACAAGTCATCGACAATCTTGAAAATAACGCTGACGTCAAAAGTTTCAAGCGCCGATTTCAATTCTGCAAGTTTGGAGTTCAACGCCTCCGAATCAATGGGAGATTTTTCCGTCTTTGCGGCGTCTAATTCATTATTTATATTGCCTAGAAGAGTATCCAAAGAGTTAATAAATTCCGAGTTGCGCTTTTTAATAAAGAGCAAATCTCTCCGCTCGCCGGCTTCTTCCAGGGTTTTTGCCGCTTCGGACAGTTCGTCGGCTCCTATTATCGCGGAAGCGCCTTTCAATCCGTGTACATATGTCGTGTACAACGGTAGATTACCCGACTCCAGACATTCTTTAATTTTAAGAATCTTGTCAATTCCGTCGTTATAAAATACTCTGAGCGTTTCAAGGTAGAACTCCATCTTCCCGCCCGACAATGCAATGCCCTTATTAGTGTCAAGCCCGTTAATATCTAAGGTCTGTTCGCTTTTTACGGCGGTTTCATTACTTTTTATCGCTGTCCCAAATTGCTTGTCCTTTGGAATCCATTTTTCAAGAATCGAGTTCAGCTTGACCGTATCGATCGGTTTTGACAAAAAATCGTCAAAATCATTTTCCAGAAACATTTCCCTTGTGCCGGAAACAGCGTTCGCCGTCAACGCCACAACTGGCACATTTTTGTAATACGGGTCATTGTCTCCCATCTCTCTTATACGCAGGGTTGTCTCAATACCATCCATCTCGGGCATCTTATGATCCATAAACACCAAATCATAATCTTTTGATTGTATCGCCGCGATGGCCTCTTTACCGCTTTTACATAAATCAACATGCATATTGTATGGCATCAGCAAGCCCTGGGCAACTTTCAGATTCGTATTTATGTCGTCCACAATGAGGACTTTCGCATGAGGCGCGTTAAATCTAACCACAAGTTCATTGTTATTTTCGTAAGAAAAACAATCGGAAGCGCCGTTTAGAATATTCGCTATCGATACGCAATATACCGGCATCGCAAGCGTTTTCAAACTTTTTTCGGGAATTGCCTCTCCAAATTCGGTAAGCACAACGATTTTAGTATTGCCGCCGAATTTGGAAATAATGTCTTTGCTTTTCTTGTATAGCGCGAATGAAATGAAAAGAAAAGAAAACGTTTGGCTTGATATTTTTTCATAAAGCTCAGCGTCGTTCGAAACAAGCGTGCAACTTACGCCGAGATTTTCGACTGAAAAGACGATGGAATCGACATATATTTTCCGCCGCTCAAAGAGAAGCACGCTCTTGTCGTTCGGGTTTTTGACGGTTGCCAGCGCTTCACGCGTGTGATACTTTTGCGGCAGCGAAACCGTAAACGTACTGTTCTTCCCGTATTCAGATTGAACGACGATGCTTCCATCCATCGCGTTTACAATGTTGTGCGTTATAGCAAGTCCCAGTCCCACCCCTTCAATACCCTTGTTTTTTTTCAAATCAAATTGGGTAAAATCATCGAATAGTTTTTCTATGTCTTCCTGCTTAATTCCTTTACCGCTGTCTTTAACTTCCATGACAAGTTTTACGGTACTTTCATCGACGAATTCCCCATAAGCGGTAAATAATATAAAGCCCCTTTCCGTATATTTGGTGGCGTTGCTCAGTATGTTGAGCAACACTTGACGAATTCTTGTTTCATCGCCGAACAGCATATTTGGAATACTGCTGTCTACGCTGACCGCGAAACGTACCTGCGAATCGATCAATCTCATTCTGATAATGCTGATAATGTCATTTATCAGCGATGAAAAGGAGTAATTTCCGGGCACTATTTCAAGTTTTCCCGTTTCTATTTTTGAAAAATCCAAAATGTCGTTAATGATGGACATCAGGTTTGAGCCCGCCTGCTTTACCGTTGAGATGTGCGCATTCCTCGCGTCAGGTTCATCCTCACGTGACGCAAGCTCCGCCATGCCTATAATTGCGTTCATGGGGGTTCGTATCTCATGGCTCATTTTCGCGAGGAAGTCGCTTTTCGCTCGATTCGCTGTATTCGCCGCTTCAAGCGCGGATTGAATTTCCCTCATCATTTGATTTTGTTCGCGCATATCCCTCGTGTACCCGGCAACGATGTAGCTTCCCTTATCGCTGACCCTGACAAGCGTTATTTCCGCCGGTATGGGTTCGCCCGTCTCCGGCATTTGATGCATCCACTCAAAAACGCAGAGTCCTTCCGCAAACGCCTTTTTTACGCATATCCGGGCCTTTTCTTCGGAACGTTGTCCGTCAGGCTGATACTCCGGAGAAAACTCGAAAAATCTGTCAATATATTCTTGTTTATTCTTTAATCCATATAGTCTGACGGCCGCATCGTTACAATCCACCGTTTTTAAGTCGCTGCTCCACAATTGGCAGCACAACGGGACGGTATCCAGCATGAGCTTCGTGTATTCATGCGTTTTACGCATCGTTTCTTCCGCGATTTTCCGTTCCGTAATGTCCGTTGTTATTCCAAGAAGGCCGGTTACCCTGCCGCCCTGAATCAGAGGCGTTTTAATGATTTCCACGGGTTTGTTGGTTTTATCGGGATAAGAATACAAACCTTCGATCGTTACGGTAATATTTTCTTCTAAAACCCTTTTGTCGATATCCGCAATTTCCTGCTTCATTTTTTCATCAAGCACGTCAATTTCGGAAGGGGTTTTGCCTAATATGTCCGATGTATCGATTCTCACGAACTCGCCGAATTTACGGTTGCAGTTTATGTACAAGCCGTTCAGGTCTTTGCAAAATATTCCGGCGGGTAGTGAATCGTATATTGCGGAAAGAACAGCCGCCTGCCCGGCAATGGTCTTTCTTATGTCGACGTTTTTCTTAAATAAAAACGTAAGGATAATAAGCGTCAGCAAGAGTACAATAGAGCACACGGATGTATAAAACGAACGTTCCTCGGCTTGCTGTCTTGAGTAATCATAAACGCGGCTCGTCCAGTATTTTGAAATTTTATCGGCGTCTATGTAGGACATGGCTTTGTCGACAATCGAGCATAATATATATTCGTTCTTACTAAATCCGAAATACGAACCTTTGGAAATGGGAAAAGCGAAGTTTATTTTATATTCGGGCTTTTCCCGGTAGTTAGTTTGATAAAGCAGTGTGTATTCGGACGCCAGGACAATATCCACCTCGCCTTTTTCAAGCGCGTCCAGCGTCGCATTCGTAGTATTATAAAGCTTGAGGTTCGTGTTGCCGGGAAACCACGCGTTGAATATTTCTTCCTGTGCTGATCCTGCCACGGCGCCCACCGCGGCAAGCGTCATCTGGTACATTTCTAGGTTTGGATAATCAATTTTCGATAAAAACGCGTATGGGGAGGTAAAGTATTGGGTTTCGGGCCATATGAAGCTATCTTTTCTTTCCTCCGTAATCAACAGTTCCGAAATCAACGCCGCGTCGCCTATCCTGAGCATTTCAAGCATATCTGCCCAGGACGTATATTTCTCGTTCAAAACTTCAAACTCGACGCCGGTCAATCTGCTAATTTCCGCTAAAACATCCGGAGCGATCCCTCGAAATTCTTTTTCTTTTTCATCGTAAAAACTGATCGGGTAATTTGCGGATTCCATAGCCACGGGAACCTTTGCGGTCAAGCCGTTCAAATAAGCCCTTTGTTCGTCGGAAAAAGACTTGTTAATCAAATATTTTGAGTATTCGAAATTTCCCGCGACGTATAGTTCGTGTAGCTTTTCGAATCCTCCTCCGGCGATATATTTGCTCACAACCGATATGATCGGCTCAAGCTCCCGGTTTGCCGTAGTCACTGATATCGGAGTATATACCAGCGGCAATATCACGCGGCTGCGAATCATCTCATCGTTTTCATACCTGTGCGCGGCCACCGCTTCGTTAATATGCGCGTCAATCATACCGCTTTTCAACATTTCAATCTCGTCAGTTTCGCCTGTGATCGCCACTGTTTCAAAGTCGAGTTCGGGATAAGCGTTCATAATCGATTGAGCGGTTATTGTGCCTTCCCAAAAGCCTATCTTTAGACCGTTGATATCCTCTTCCGTTTCGATTTTTACCGAATCTCCATATGTGAAAACTTTGAGAAAACGCTGTTCTATGGGATCGGTCATGAAATAAATTTCCCGCCGTTCCGGCGTTGGCGTCATTTCGCCTGTGAAATCAATGGTTTTATCGTCAATTCCATTTTTCAGATAAGCCCACTCGCCAATAATTTCAAGGACAAATGGTATGTCGAAAAGTTCGCTGAGAAACTCGCATAAAGCAGGCGTAAATCCCGCATATGCACCGTCGGGCAGTATGAATGATTCCGTTGTGGACAGGCTTGCGTAATTGAAGTATTGTCTATCAGCCTTTAACGCTTCGATTGCGGCTATCTCCTCATCGGTTACTCCCGGAATATCACGGTAGGAAATAATGTTGTCGATATCGAAAGAAGGACTCGCTTCCGATAAACATCCCGTGACGCCGCTCAAAATAAACAGCAAAGCTATTATTCGCGTTATTTTTACGCTCATGTAATGTCAACCTTCGGTATTTTTAATTTAATAGAAAATTACGTTTACTCAAATTAATAATACCTCTAATTTTCATTTTTTCAATGACTATAAATTTACCCGGCTGAATATCTCCCGCTTCCGGTATTTTTTATTATCCCCTGGATCGGCGGTGTTCTACAAGACAATTCGACAAACGCTTCATGCGTTTGTCGCGGCGGACATATCCGCAGTATTTTATATTTTGATAAACTGATAAAATAATATTATGTTATCATCGATTTCGCAGCCAAGCGACATACTGTACGGATTGATCAAGCTGCATCAACCTGTGGAAGGCGAGGGCCCGCGCGTCAGTGTGGACACCGTTCTTCTCGCTCATTTCGCACGCGTTGGCAAAAGATCCCGCGTTATTGAAATGGGCTGCGCTCACGGCGCGGTCACGCTGATAATGGCGCGCGGAAACCCGCGAGCGAGTTTCGAAGGATTCGACATCGAGCCGCGGTTTATTCGTATGGCGGATGAGAATGCGAGGCTTAACGGTATGTCCGAACGCGTCCGTTTCTTCGTCTCCGATCTTCGCGAACACAGGAGAAACTTTACGGCCGAATCTTACGACGCGGTGGTGATGAATCCCCCGTACGACGAACCGGGGAAGAGCAGGCCAAGCGCGGGGCGGGCGATGGCAGTCGCGATGCACGGGGAGGAGTGCGGCCTTGGCGACGCCGTGGCTTGCGCGAAATACCTGCTGCGAAACGGCGGGAAATTTTTTCTCGTGATGAGGGCAAAGCGCGTTGGCGAACTATTTCATATTCTAACCGGGCACAACGTTAAGCCCAAAAGATTAAGGGCCGTTCATCCAAAACCCGATCGACAGGCGTCGGTCGTCCTTGTGGAGGCTGTCCGCGCGTCGGGCGATGGTATTATCGTCGAACCGCCGCTTTTTATTTACGGATCCGACGGCGAGTACACGGATGAGCTTCTGGCGGCGTATAAGATTGATGGGGAGGACGGGTAACGCCGCTCGGTTATTACGGGAATGCACCGAAGTTTCGATAAACGAAATTGATACGAGCAATGCGGATTGTTATGAATAAGAGTATCGGGGAGGATTGTTGTAATGAATGAAAAAAACGGTTGCTGCGGCGAACTGTCGGTCATCGAACAGGTAAAGGACTACTACGGCAAGCAATTACAAGGCACAAACAGTCTTAAAATTCGTACATGTTGCGTTGAAAGTCCCCCGGCGGAAGTGCGCTCTATTCTTCCCTATATCGCCGATGAAATCAAAGACAAATATTATGGCTGCGGCTCGCCTTTGCCGCCGCTGCTTAGAGGAATGACCGTCCT
>Ga0099364_10004255_pt1 | contig 21761 bp, 23 predicted proteins | sample TergutTh196P3_FD_73070 | JGI IMG/M metagenome (GOLD analysis project Ga0099364, IMG submission 73070) | Microcerotermes parvus P3 segment gut microbial communities from Pointe-Noire, Republic of the Congo - Th196 P3 | ecosystem: Host-associated > Arthropoda: Insects > Digestive system > Gut ... | reverse complement strand
TAACTCCAAGTTTATGGCCATCGCGTTCGTAGTTTTCACCAATTCCTTGTTGTCGCCCAGCGAGGCCATAATTGCTCGAATTTCGGCCTTCATTTCTATTATCTCTTCCGTGTAACGACATACATGGTCTTGCATTTTGTCACACCTCCTACCCATCCACGACAATGAGATTAAGCTTACCCAAGAGCAGCGTCATTTCCTCCCGCGTTATAAAGCTCTGCGGACGGGCTCCGGCAATAACACCTTCGCCGACGAGTTTGTCCCACGGCTCCCGGTCGTCGAATCTCAGACTCACATCCCTCTGTGCACGCTCGTTCATCCATGTATTCATCATGGTGTCGAATTCTTCTTGTGTCACTTTTTTATCCTCCTTCTCTTCTTTTGGGTTGGCCAGAAGCACGGCTTTGAGAACCGCGTTTTCCATGCTCGTCCACCATGCAGCGCTATCCTGGCGGGTCATCCATCTTATTTTCTTTGAGTCCACATAATGTAGGCAGAAATGTCCGTAGGTTTTCAGACCGTTAAGTTGATACTTAGAGCCTTCTATCCTAAACGACCATTGACCATGCAAATGCTTATCATGCGGCATACAATGTATCGCGCAGGCGGTCGCATACTCTTTCCCATTGCGCCGCCACCGCATTACCGCAGGTTGTGCGCCCCACGTCCATCCGCCTTCGGCAATTTGAAGCATTTTTTTTACATCGGCTTCTTGACGTGGTTGGAAATCGCTGTGATGGTAGCTTTTGGATATAGATATCCCTGCCGTAAATGTAATGCCGGAATATAGCGCCGTGATTTGCACCTCGTTTGGTAATCCTATATCCGCTACCTGATTGCGGGTCATTGCTATTATTTTGCTCATTGATTATCCTCCCTCTACAGCACTATTCGCCGCTTGTCCAACCTGTTTCGAATCTAATATAACCCGTAACAGGATGTCCGCTGCCTTGGACTGCTGTGATATTCACTTCGTAAGAATCAAACACTTCTTCGTTTTCGAAGCTAAAAGTTCTTACTTCGTTTCCAGCCCAACCCGTTTGACCTGTAACCGTAAGCAACACTGTGGTCTCGCCTGACCGTATGCCCCTAATCTGAAAGTCCCGCGCTGTGCGTGGTAGCCAAGCGTCCGGAGCCCATGCCCTAACGAGACATTGCGTCGCCCTCCATGGTGCCGCATAGTTCATTCGGACCCACGCCGGTGTTGCCGCAGCAGACCAACCGCTTCCAGCAAGCTCTATTTGTGTTGTTGGGTCTGTAAGGACTTCGTCGCCCCTATGGGCGGTCATTGAAAAAGAACTTACCGTGGCGGAAGTTGCCCCCGGTCTTGTCGTTACCATTATGACGGCTGGTTCGCCATGTCCATGTTCATTTACAGCCCTGACTCTAAACCGGCATGTTTGCCCCCTGTTTAGACCCGTGAGGGAATAGGTGTTAGTAGGCGCGTCAAGCCACTGACCGCCGTCTAGCGATACCTGATACCCTTCGATAGGACTTTCGCTATATGCAGGCTCGTACCAACGCAAGTTGATCGTTGTTAGAAGCGGTTCGGCTTCTAAGTTTTGCGGCGGTCCGGGAACGACGGGTTCGCCGAGCAAAGCACGGATATAGGGATGGGCGTCAAGGTCGACGTTATGCTGAGCGATTAGCGCTTTCACTATATCCAACCAATCGTCAGGAATCCCGCCTCCACCTTCCCATGCGTCTATCAACTCCATGACCTCATCAAGTAACGCAATAATATAAGGATGGGATGTCTCGCTTGCGTTGTGCTGCTGAATCAAAGCTTTGATCATGCCTTCGATTTCTTCCAATCTTGGATCAGACGTTATCGGGTAGTCGAATTGAATTCTATTTACATATATGCGCGTTGATGACGATACGTGGATGTTCAATTCGTACGCTTCGTATTCTGCGTTATTATCAAAGGTGTATGTTCGCACTTGACCGTTTCCCCAAACGGGGAGATCGACGAAAGTAGCGAGCGTTTCTCTCGGCGAATTCGCATTAGCGTCGCCAATTCCTATAATTTGAAAATTTCGAGGCATCCAACCAGGCTCATCCGGGGTCGCTCTAAGTGTGACAGAAATTGCGCGCCATGCTTTGTTGTAAACTATTCTAATCCATCCTGTTGAAATACCAGTGTTTGTCAGCCACCCCCCTCCGCCATCGACACTATCTAGCAATTCTTCAACAGCATTCCACGGTGCATGAAACGTAGGATATTGTGCGGATGACCAAAACTGACTTGCTATAGCTGATATAACAACGGGAGGCGGGGGTGCGAATCCCGGAATGGCTTCCCATGCGGCGTTCCTGCGTCCATAAAGACCATCATCGACAGGCGCTTCTTCAATCCCACCGCCAGTACCGCCTTCAATCAGTGACCATCCGGCATCGTAATTGTCATCAGATGCTTTCACAAGAGACTCGTTCATAACTCCGCCCGGCGGTAATAGGCGGTTACTGATTGTAGCTATCTGTTGGGCTATCGCTTCTCTTACTGCTTCCATGTCAATATATGGAATGTCAGGCGGCGCATCCGAACGTTTCTCTACAGTAAAATCAACAGGCTCAGTCGGCTCGCTAAATTCGCTTATCTCATTTTTATACCCTATGACCGTTACACTATACTCGCCTTCCATGTCGAATGGTTTTTCAACCTCGCCCGCCAAATCATATGAGATGAACTCATGCGCGAAGTTCCCTTGCCGGAAGGTCAGCCGGAAGCATTCGTAGTCGATTATATCCGGGTTGCGAATGCTGAACGTCAGCGTTGTGTCAGTCTCGCCTAATTCAAGCAGTGTCGGCGGCGGTCCGCCGGACTTGACGTTTATCGGAATCAATATTCGAGTGTACACACCTTGCTCGTTTTGAGAAACGTAGAATCCGTACGCCCCCAGCCCCACAAGTGACTTTACGCCTATCCGGCTTACCGGTGCGCCCGTCATGCGCGGTGGCTCGTCTTTTAGGTCGTCTGCCAACGTATCATACTGTCCTTGAGTTATCTTCGCTGACCGGTTTTCCGCGTAATCGCCTGCCATATGATACTGTATAAGCGTATTGTCCGGCTCATTCCCGAACATGGCAGTTTGCATGCCGGCGGGTTCGAGGTCTACGGTGTATTCAATATCAAAACGCATAATATCACGCCCTGTTTATATAGAAGTCCACAACTACGCCTAACTGCCAGTTTGCGTTTTTCCATGGATAATCTGATGTAACTTTTGCGGTGATAACCGCATCTTCCGGCGGCGGGACATCAAATATTAATCCATCGCGGAGTTCGTCAAAAGCGAAAAGCATAGATGTGGGTGACGGCGAAACATTTGATGAAGAAGGATGCGATGTAGGCCAAAATCTCCAATATCGCGCTTCAACAATGTCGAAAGATACGTTTGTTTGATTAGTAATAACGCGCGTCCACGTTACATTATCATGAGAATATTCAAGGTTAGAAGCAAGCGAACCTTGTACCCGATTTACTTTTACAGGCTCACCAAAGTCGTAAACATACGGGTTCCCGGCATCCGCGGCGAAGTGGGTTTGGTTTGCAGCAACAACTCCCGAAGGAAAAAACGGCCAATAGGAGCCAGTCGTTGTCCGAGCAAAGCCCGAACCATCCATCAAATATTCAACATCCATACTTCGCCACGCTTGCGAAAATGTCATATTTTTCCCATTAAAATCATAAGTTCCACGCGGTTGCAATATGCCGTCTACGTAAATTTCTTCATCGCCTGTATTGCATTGCGGAAAAGGTAAATTGAAATCTGTCGTTATCCCATCACCAACGCCTACAGTTAGCTCCAGCGATTTGCGCGGAAACAAGCGCGGATTCGGAAATTGTATCTCACCATATCCTGCAATGCGAATCGCTTTTATTAAATAGGCATCGCCGAAATTGGCGCTTCCAGCGGCAACAGTTGCGCTAGTTCGAACCCTTCTTTCCCCGGCAATGCGTGATACAGTACCCGCCACATCTGTGACAAAAGATCGAGCATGAGGCGTTGTCACAGCATAGCTTATGTCTAGATGCCTTCCTTTTTTGTATGTACCTAAAAAACGTATAGAGCTGGGATTAAATGGTGAAGCCAAGCCCAACGCCGGTGTAAGGATGCGAGCGTTTTCCATTATGGCAACCGGCGCATCTTGTGGTACAACCGCCGCCATTCCGGGGAACCGGGGCATTATAAAATCAGGGCTGTCGCCGACAACAAATGACGCATAAAGCGTCGCGCGAATGGTTAAGATATCTAAGTTAGTTTTCGTTATTGTTATTGGGTTGTTTTCCGAGTCTGTAATAAGCGAGTGGGTAAGCAGCCCTGAGCTTGCCGAAACAAGCCCTACTTCTGTAAGGCTCCCATTACCTTGGGTTTCATTTAAGGTAATCGAATATACTACAACAGCGGGGGTGGATGAAGTGTTGGACGACACTGGGTTACCTGTTTGAAACGATCCCAATTGATTAAATAATGAGGTCCTTGCAGGGCTTAATGTGCCCGTGCCGGTCCCAATATAAATAGTCGTTATCTGAAGTATACTTGCAGCCGTAACTAAGGCGTTAATAAATGTGTCCAACACAATATTATGACTTTTGTAATGCTTCACCTCGCCCGTCATTGTGTTCTTTAGCTCAAAGTCAAAGGTATTGCGAATCTCTACGCCAACTTTTGCACGTACGATTGTCTTTTGTGAGTTGTTTTTCGCAGTTTGTTCCATAGTTCCCTCCTATAATGGGTCTGTGCCTATTGGCGTGTGTCCGAATTGTACTTCCGTATCAACTCTGAGCACGTTATGGTCGCCGGGTTGGTTATGTATTGGATAAAATATTTGTTGATGCTCAAATACAACGTCTGTGTCCACACTAAGCGCATTGTGGTCGCCCGGTTGGTCATGAGTCCGCCGAATTATTTCATCATGCTCAAAACTAACATCGGTATCTATTCTGAGAGCGTTATGTTCCGGCGCAAGCTCAAGCGGCGTTCCCGGTATCGTAAGGACCGGCGAACCCAGCCAATAAGGTCTTTCTCCTTGTTCATTTACTATGTACCGTAAAAATGTAAGCGCGTGTCCCTGTATCGTCCAATCGGCGTAAGTTGACACAGGATTAGCTAATACGAGCCGCAGCGCGCCGTTTTCGATATGCATTGCGCTAATCGTACGGGCTGTACCTTGTGTGACAACTAATGTCTGGCCCGGTGGTGAGACCCTGTCAGGATGAAACTCGAACGGATAATTGCACGTTACCACGATATTGAAATTATCGACGTAATCCACGGACTCGATTCTAAGTGGTTCGGCAGATTCTTCCATCATCCAGAATTGTGATACACCATCTATAGATAATGCGTTATGTTCCGGTTTTAGTCCCTGCCCAACAAGGAAGCGCGGCGTAATGAACTCCTTGTTTATGCCGGTAACGGAAAAGCCAATGCGGTAATCGTTGAGCCTGTGGACATGCACCCAAGTGTTGTCTTCCCCGGCTTCATCCAGTATTTCTTCAGGCGTCCAAACGCCTTGCAGTGCCGGGGTGTTCATAAAGCATCTGTATGCCACTGCACCGTTATATTTGATGTATGCCACAATAAGCCCTGTATCATGGTCCGGGAACTCAAGCGAGTTCCATCCGCGCACGACAGAGAGGCGCAGGGTTTGAGACGCGAGTTGCGCGCGTGTAAACGCCTCGTCGCCGTATTGACACCAGAGACGGTCATCGTCATCAATCCAGAATATATATGGTTTATCATCGGTGACGAGCGTGTGCTTTGCCGACCCGCCCATTAGCTGAAATACGCCGTTAAATTCTATCGCTGCCTCTTTGGCGGTTATTGTTGGGAATGCATCTCGAAACATCGGCACAAATGCAGCGCCGCCAAGGAAATGACCTTTCCTGTATCGTGTCCTGAGAATTACAAGTTTGTCTTCTTCATCTACGGCTATCGCATATATGTTCTGCGGCTCGACCGACATATCCGCTTGCCTGAGTGTCACGTCGCGCACATCATACGGCAGTTGCGGCGGCGCACCCATAAACAGCGCGTCTATTGTGTATTTGACTGCGCGAGGTCTGACAAGCAGTCGCCCTGTTGTGCATTGGATTGTAACGCGAAACTCATGCTCGCCCATCGCAAGCTTCAAATATGAATGAGCTATGCTTATTTCGTTGTTGCCGCGTCCGACGTGTCTAATGTAAGGCGTGTAAAGCGTCTGCGCTTCGCCAACAGGGTTTTTTACATAAATCCGGACAGTGACTGTCGTTGCTTCAGCAGCATGGAACGATACGAGAAACAGCCCGCGCGCCTCCGTTGGTCTCGAAAACTCCACAGGCTTTTCTTCGCGGTGAATTCGCGCGACTTCCCGCTCTTCCTGCGCAACCCAAATATCGTTTTCGTTGTAGTCATATTCAAGCCTGAAAGTCTGCGCGATTATATCGCGAACGCCCCTATTTGACATCCTGCCGAGAACGCGTTGCGCCGTACCAAACTCATCGTCTATCTCGTCGCCGCCGGGGTTAGATATGTCGCTTGCTGTCAATCCGCTGTAGTAGGTACGATATTTATTGATAGAGTATGGTTGTCCATTTATGATCGCTACGTCTCCGAGCTCGAACGTCGGGTCAATATATGCCATCTGCGCGTCATAAGGGACGTGAACGTAGTCTTTCAGCTTTTCAAAGATATCATCCGCCATTGCTTCTGTCGCATGCGGGAAATCCTTTATTGCAAGTTCTAATCCCAAGCCTTCCCCGGCAGAAAAGTGTTCCAGTTCGTCAATATACATCGTGACGCGCCCGATTTGGAACGGGTCATTTTTGGCGATGAAGTTTTGGACAGATAATCCAAGGTTGTGGGTTCGCGCTGACGTATATGCGGGGCAGAGGTATAGTAAGCCTTTGTCGGTCATTGTGAAATTTCCCGCATGTGCAGTTGCAATATCACTCAGAACTTCTCGGACTGTGATATCCTCGCCTTCTTCATACTCGAAAGAGTAATTTATTATCTGGTTGCGCGGGTCAAGTTCCAAGTTCCACGGCGCGCTGGTTAAGGCCCGTAATACCGCTTCCGCAGTCATAGGCCATATGGGAAACTGCCCTAGCGGCCTAAATGGCGCGTCAAAGCCATAGGCTGCGTCATAGCATGTCAGCGAAAGCCAAGTCTTACTCAAGTCCTCATCGCGGAGCGAAATAAAATAATGTCCTTTTTCCACCCATGTTCCGCCGTCGCGTCGCATTTGCAATTCCACTTTGGCGTTGCGCGGCGGGTCTCCGTATATGGGACAAATCGTTATATTAAGCTGCCCTGAAATGACGTTCCCGATCTCAAAGTTTGAGGTCATCACATTATTCAGGGCTTCGATACGCTCTATTTGATTCCGGTTGTAAGTGTTTCCGCCGATCACGGCTCTGTACTCATCCGCCATGCGGCTTCACCCCCGTAGAATATCTTGCAACGCGCCCTGTGTTAATACATGGTAAAGTTGACTGCCGCGCCTATGCGCTTACCCGAGATTGTCGATATCGTACCGCGAAACGATGAACTAAACATACGATGCGTCGCCACTCGTCCAAAATCTTCAAATGTGACTGTTAATTCTTTCTTTCCGCGCAATACGTTATGCTCTATGTGTCCCCATTCGTCAATAGTTAGCGGCTTCATCCGTGTTAACACCTTCAGTTTCCAGCCTAAATAATCGCGCCATAGCATGGTGTCCAACGTGCGCCCTGTTGTAGGGCCTTCCAGATCATTGCGCTCCACCTCATACTGCCCGGCAAGTATGAATCTCAGCAGGTCGTGCCCATCCACCAGTAGTATCATGCGTTAGACAGCCCCCTTTCGCCGCGCCTTGTCGAGCTAATGTTGACCGCGTTGACCGCTGTTGCTATCACTCGTCCGTCAAGGCTTACGCGCATACCGGCCCGCAAGGCTTCTATCATTTCACGTAATAGGCTATTAGTTATTTCCTGCTCTTCCTGTAGCCTCTGCAAACCGGCAAAAGTATCATTGGATTCTGCGGCAACCCCGGAAGTACGGCCTTTTTCGATAATAAAGTTTATTGTCACGCTATCCACTATGGCACCGCGCGACAGTTCGGGAATTTTTATGTTTGCGACAGAGGGCGATATGACCGGCAGCGCAGACGATACAATGCTTTGTATATTCGCCATAAGCGTCTTGAAAAAATCCATGATTGGATTGTACGCGGACCTTAAGCCTGTAAGTAAACTCGCGCCAAGTTCCCGTCCGTGTTGCTCTAAATTGCCGACATCCGCTTCAGCTATTGTGTCAGAAATGGCGTCTTGCGCTGATCTTGCTGAGCTATTGATACCGAGCGCAAGGCTGTTTGTAAGATTTTTGCCGATATTCGTAAACACCTTTGAAGGTGAGCTTATTTTCAGAACGCTTTTAACACCGTTTACTATTGAATTGCCTACGCTTTTTGCCGTGTTGACAACAGCGTCTTTAGCATTCGACATTCCCGCGCCTATGGCACCTGCGATATTGCCGCCTATTTCTCTGACTTTACTTATCCCGCCGCTTAGTACAGATGTTATTCCCGACAAAACAGTGTCAATCACGCCCGTTATCGCGCCGATTTTGCCCCTGATGCCGTTTATGAGCCCATCACCTATTGATATGCCCATGTTTGCCATGACGGTCGAAGGCGACCTAATTCCAAATATGCGTTTTATGCCATTTACGATGCCTCGGAAGAAATCAAGCACCTTATCCCAAATCGCCTTTATGCCTTCCCATGCTTTCTTTGCGCCCTCTTTTACCTTATCAAAGTTCTTCACAAGCAATACGAGCGCGGTTACAATCCCCGCAATAGCGGCAACAACTAAACCTATTGGATTAGCCAGCAATGCTGTATTCAAAAGCCATGTTTTTGCCGCAGCCAGCGCCGCTTTAAGCGAAAAGGTTTGAAGCGCCAATGCTATCCCTTTGATTAGTGCCTGTATCGCCAGTGTCGCCTTAAACGTAACAAATGCGGCGGTAAGAGGCAAAAGTACAAACAATAAAAATTCAAAGTTTTCGATCAGGAATGAGACAACTTCAACGAGTATATTTATCGCGCCCACAATTACCCCGCCGATCAACTCGCCTAAAGGCTCAAGGAACGCGAACGTTTCACCCAGCGCCGCCGAAAGCAGTTCAAACAGCGCCGCAATTGCGTCTGCGGCCAGCCCGGCTACGCTCATAATTACTTCGTGCCAGTTTATGTTAGTTAAAAACTCTCTTAAAGCCAGCCCAATTTGTGCCCAATCGGTTTCGCGAATAGCTGTTCCGATCGCATGCAAAAGGTCCAACGCCATGCCGCTTATCGCTGAACCCGACCCGGCCCAGTCTATCGTGCCGAAAAAGGACATTATGCCCGCCGCCACGCTAAACCCAAGGTCGCGCCAATCAAATGTCTTTGCGAAGTTGCCAATAACACGGGCTATAGCATTTACTATTTCGCCCACAAAGCTGCCCGCTCTTGTGAATATCCCGAACCAATCTATGCCATTTAAGAAATCCGCTATCTGCCATCCGATATATGGCCAGTCAACTGTGGTTATGGATTTTATCAATAAATCAAGTATGCCTCGCGCCCACACGTTGAACGTCTTTGCCGCCAAGCCCCAGTCAAACGTCTTGAAAAACTTGTTTATGCCTCTTCCTATCGCATATCCGACATCGGCCCACGGGAAGCGTGAACCAAACCCATACAAAAATTCCAATGCTGTATTTAATGACTGCGCTATGGTATAGCCTGCCATTTCTATAGCGTCCACATTGGACAACATGCCGCCAATAAATCCCGCGAGGTTTATACCGGCATTTCTCGCCCCGGTTCGTATAGAATTCCACGGTATTTTTCTGAGCGCTTCTGCAAATTTAGTGGCCGCTAATGCCCCAAGGTCAAACCAATACTCAAAATCAGTGTCTTTGAAAAAGTCTCTGAGCTTATCAACAAACTCATCCATCCACGAAATATCGGGCGGCTCGAAATCAAAGTCAAGCGCGTCCGCGCCACTGCTACCGCCCGTATCGAGATCGTTCAAAATGTTCAGCTCATCGAAGGGCGCGAGTTGTTTTTGCGCCTTGCTCGCCGCTCCGCCGACCTTGTCCAGCCCTTTGGCTTGTTCGTTAAGTGCTTTTGCGCTTGCGCGCGCCTGCTGGATCGTGCGCCCAAACAGTGTTGCCATAAATTGTGCCAACACGGCAGTGAACTTCGCCAAAAGTTGCATAAAACTGATGATTGCCGGCTGTATGACTTCCCACAACGGCGCAAATGCGGTCAACATGTTTACGCGAATTTCGTTCCAAGAACGCGCGAATTGTTCGTTTGCCATGAGAACCCGCCCCAAGTCGCGCACCAAGCCGTTAAGCGCTCTTCGCATGACGCCAAACACTAAAGCGGTCAAAGCGATATTGCGCATGCGCCGCCACATGCGCTCTAACCCGTTTGACGCGCGGCGGCTACTGCGCCCAACGCCAAGCAGGTTGCGAGACATTCGTGCCAACCCACGTGCAGCGCCCGCAGCGCCTGCGGCGATTACGGCGACGCCAGAGCCTATACGGCGCAACGCGGCAACAGATCTCTTGGCGGTAGATTGCGCAGCCTTTCCGATGCTTTCCAAGCTTGTCCTTGCCCGTTCCGCGCCCTCTTGCGAGACCCCGAGGTCGGCGTCCTGCAACTTCCGAAGCTCGGCTTCAAGCATCCCTGCTTCGTTCTTCGCGTTATTCAGCGCAATTGCCATGCGCGCCAAGCCGAGAGGATCCCCGTCGGCTTTTGCTTGGTCGAACTGTGCCTGCAAGCCTGCGACTTTATTGCGCGCGGATTCTAGGCGGGCTTCGACCTCCCGTATCTGCATGATGTCGGCGACGGGCTGCGATATGCTGCCCATGAACTTGTCAAAGGCTTCCTCTGTAGCCTGTATCTCGTACCGGAGGGCAATAATGGTCGCAGGGTCCTGTTCTTCCGCAAGCTGGTTATTAAGGCGCTGCAGCGACTCCTCGAATGCTGCGATGTCTTCCTGAGCCTGCTTCGCTTGATTGGTAAAGCCAAATGTAGCACCCGCCCGCACCCGCTCCATCGCGTCGGCAAGATTGCCCGCTTTTCCGTTTAGTTCTGACAGCACTTCGCCAGCGGCTTCAAGCTCGCCCGACAGCCTCTCCGCCTCGTCTGCGGCTTCCTTGTTCCCTTCCTTTGCTGAGTCGCGATATTGAAGGTACGCCTTGGTAGCGTTACTCCATTCGTACTCCAATCGGGCAACATATTCCGCTTGCTCATATATTGCTTCTGCTGATTGCCGTTCTGCCGCACTAGCGCCTTCCTCTGCAGCTCTCGCAGCTTCTTGAGCAGCTTCTGCCTGTAGCTCTAGGGCTTTGGCGCTTTCTCCGGCTGCTGCCGCTGTCGCTTTCATGGCCTCGGAATGCTGCTCCAAATCCTTAACCTTTTGCCCCGCTGCTTCTGCGGATTTTCGTGCAAGCTCCGCCTGTCGCTCAAAAATCTTAACATTTTCTTCGCTTGCTTTCGCAGCTTCGCGCGTGGCATCAACCTGTCTGCCTGTGATTTTAACCGTTTCGATAGCCGCTGTCGCTGCCTCGCGCGCGGCTTTTACCCTGTTCCTTGCATCGTCTTGCTGGCCTGATTCCGCCTTGCCCTGATGCCTAAGCGCTTCCGCTTGTTCACCGATTGCCTTTGCCCTATCGGAAATCGCCTTGTTATGCTCCGCCTCTGCTTTTGACTGCTCTGCTTGAGCCCTTGCTTTAGCCTTGACCGCCTTATTATATTCAGACCCCGCCTTTATCTGCTCTTTGACCGCCTTAGCCTGTTCCTTGACTGCCGCCGCCGTTTCTTTCGCAGTCTTGTTATATTCCGATTCGGCTTTCGACTGCTCTTTAATCGCCTCGTTATATTCTCTACGCACCGAAAGAGATTCATTCAGCGCGGCTTTCGCTTCGTTTTCAGCGGTTGCTGATTCTTGGCGCAATTCTGTCAGTTTACCTGATTGCTCCAAAAACGATTTCATCGCTTCATCGGAAGCTTTCTTCATCACCTCAAGCTGCTTGGGGTCGACTTCAAAAATCACTTCCTTGGCAGCTGCTGCCGCTTCATCGTATTGGCGCTTAAGCTTAGCGACAATCGCCTCCTGCTCCTTGACCGCACCGGAGGTCTTTTTATATTCATCTGCAAGGACCTGAATCTTCCGCGCGGCGTCGCGGACGCCTTTGATAATGCCGCGATTGTCAAGTTTTGTGTCTATGACTACTCGTGAGTCGGCCATGTCTATCACGCGCCCCTTTCGCTTGTTGAGGAAATTGCAAAAATGGTTATGGAACTTGCCCAAAACAAAAAGACCGACGGGTTATGTCAGTCTTTTATGTTTATGCCTGTGGTTTGCGTATATGGCTATAGCTAATACATTAAGTCAAGGGCGTAACTTACACTGGATGCGCTGCCAATCACGACTTCATCATACGTTATTCTGCCAGCTTCGTACTCTGTTTCGGCGCGCTCATAACTTTGCTTAATCATATCTATTGTTTCTTTGTCTCGCATATATCTGTCGAACTCAGCATCACTAAGATTTGATAGAGAACGCTCAAGGTCTTTTTTTATAATGTCCGTGTATTCTGCCAATGTTGGCAATTTTTGTTTTGTGCCTGTCATAACTACATACCTCCGTCTCTTGCTGCCATCGCGTCACTATAGCCGTTATCCCCTAGGTGCGGCGCAGTATGTATAAGAAAGTTGCCAAAGTTTCTTTTAGATTTTTTGCCTGTGTATTTATAAAATAATATCGGCTCTTTCCCATAAGCGCCTACAATCCAACCTTGTGGCGCATAGTTCGCGTTAAAGGGTGTCCAACTAACGGGCTCGAACCCATTTCTTGTATAAAAACTATACAAATCAGGCCCGAACGCGTCAAGCCTGTCGCCGCCATTCTTTACAGCATGCTCAATGAGGTCAACGCCGCGAACGGCATCTCCCGCCTTCTTGCACACCGAGACTATGTCTCCATTCGGTTTGACGGCGACGCAGGAGCCTCCTTTAGAGACATAGCATTTGCTGTCCTCGTATTCGCTTGCATCTTTGGCGTCAACGCGCCAAGCGTGCTTCGCCGGCAAGCTAGCTTTAGCTTCGGCAATTGCTTTTGCGAACTCCTGCGCGTTTACCTGCATTATAGCACTTGTGCCGCTAACCGGCAAGCTTTTTTTCATGGACGGGAACTTGCCGGACTCTATCATCGCCTCGGACAGCGATTGCCCGGTATAGATTTTGACGCGTTTCCCGCCCACGTAGCGCCATATGTACGTCCCGCGTTCATCTGAATAGGTCATCTGTCGCCCCCGCTTTCTTCAAAAACACCTCGTCATGCCCGATTTTGTTTATCAGGTCCCTCTCGCCCTTGGTCAGCTTGCCCATCGGCGTCTGCCGCCAGTAGGCGTAGCGGCTCAGCGTGCATCCTTCCGGCAATTCACGCAGGTGCGCGAGAAATTCCCAGAATGTCATGCCGGACTTGTCGAGGTCGATGCCCTTTAGCAGGAACGCGTCGTATATAAGCTGCCCATCCTGCCGGAAGTCGATAACTGCGGGGCGGTTCTTGTCTTCATCCCGCACCTCACGGCCCTGCATGAGATAATCGAGGGCAAGCCTCACCGCCTCGGCAGTGTTTTCGGGATGCGGTTCCGCGTACATGTTGTCCATCACAAGCTCGACTTTTTCCCAATCCATCAGGTCTGTGTCAAGCAGGGCTTCGAGCGTTAGGATGCAGTTGCGGAAACAGCCGTTTAGCATGTATTCGGCGCCGTCGATCTCAACGACCTCCGGAGGTTTGACGCGGTAATCAGTAAGTCGGCTCATTTTAGGGCAGCAGTGTCTGCGTCGGTTACTGTCTTTGGCGGATCGGGGTCAGGCGTAACCTCGGGCAACGGTGAGCCTGTGGCCGCCTTTGGCGTTGCACGGTATTTGTCAATTTTAGTGCGCCGCGCTTCGCCGTATTCTTCGAAGATGGGGTTGAATACCTTGTTGAACAAGGTCATGTTTTCGTCGTCCTCGGCAATAATTGCCTCCGTAACGCCATTTCCTATTATTTTGTCTGCGGCGGCAATGAATGTGTCGAACTTGTCGGCTACCTCGCCGAGCGAATCACTGGCGCTATCAAGAACTGTTAGGTCTTTGTCCCAATCATCGATTTCAGGTAATTCGGGAAGGTCGATACCGCGCATCTGCGCCAAATCGTTCAAAGCTTGCACCAACCGCGAAACATCGCGGACAAAGATTTCGCTCCTCGGGTTATACCTCACTGTGCATATGATCTCTCCCGCGACTATGACTTCGACTTCTTTTCTGTGCGACTTTCCGCTGATACTCCGCTTGTTTGCAGACATTCGTCCCCACCCCTTTCCTCTTTCTCAGCACTCAATGTCGCAAAGCCCTTTGCGACAAGTTCTGTACCTCGCGCGTCAGTCACATCCAAAGCGGAACCCGCCTCAACTCTGAAGCGGGTCTCTCTGTCCGCATATGCGCGTATTACATTAATCCTCATTGCGCTATGCCTCCGGCGTGAACGTCGGCGCGGGCAGCATCTGGTTCACGGTGCCAAAGATAGGCTCGCCGCCGAGGTCTATGTCGTAAGGGAAGTTTACGCGTGACGACCCTCCCAGCGACTGCGGCGTTATCGTGGACGCGGGATATACGTCCGCTTCATACGACGTTACGGCGGGTGTGCCTGAAGTCGTGCTGATGTACCCGTACGCGAGCATGACCTTGAACTCCTGCATTTTGGAAAGCTGGCCGCGCCTGGTGTATTCATGCAGGAGCTGGTTCATCTTGCCCCGGTTCGCGATGGGGCGGATTGTGTTCGGCTCAAACGACATCTGGCGCTCCAGCTTCTCCACGGTCGTGTAGGTGTCGCCTAGTATGTCCGTGACCGTGGTTTTTTCTGGATTGAATTCGAGCGCGGCGTCCTCTGTCTTGTAACCCTGCGGCTCCCATTCCGCGTTCGTCGGGTTCCATGTGCCCGTCTGGTCGGATACGTCCACATAGAGGATCATTGAGTTTCTTAGGGCTTCTGATGTAAGCGTGAAAACGTCTGGCATTTTCTATCATCCTTTCAGTATAGTTTTAATGGTATTCCGGTTCCCGCATTTTCTGGTACCGGATTTTTAGTTGTATGCTGTACTCGTCGATGCCCGGCTCAAGGGCGATGCCCGTCTGCGTCCCCCCGCCCGCGCTGATGGACTCATACGCCGTGTCCCCGAAGCGCGGCAGAAGCGGGTTCTCGTTGGAGGTCCCCCTCATGTCCTCCTCATAATCAATCCACATCCTGTAGTTGATAATGAAGTCGCCGAGGCTGCGGCGCGACGCGCTGCTGTTTGTATGGCGACGCAGCGACAGTATCATATCCACTTGGCAGTCGCGCACGATCCCGCTCAAGACGTCCCCTGTTTTTGAAGATGTTCCGCCGACTATAGTAACGGCGCTGCCTGTCGGCCCGCCCGGGTTCCTTGGGTCTATGTCTAAATAATCTACGGACAGCTTTTCGCCCGGCTCAAGTGCCGGATACGCCTCAAGAAATGCCTTGAGCGGTTCCATATACTTCATTGGTGCAAAAGCCATCATTCACCTCCAAACTCGCGGGCAATGATCCCCGCGACAAATTTCTTCCATTCATCGTAACGGTCGACTTCGGCGCGCCTGTCCCAGAACGAGCCTGCTTTTGGGTTTACGGCCTCGCTGTATTCCAGGTCGCGGTCCGGCAATCCGAGGTCGCTGAGCAGGACTTTTGTAACGCCCCGCCTTGACTTCCACCCGTCAGGGGTTTCAAACCCCGCCCGTCGAGTCACGGGATCGACCATAACTTTCCCATAGTACAAATACCTGCTATAAGGGGTATGGTAGATTATTTCCCCGCTGCCGATGGTTGTCGCAAGCATCGCGGAGTTCTTCAGCATCCCCGTTTCCATCGGCACGTATGGTTCAAACTCTCCTATTAGATACCTATCCCAAGCCTGCTGCACGCTGCTGCCCGTGCGGAACGCTTTGTTGATTTCGGCTTCAGGATACCAGTCTAAGTATACTTCGCCGGCTTCGCTCTTTGAAATGAGTTTTCTTGTAATTTTCATGCTCATGGCTAAGCCCTCAAAGAAACATGCTGCGCACGTTCTGTCCCGATAAGCCGGGGTTCGACCTTCTGGACGCGCAAAGCTCCCGGCGTGGCCGTGACAAACGCGTTTTCCGCGTCTGTCACATCGTCGTCGTCGCCCCAGTCGAATTCGTGATTAGTCTCGTAAGGTACGACGATTGACTGCGGCTGCATGTCGTCGGCAGTCCATTTTCCGTCAAGCCCCGCCTCAGTCAGCCCGTTCCATTCATGGACCGGCACGTACGACATGCCCGGATCAAGAAAGCATTGCAGGAATAGAAGCTCTTTGACTATCATGCCCGTTTTGAGTGCGACGGAATTTGACTCTTCTGAAAAGTAAACGTTGCGTAAGACGCGCCTGAACGGCTTAACCAGCCCTGTGTCGGGGTTCTGCCATCGGCAGTAGATAGTAACCGGTCGCCGCACGTTCGGCGGCCTTAATCTGGCATTATTCATGTTACACCGCCCTGCTCACAAACTCGCTGTGCAGATCCGTCCCCGCCAGATGCTTCATTATCACCGTACCTATTTCGGCGTTGGTGTCGGTGGCGGGCTTCGCTTCCTGTGCCCTCCAACTGTACGACGCGTGCGATTCCGAAATCAGATCCCCCGGCTTTGGCCCCTGCTCTGCCCGGTACAGCAGCTCTGCCACTTCGCAGACGCATAGCTTCAGGTATTCCGGTACTGCCGCGAGAGTAACGCGCCGCCAATTGATGCGCGTTTCGGCGGCGCGGCTCCAGCGCGGGAACTCGCCGGGCGGTATTGACGGTGGGCCTCCGGATAGGTATTCGTTCGTGTAAAACTGTACGTTTGCCCACATGTTTCTACCCCCTTACGTGAAACGGCCTGCCGTCTGCTGTGTAAAACGGCCGCCCGTCTGCTGTGGTGAAAGCTCTTGATCTTCGCGCTATGCTGCGCAGAAAGCAAAAGGGAATCTCACCGAGCCGTCAGGCTGCAATGCGTTTACGGGGTTCGGCAACTCCCAGCCAAGGCGCATCCACACGATCAGCGCCGTCATGTTTTCCTGCATCAGGTTATGTATGACTTCTTTTGTCGTTGGGTCTGTTACGACGCCGCTGCTGTCCAGTCTATAGGAGATGTCACGCCGGATGCTGAATACCGCCTGTGACATGTCACCCACAAGTAGCCCGGCCTTCGTAGTGTCCCACGCGCCGTTTCTTGAAAATATCATTGGGATGCTGTTTAGCGCGTATCCCGGGGCTTGCTGCAACGGTTGTGCAGTCTGCTGCATGAACAGCGGCTGCCTGTTGTCGTCTCTGAGGCCGCGCAGCCTGCCCATCATCGGCACTGACGAAATTATGCCGCTGGGGACGTAGCCGGAATTCTCCACCTTTGCTATCGCGCCGCTTTCCCCGAAGATGTCAAGGAACGTGTCGCTGGTGGACGCAATGACCGCGCCGGCCGCGTCCGCGCTGTCGTAGATGCTTTCGCGCCAGTCTGCGGGCTTCCCGTCGCCGAATATGATAGCCGCGTCTATGACCGCGCCTATGGATTGCGTTATCTGCGGCATAAGCTGCCCAAACAGGTCATGTCCGTTCTCCAGTGCATCATCGATTACAGCGTCCGGTATCGCCACGACAGCCGCGATCTCGCCTGCTTTGATGGTCTTCTTCTCCCATGCCGCTGCCGTTACAGGCTTGTGGCCGGGTTCGCCGTTTACGAAGCCGGCATTTGGCAAGCTTGCCAAGACGGGCATCGACAGCATATTGCTCGACATGTCAGGCAGTCGCCTGAACATCGACAGCGCGACCGAATCCGCGATAGCCCCCTGCATGATTTCCGGCAAGTGCTGCTCCGGGATCAAGCCCTCTGTATCTGATCTTAGAATAGGCATTTTTTACCTCCGTTTTTTATTCTTTTTCACTTTCTCCCTCCGAAGATCGCCTGCGTCAGATTTTGCGTCGGCAGATGGTTCTTCGGATTCTTCGGCCCCACATAACCGGGCAGCAATGCGCCGGGCGGGGACTTTGGCGGATTTTCCGCGTTTTTGTACGGATGATCCTTGAAATATGCTTCAGCAGCCCCTTTGAAGTCCGTCTTGTCGTCCGTCAGCTTGCCGATCCGGATTGAGTATATTTCCAAATCCTCCGGGTCGGACAGGCCATGACCGAGTAAAACTTCCTTCCGTTCATAATCGGCGATTCTGGCCATAGAGGCTGTGTGATCGGTGTTAATATAGTCAAACATTTTACTGGCATGTGTAAAGCGTTGCAAACACAGGGTTTTATAAGCAAAAACCACCCCTTTTTCATGGCGGTTTTTGTCTTTTGTTCAACTTTTGTTCAACTCAACCGTCTATAACGATGTCCGGCGCTTTTGACTCAGGAAGTAACATTTTGTCCATCTTGTCTGCGGCTTTCTCTTGTGCGCTCTGTATCGCATGGCTGTATACGTTCAGCAGGGTCGTAGCGTTTGCGTGGCCGCTCCGGGCTTGCAGGGTGCGGATATCCACCCCGGCGGCAACTTGCAGCGTAATGAACGTGTGGCGCAAGCCGTGCGGCGATATTTCCGGCAGCTCATTTTTGCTGACGAATTTGCGAAGCCATCCGTTTATCGTGTTAGGGTGTATCGGCGTTCCGTCGCTTTGTATAAATAGCCTGTCGCTCTCGCCTGTCCACACATCCCCAATGCTTTGCTTGTAATCCGTCCACCATTCATGGTATTCAAGCAGAATCGCCATAATGAACGGTGTCACCACTATTGAGCGGGCGCTCTTTTTAGTCTTTGGGCTTTCCTCATATACCCCGTATCCCGGCGTATATATCGAGGCTCGGCGAACATGGATGATGTTGTTATTAAAATCTACAGCGCCCCATTCAAGCCCGCACAGTTCGCCACGGCGCATACCGCTGTATAGCAGGAGGCTGAACGCTGTCCTCTTGCGTATATCCGGCTCGTTCAGAACCGCAAGCAAGAACGCGCTCGCTTGATCGTCGTCAAAATGCGGCGTTTCTTTGTTGGCGTATTTCGGGGTGCTTATGAAATCGGTTACGGCGTGGGGTATGATCCGGGTTTTCTTTGCGTGCCTCAGTATGGTTTGAATGAACACGTGATGAGCATGGACTGTTTTGCTTGACAATAGCGCAGGGCCGCTGTCAAGAAAGCACTCATCCGTTTTGGCTCCTAATGCTTTGAGTGCGCTGATCACTTTTTCGGCCGTTTCTTTTGACACGCTTTTACCCTTTTTCAGATTGGTTAGCGTGCTTGCCGCCACCCCTGACAGCTTGGCAAGCTCCTTCCTCATAATTCCCAGCTCCTCAATAATCTCATTCAGCTTATAAGGCGTTGCGGTCAAGCTGTATTTCACATTCTCCTCGCGGAGATTATTGTAAAACTCCTGCAGATGTTCGGCTCGCAGCTTGTCGAGCGGGATATGCCCTATCGCTTTTATAGTGCGCGTCATGCAAAACTCATAATTTCGGCGGGTCGATTTGCTTACGTCGGCGTTTTTAACAAACTGCTTCGCATAATCTGCGAACTTGATATTACCGTTGATCGAGACTGTCCCGCTCCTGACCTTTTCCTCGAACAATACGGCTTCTTTTTCCGCCTGCTTTTCGGCCGCGCTCGGCTTCATCCCGGCGGGCGGTTTCCATGTCATTGATTTTATTAGCTGCTTGCCGTCCGCTCCCCATCCGACGAATGCGCGGATCAAAAAAGATACGTCCCCGGTTTTGCCTGTTCTCTTTGTTACGGTTGCCATTATATATCACTCCTAATTTTTTAAGTATCGAGGGCAGCGGTGACCAATCCGCCGCCCCCGGCCCGCCCTCGGGAATGACATACGCCCGGGACTGGACTTTTCTTTACAGGTTTCCCGTTAGCTCGGTCTGCTCTATCGAGCCTTGCGGGGGCGCAGTGCGTGACCGGCGCGATGGGAACGCACCCCACCTCGGCGCTTCCGCGTCCGGATCGCCTGCCGTTTGTTGAAGCAGCCGCTAAAGTTATCGCGCGCTGCGCCTTGGTACCGTCCCGCAGGCTCTTAACAGCCCTCCGTTTGGCCTGACGTCGGGCTGAGGATAGCTAATTTCCCGCCCGCAATTTTATAACGGCTTCTGATATCGGCATTTTTAAGCCATTCAAATACTCAACCAGCTTGTTGTAATTGATATAGGTTCGGCTCCCCGACCTCACAAAAGGTATCTGCTCATACGCGACAAGCCCCTTTATGGTCGATACTGATAATTTCGTTCCAGGGCATTCTTCTTTCAGCTTCGACACGCATTGCACCATAGGAAGCATTAAAGGGGCTTCCGTGATCTGCGGATGTGCCGCCGTGATTTTCCCTATCAACATGTCAATGCAACGCTCCAAAGCTGTAATACGCGCCTCTATGGGGTCTGCGGGCAGCTTCAAGGCGGCCTCCATTTTGTTAAAGGCGTTTATATAGGCAATCTTATATTGCATCGCCTTTGAGCCGGTGTACCCCATGACAAGCAGGATGAAGCCGTCTTTTGTGAGGATGTATTCGGTCTGCTCCCTGTTCCAACTGTCAATATAAGAGGTATCCTCAAAATTGAGGAGACCAAAATCTACATCTATATCCCGGATGATTTTCTGAATATCCCGGACAACATTATCATGCCGCTTGCTGAATGTCTCCGCAATAATGCGGCTCGTGGTGGTCGGCGTTCCGTCTCGGACTGTGACTAATTCGTGCATGAAAAAATACCTCCATCAAAAATTGTCTTGATTAGAGGCTACACCAATGCTATAATCAGTTTTAGCATGGATTAACCTCTGTGCTGTTGTGAATACCCTGTTACAGTTGTCCAGACGGTGCAGGGTATTCTATTTTTTGCTCTCCAAGTCCTCTTTGATAAGTTCGATAATGTAATCTTTGATTGTCTTACCCTCTTTTGCGGCTTGAATTTTGACTTCTGTATGAAACTCATCATCGACTTGGAACGCGATATTTTTCACTTCATCACCTCCGCAACACAATATATCATTAACGTGTAATTGTGTCAAGCATTATTTTTCCAAGCAATAACCGCCGGTTGTTCCGGCGGCTATTTCGCTTCTAACGCTTTTCTGATCCATTCTTTAATCTGCGTTTGTTTGGGTCTTTTGGGGTCAAGGGCTGACAATATATCAGCGTCGGTACTCTTTACGAGTTTCAAGCTTATTATTACCGTGTTTTCCTTGTCCCACTTCTTTTTTGCTTCGCTATCGGGTATTGACATCACCCCTTTTCTGTGCTACCATGTAGGCAATGAACGGCTTTACTTGCAGGTCGGGCCGCTCCTCAAATCAAGTTTATAGCTTGAAGGAAGCGTCGCGCTCTAGCTTTAGGGGGCGGCGTTACTTCTTCTTTTTCTTTTTGCGCTTGTCTTTGAAGAAGGTGTCCGCTATCAGTCGGATAACGTCGAGAATGATTCTTGCTATTACGAGTATATCCGTTGTTGACATGTACGCTCCTCTCCGGGAGCGAACCCACCGCCCATTGCTTACGCTGCTAATATAACATAGGGCGATCCCGTTGTTAAGCATTATTTTTCCAAGCACGACGCGTTACAGTTCACGGGCAGCAGAGCGTTGCGGCGCCAGCATCGGTTGGCATCCTGCCCCACCAACACTTGAGGAATCCATAGGGTTT
>Ga0099364_10004254_pt1 | contig 21763 bp, 17 predicted proteins | sample TergutTh196P3_FD_73070 | JGI IMG/M metagenome (GOLD analysis project Ga0099364, IMG submission 73070) | Microcerotermes parvus P3 segment gut microbial communities from Pointe-Noire, Republic of the Congo - Th196 P3 | ecosystem: Host-associated > Arthropoda: Insects > Digestive system > Gut ... | reverse complement strand
GAGCATGAAAAAGAAACGCTTTGTCACTTGTCTCAACCCCGTGAAGCATTTAACGCGTATTCTCGAACTGTGAGGCTAAACTTTTTTGTTGACTTTGGTCGGGGTGGAATTTCGTGCGTTTGGCGTGACAAATAAATCTCTTTTTCTTGACAAATCTTCCTTTTTCGTATATACTTAGTGTATGTTACTATAATTACACACACGGAGGCAGACATCATGACTATCATCATCGGAACACTCAAAACAGCGCTGATTGTCTTCATGTCAATTGTTACGGGATTGTTCTCGTCACTTGGCATCTTCAGCGGCACGGCGGTTGAAAAAAAGGACTGCTACCCCATCGTTTTCGTCCACGGTCTAGGCGGTTGGGGCGAGGGAGCAAAGCTGAACAACTCCCTACCCCATTGGGGCATGGCGGCGGGCAGTATGCAACGTTATCTTAATTCTCAAGGTTACGAAACACACGCCGCTTCAGTGGGACCCACTTCCAGTGCTTGGGACAGAGCCTGCGAACTCTATGCCCACATCACGGGTACTCGTGTGGATTACGGCGCGGCACACGCCAAGGCTCATGATCACCAGCGTTTCGGCGAAACTTACGACAAGGCGTTAGTCCCGAATCTTAGCGCTGAAAACAAAATCCACCTCATCGGTCACAGCTTTGGCGGAGCAACTATCCGTATGTTTACACAGTTCATCTCCGAGGGCAGCGCGGCGGAAATCGCCGACGGTGCGGCGGACATCTCACCGCTGTTCACGGGCAACTTGGCAGGCTGCGTGGCATCCATCACCACCCTCGCCGCTCCCCACAACGGCAGTGCGGTGCTTCTGCCCGAATTGGAAGATAACGCTAGCTCACTACTAAACGACCAACTGAGTAAACTGGCAGCTTGGAGTGTCCGCTTGCCAATTATCGGAAAATACTACCCGTTCAGGTTGGAGCATTTTGTCGCCGAAGGTGCAACTAGCATTGACACCCAAGAAGTGAACAACAAGTTCAGCAGCGGCATGGACAGAGCCGAGGTTGACCTCAGCCCCGACGGCGCCTTTGCGGTGAATCAGCAAATCAGTTGCCAACAGAATATTTACTACTTCAGCTTTGTGGCGGATTTAACTGAGGACGACGGCAACGGTAACCGTGTTCCCAAAGCGAATATGTGGGAGTTCTTCAGGGACAGCGGCACGCGTATCGGATTGAAGCGCGACCCCATTACCACCGCTAACGGCGTTGTCGTTGACGCTTCCTGGCAACCCAATGACGGGCTTGTGAGCGTGGCGTCTGCCAAGTATCCCTTTGGCGAGCCTAACAAGGTTTACGACGCAGACAATGTGGAAAAGGGTATGTGGCAGGTGATGCCCACAATCACAAACTGGGATCACATAGATTTTGCGGGCGGCTTACAGAAAGTTTGCGGAGCTGAGGGCATTCGTGAGTTCTATCTGAACCTTGCACAGCTTTTGGAGAAACTGGATTAGCAACCATACAAAGGGGCGGGGAAAATACCCGCCCTTTTAGAACCTGTATTCAGCAGATTGAAATGCTCTCTTTTTGGTGATTTTCCCGCCAAGCTTTGTTAAAAATACTCGAAATGAACAAATCATTCCTGCGTTATTTGCCTCGTTTGGCAAATAAATCGCTCAAAAGTGGTCTGTTCAGGGCTTGTCTGAAATTTTAAAAACGCCGTATATTTTGAGATAAAACGGAGCGAAACGAGGAGAAAACCGCAGGAATACTTTTGTATTCCGAGGATTTTCAACGATGTTGTAGCCCGTTTTAGCCAAAATAGGCAAGTTTTTTGAATATAGGTTCTTAATTAAGGAGGACATATGGAAAAGCTACCTAAATTTTTAGGGATTGTTATTCTTGCGTTATTAATTTTCGCATCGGGGGTTTTTGTCGGCACATTTACAGCTGATCTGCGCGAGCGGGAGTATGACGATTGGGCTTATTATGGCGACGAATACCCTACATACGATTTTGACGATATTGAGAACAGCGAAATGGATTTTTACGCTATTGTCCTTGATGTATCCGAAAATAAAATAGTCGTTGAAGGAACCGACAATGGGCAAGGAAAACAGAGGTTCAAATTAGACGGCGTTTTCATTAACAACGAATACGGCGAAGAAATTAGTCCCCTGGAGCTTGAAAAGGGCATGGTTGTTCATATGGGCTTTGCAGATATAACATATCAACTTGTGTCCATTGACATACTTTCCCCGGAAGTCTATGAAAATTGGACAAATAATCAGGGCGAACCCCTAGGAGCGAACTAATGGACGGTCAGCATATACAGTGGTTTCCGGGGCATATGGCGAAAACCCGCAGGCTCATCAGCGAACATCTGCGCCTTTGTGACGGCGCGGTGGAGATTGTGGATGCCCGGGTGACGCGTTCAGGACGCAACCCGGAAATTGACAAGTTACTGGGGGACAAACCGCGCATTTTGCTTTTGAACAAAGCGGATTTAGCCGATGGCGACGCGACAAACAGCCGCATTGCCCAACTGCGCCGCCAAGGAAAAAACGCCCTCGCTGTGGACTGTCGTTCCGGGCGCGGGCTGAACGCTTTTAACCCACTGGCGCGGGAGGTCTGCGCCGAACAAATCGCTCGCAACGAGAGTAAGGGCATGACTGGTCGCGCCCTGCGCTTCATGGTGGTGGGCATACCAAACTGCGGCAAGTCGTCATTTATCAACCGAATGGCGGGGCGGGTGAAGGCGGAAGCGGCGGATCGTCCCGGGGTCACGCGGCATACAAACTGGTTCGCCATCGGCGGCGGACTGGAGCTTTTGGATACCCCGGGGGTGCTGTGGCCCAAGTTTGAGGATCAGAGCGTGGGACAGAAGCTAGCGTTTATCGGCTCGGTGAAAGACGAGATTTTGGATGCGCAGGAACTTGCCTGTGCATTTTTGGAGGTAATGCGCAAGGGCTACCCCGACAGAATCCGCCAGCGTTATTGCGTTGACTGCGAGGAATTCGCTGACGAACCCTTTGCCGCCTACGCAATCTTGGAGAAAATCGCAAGCAAGCGCGGATTTTTACAGCGCGGTAAACAAACAGACACCCTGCGCGCCGCGAGAATGTTGATGGATGAATACCGCAGCGGGAGGTTGGGGCGCATCAGTCTGGATTAAGCTCAGAGCATAGATTGTGGAAACTATAGTCGATTAACTTGAAAATCGGCTCAGGATTTGGGAGAATATTTTTCGTCTGGCAAGGAACAAAGCGCAGTAATACTTTCGTATTACGAGCATTTTTGACGAACTCAGATGGAAAATAGACCGCAAAGACCAGTTGATTTTCATGTTAGGAGACTATATAGTCGCCTAACTTGAAAATTTAGAGAGAGTGTGTAGAATAGCAACATTTAGAGTGTATACTCACCTCCGCTGTGCTGTAGCATAATATGGATTGTACAGACTGTCGCCAAAACGCGACGACAATCCAATGATGCTGGAGGGGTGGGAATGAAAACGCTGATAATCCACGGCGGGAGGTGCGTCCGCGGGGAGATGCGGGCTCAGGGAGCGAAAAACAGCGCGTTGCCGCTGCTTGCCGCAAGTCTATGCGTGCAGGGCAAATGCCTGTTCAAAAATATGCCCGCCCTGTCAGATATCGACACAAGCCTTGAAATCCTACGCCACGCGGGAGTAAAAGTCCAACGCGACAGCTCACAAAAAATCATCGCGACGGATGCCGCCGCTCCAAGACGGTACATAATCCCCGAATCTCTAATGCGCAAAATTCGCTCATCCATCTTCCTGCTCGCCCCCCTGCTAGCGAGATTTGGGCGTGCGGAAATCTGTGCGCCGGGGGGCTGTGACATCGGCGCAAGACCTATCGATTTGCACCTTTACGCCATGGAAAAATTGGGGGCAGTCTATCGGCAAGAGGGGGATTTTTTGCGTTTTCACGTGCCGCGCGGCTTGGTGGGGGCGGATATAGCGTTGCGCTTCCCCAGTGTTGGAGCGACGGAAAACGTTCTCATGGCGGCAGCCTGCGCAAGAGGAACGACCCGCCTTTCCGGCGCGGCGAGAGAGCCTGAAATCGTTGATCTGGCGTGTTTTCTCAACCGTTGCGGGGCGAGGATACGCGGTGCGGGAGAGAGCGAAATCATCGTGGAAGGAGTGCCGCGCCTTTGGGGCTGCGAGTACAGCGTCATGCCCGACCGTATCATTGCGGCGAGCTACCTTGCCGCTGCGGCAAACACAGGCGGAGAAATGCTTGTGCGCGACATCGTCCATAGCCACCTTGCCCCCGTTTTGCCCGTGTTTTCCGCAATGGGCTGCCGCGTGGCACCAGTGGGCGATAGCGGGATACACCTACAGGCGCCTCGGCGTTTGTCTTCATTCGGCAGCATCGTCACCGCGCCATTCCCGGGCTTCCCCACAGATTGCCAGTCCGCGTTTTTAGCGTTGTCGTGTACTGCTCGGGGCACAGCCCATATCCGTGAGGATATTTTCGAGAGCCGATTTAAGCAGGCGGGGGAGTTTGAGAAGATGGGGGCGTACATTCGTGTGCGGGGCAAGGATGCCTACATTCACGGCGTTACACAGTTGCGCGGCGCGACAGTGCAGGCGATGGATTTGCGCGGCGGCGCTGCATTGGTCATCGCCGCCCTCGCCGCGGCGGGAACGACAAGGATTGAGCAGGCGCACTTGATTGAGCGCGGGTGGGAAATCGAGAGCTTTTTGGGGAGCGATGGTATAGTCGATTAACTTGTGCTCCATGTTATACTAAACTCAAAAAAGGACACCTCTGGAGATGACAGGTGTCCTTGTTTTTTGTTTTTACTGTAGATCTATAGTCTTATAACTTGAAAATCGGCTCAGGGTTTGCGGGAATATTTTTCGTCTGGCAAGGAAAAAAGCACAGGAACACTTTATTGTATTGCGAGCATTTTTGACGAAGTCAGATGGAAAATAGACCGCAAAGACCAGTTGATTTTCATGTTAGGAGACTATATTTTAAGCGTTACATCCACAGGCACAACCTCCGCCGCAACCGCCGCAGCCGTCCTCGTCTTCGGCGGACACTTCACAGGTTTCCGGGTCGTCGCCGTCGGCGCAAAGAGTCAGGATGCCGAAAATGCTGTTCATCAGTTCGCCCAGGGTCTTGTGTGCTTCCTGGTATTTCTGCATGGCGGGGCGTGCCATGGCGATCTCATAAAGCCGCTCAAACTCCTCTTTGTAGGCTTTCATCTTGCTCTCGTTGGCGTTTTCACTGCTCGCTTCATTGGCGTAGCCGCTCTCCGCCATCTGGAGAGTACGCATGATACCGGACAGCTCCTCGTCATCCATGTTGCCCTGCATTGCCGCCTGCACAGCGGCGAATTCCTCCGTCTGTTGGATCAACGCCCCCAACTCGCGGGTTTTTTTGATAATTTCTGACATTTTAATTCTCCTCAAATGTTGTTGTGGTTGCATTTTGTTGTGGTTACATAGTATACATCATTTGCGGGAGAAATGCAAATTTTTTGGGGGAGTCACAGGCAAATTTAGTTTCCCAAAAACTCCACTTCTAAAACTGCGAAATATGTTGCGGCTCAATCAAACATTCGAGCATGAGGTGAGATAAAGTAGCCTTTGACTTGTAGGAATTTTTGTAAAAGCGCAAAGAATGGCGATGTTGAAAAACTAGATTTTGTTTTTATTAGCGAGAGATTTTTTCGTCAGATTAAACAAAAAACGCAAGAAATACTTTGTGTATTAATGAGTTTTTTGTGACATATGACGGAAAAATATTCGATAATAAAAATGAAAGACAGATTTTCAACAAGCCCAGAATAGAAATTCAAATACCGCAGACCCACTCAGCGTCGTCCCGACAACGAGAAAAAGCATCTGCATCATTATAAAGATTTACCTTGCCACCTCATTTATTTTATAAATGTTTTGCTGTTTGTTCACACCATGAAATCCCCCCCTTGACAAACCCCAAAAAATAGGTTATAATATATTAGCACTCACAAACAACGAGTGCTAAACCCTAGCACATAGAATATGGAAAGGAGAAAAATCATGCTGAGCGAGAGACAAAAAGCCATTCTTGCCGCTGTCGTGGAGCGATATATACGAACGGGTGAGCCTGTGGGTTCAAGCGTCCTGTTGCCCGCGCTAGGCATGAGAATCTCCTCGGCGACTGTCCGCAACGAGTTGGCGGCGCTCTCCGCAAAGGGCTACCTAAAACAGCCCCACACATCTGCCGGACGCGTCCCTTCCACAAACGGCTACCGCTACTACGTGGATCAGCTCATGGGCAGACGTGAAGCGGACGAGAGTTTCCGCCGTCTGTTCACCCAACTTGCGCTCTCCTCCCACGACCCCGCACGCTTATTGGAAAACGCAATCACAGTATTAGCGGACATCACCCGCTGCGCCGCCGTCAGCACACTGCCGTCGGGAGAGGGCGCGAGACTGCGGCGGGTTGAGCTAGTACCTTTGGGGGAGGACACCGCACTTTTGGTGCTGCTTACCGACAGCGGAATTATCAAAAATCGCTCACTGCGTCTTGACTTCCCTGCCACGTCGGCACTCCTGGAGAGCTTCGGCAATTTCAGCGCGGCGGCACTGTGCGGCAGGGAGATGACGGACTTCTCACCCGCCTATCTACAGGGTCTGACCACCTCCCTAAATCTTGAACTCCTGCCCGTTTTGGCGGATTTTGCCGAGCTTGCCCGGGAAGCGGCACAAACACGCGTGGCTGTGGAGGGACAGATGAACCTCCTCCAGCACAAGGAAATTTCCGGCAATTTAGCGGAGATACTGAACCTCCTGCGCAAAGGACAGAAGCTGCACGAGTTGGCGCGAGGAGATCCGGACAATGCGGTTTCCGTGCGAATTGGCAGCGAGAGCGGCGACCCCGCACTGAAAAATACGGGGCTAATCCTCGCCAAATACAACATGGGAGGACATCAAGGTATGTTGGGCATTGTGGGCGGTTCGCGCATCGACTACGCAAGGCTCATCCCAGGGATACAATACCTTGCGCGGTTGCTTGAACATCTGATGAGCGACGAGCAATAAAAAAGTAGGAGGAATCATGGCTAAAAAGAAAAACGATGAAACCCTTGAGGAGAAGGTTGAAATTGAGGAGGCATCGCCGAGCCTTGAGGAGGAATTGGCGGCGCAAAAGGAGCGGTATCTGCGCCTTGCGGCAGAATACGAGAACTTCCGAAAGCGCAGCGCAAGGGAGCGCGAGAGCCTGTCTTGCTTGGTAAAAAGCGACACCGTCGCCGCCTTGCTTCCGGTTGCGGACAACCTCCACAGAGCCTTGAGCGCGACGGGAGACGAACAAAATCTCCGCAAGGGCATAGAACTCACTGTAGAGCAGTTGAACGCGGCGTTTGAGAAGCTAGGCGTTGAGAGCTTTGGCGAAAAGGGAGAAGCTTTTGACCCCGCATTCCACGATGCAATGGCGGCAGTACCTGACACTGAATTGCCTGAAAACACCATTACAGAAGTCTACAGTGTTGGTTACAAAATCGTGGAAACGGTGATACGCCACGCGAAAGTCATTGTCGCCTCGTGACGGAGATACAGGAATGAGGTCTGTAAATCCAAACCATCAATCCTGAATATCCCTTACTGTACACCGCACACTGCGTTTGCACAGAACGTATTTATCCGTTCCGATTATCTCAAAAACTAGACAGTATACACAACAAAATTCACGCTAAATTACAGCCTCGCTGATAATTTATAAACAAAACATCCTAAAGTAACAAAAGGAGAAAAATATCATGGCAAAAATCATTGGAATCGACCTTGGCACAACAAATTCATGTGTAGCGGTTATTGAGGGCGGCGAATCCGTTGTAATCCCCAACGCTGAGGGGGCAAGAACCACCCAAAGCGTCGTGGCTTTCGGCAAGGACGGCGAGCGCATGGTTGGACAGGTTGCAAAACGTCAGGCAATCACCAACCCAGACCGCACAATTTCGTCTATCAAGCGGCAGATGGGTACTGCCTACCGTGCCACAATCGACGGCAAAAAGTTCACCCCCCAGGAAGTGTCCGCAATGATACTTTCCAAGCTCAAAGCGGATGCGGAAGCGTATCTGGGCGACAAAGTCACTGAAGCGGTCATCACCGTCCCCGCCTACTTCACCGATGCGCAGCGTCAAGCCACAAAGGACGCGGGTCAAATCGCGGGCATGGAGGTAAAACGCATAATCAACGAACCCACAGCGGCGGCTCTTGCCTATGGTATCGACAAAGAGGAAGACCAAATCGTCATGGTTTATGACCTGGGCGGCGGTACCTTTGACGTGTCCATTATCGAAATGGGCGGCGATATCCAAAAAGTGCTGTCCACAGCGGGTAACAACAAGTTGGGCGGCGACGACTTTGACCAACGCGTTATCGACTGGATGGCGGATGAGTTCAAGCGCGACCAGGGTATTGACCTGCGCGGCGACAAAATGGCGATGCAACGCCTTAAGGAAGCGGCGGAAAAGACTAAAATCGAACTTTCCGGCGTGACGACATCCAACATCTCTCTGCCCTTTATCACCGCCGACGCAAGCGGACCTAAGCACCTTGAATTGACTTTAAGCCGCGCGAAATTCAACGAATTGACCGCTGATTTAGTGGAAAAAACCATGGCTCCTGTCCGTCAGGCTCTGTCGGATTCCGGCAAAAACACCAGTCAAATCAGTAAGATACTTTTGGTGGGCGGCTCAACCCGCATTCCCGCCGTACAGGAAGCTGTCAAGAAATATATGGGCAAAGACCCATTCAAAGGCATCAACCCAGACGAATGTGTCGCTATCGGCGCAGCGTTACAGGCGGGCGTTTTGGGCGGCGACGTGCAGGGGCTTTTGCTGTTGGACGTTGCTCCCCTGTCACTGGGAATCGAAACCGAGGGCGGAATCTGTACCTCCATGATTGAGCGTAACACCACTATCCCTGTGAAAAAGAGCCAGACTTTCAGTACCGCGGCGGACAATCAGCCAAGCGTTGAAGTTCATGTGCTGCAGGGTGAGCGGCAATTTGCCCGGGATAACAAGACCTTAGGCGTGTTCCATCTTGACGGAATTTTGCCCGCACGGCGCGGTATCCCCCAAATTGAAGTCACCTTTGACATCGACGCCAACGGCATTGTCCATGTGTCCGCAAAGGACAAGGGTACAGGCAAAGAGCAGAAAATCTCAATCACCGCCAGTACCAACATGAGCAAGGATGACATTGAAAAGGCGGTTGCCGACGCGGAGCGTTTTGCCGATGAGGACAAGAAACGCAAGGAGGAAGTGGATTTGCGCAACAGTGCAGACCAACTTGTCTATCAGTCGGAGCGCCTCATCAGCGAAAACGCCGACAAGTTTGAGGAAGAGGACAAAAAAGCTCTTGAGGAGCTTGCCGACAGCGTGAAAGAGGCTCTTAAGGGCGAGGATAGCAACCTCATCAAGACGCGCATGGAAGAGATGAACCAGAAGTTCTATGAAGTCAGTGCGAAAATCTATCAAGCCAACGCTCCCGAGGGCGCTAATCCATTCCCCGAGGGCATGGAGGGTTTTGACCCCACCGTTGACGCGCCGGATATTGAGGTTGAGGATGCGGATTTTACTGAGGAGTAACGGGAAAAAACTGGGGAAGAAATTATAGTCTCCCTATAGTCTCCTAACTTGAAAATCAAGTCATCTTTGGGGTCTATTTTCCATCTGGCTTCGTCAAAAATGCTCGTAATACGAAAATATTCCTGCGCTTTTTTCCTTGCCAGACGAATAATATTCTCCCAAATCCTGAGCCGATTTTCAAGTTAATCGACTATAAAAACAAAAAGCGGGGTCATGCCCCGTTTTTTGCTGTTTACTGAAAACAATCCTAATTAACACTATACAGCATCTCAGCATAGCTAGGCAAGGGCCAATACTTCTTTGCCACGAGCATTTCAAGTTCGTCAACAACAAGGCGCAACTCACTCATGGCGGAGAACACTCTGTTGCGGTAGAACTGTGCCAATGGCAGCAGCTCTTTGCCGTCTTTCGCCTCAATGATGGCGCTTTCCAGTGACCGCAGCTTCTCCAACATACATCCGCAAAGCTTGGAGATATTTTCCAAAAGGTAATCCTCAAGAGACTTGTCAATGCCGTCAGGTTTCAGGCTCGCCAGGGTAACAAGCTCGGTTTGGTACTTCAAACAGGCGGGAATGATGCTGCCTTTGACGATGTCCACCATGGTCAACGCCTCGATGTGAACCTCGCGGCAGTAATTCTCAAGGTATACTTCGTAACGGGAATGCACTTCGCTCTGTGTGAACACGCCGTGGGAGGTAAAGAGCTTCACGTTCTTGGGATTGACAAACTCAGGCATCGCGTCCACAGTGGTCTTGAGGTTAGAAAGCCCGCGCTTCTCTGCTTCAGCGACCCACTCATCGGAGTAGTTGTTGCCGTTAAAAACAATGCGCTTGTGTTTACTGAAAGTTTTTTTCACCAATGCCGCAAGGGATTCGGTGAAGTCCGCCGCGTTCTCCAACTCATCGGCAAACTGGCGCAGAACCTCAGCGACGGCAGTGTTAATGACGATGTTCGGTCCCGCAATGGAGAAGCGTGAACCCAACATCCTGAACTCAAACTTGTTGCCGGTGAACGCAAAGGGGGATGTGCGGTTGCGGTCTGTGGTATCCTTAGGGAAGTGGGGCAGGACATTCACGCCGATTTCCATCTCCGCTTTCTTTCTGTTGGCATACGCCGCGCCGGACTCCAGAGCCTCAAGGATTTCCGTCAATTCCTCGCCCAAGAAAATGGACACGATTGCGGGAGGAGCTTCGTTGGCGCCAAGACGGTGATCGTTGCCCGCGCTAGCGGCGGAGATTCTTATCATGTCCTGATACTCGTCCACAGCCTTGATAACTGCAACGAGGAACAGGAGGAATTGAGCGTTTTCGTACGGCGTTTCTCCCGGCTCAAGGAGGTTCGTACCAGAATCAGTGGCGAGCGACCAGTTGTTATGCTTGCCGCTGCCGTTTACTCCCGCGAATGGTTTTTCGTGGAGCAGACACGCCATGCCGTGCTTGTCAGCGACGGATTTCAGCAGCTCCATGGTCAGTTGGTTGTTGTCAGTCGCCATGTTTGTGGTGGTGAAGACAGGAGCAAGCTCGTGCTGCGCGGGGGCGACTTCGTTGTGCTTAGTCTTGACGTAAACGCCTAGCTTCCACAATTCCTCATCCACTTCGTGCATAAAGGCGGAAACGCGGGGCTTGAGTACGCCGAAATAGTGGTCGTCAAGCTCCTGCCCCTTGGGTGGTCTTGCGCCAAAGAGGGTTCTTCCCGTATAAATCAGGTCAGGACGCTTACGGTGTACCTCTTTGTCCAAGAGAAAATATTCCTGCTCGGGACCCACAGTGCTGACGACACGCTTGACACTTGTGTTGCCGAAAAGCTTGAGGATGCGCTTGGCTTGTTTATCCACAGCTTCGATGGAACGCAGGAGCGGGGTTTTTTTGTCCAGTGCCTCGCCGCTGTAGGAACAAAAAGCGGTGGGGATATAGAGCGTCCCGTCCTTGATGAAGGCATAGGAAGTGGTGTCCCAAATGGTGTAGCCGCGAGCCTCGAATGTGGCGCGCAGACCGCCGGATGGGAAACTGGAGGCGTCGGGTTCGCCATGGACAAGCTCATTGCCGGAGAACTCCATAATCACTTTGCCGTCAGTGGTGGGAGAGATGAAGCTGTCGTGTTTTTCGGCGGTCATTCCCGTCATTGGCTGAAAGTAGTGGGTAAAATGGGTCGCCCCTTTGTCAATAGCCCACTCCTTCATGGCGTTAGCAACCGCGTTGGCGACGTCTAAATCCAGGTGTTTGCCCAACATCATTGTGCGTTTGAGGGACTTGAAAACCGCCTTTGGAAGCCGTGACTGCATAACCGTTTCGTTAAACACCATGCAGCCGAAAATTTCTGGTACACTTTTACCCATTGTTTTCTCCTTTTCTACGAAAAAAAATAAAAACCGCAAACCTTTAAAGAGGTTTACAGCTTCTTTGCTGCGCAAAGGCAATATTGCCGTTGTACGGGCTTTTCGCCATTGCTGTGGGTATTATATCATATTTTAGGGCGGGTTGTCAAGGGGTGCTTGCCACTTTCCCTAAAAATGTGGTATAATATAGCAAATAAACCGCAAAAAAGGCGAACTGCAATGAAGAATATAATTAACTCAAATGGCTTTGCCATGATTTTTTCCCTCTTCGCAGGAGGAAGCGGGACTGTTTTGCTGCACTTTTTGGGGGATCGTCTGTGGGCGCAAATCGTTGCGGCGGTTCTTTTCTCCATGGTTTTTTTCCTGTTTGTATTCCACTGCGCCAAGCAGAATCAAATACGCCGACGCAACAAACATTACCGCTCAAGCAAGGTCTATTTTAACCCGCAAGGGCAAATGCGCGACAATCGTGCAGGACGAAATTTAGGCGGCGCTTTGGCGATTTTCTGTCTGCTTTTGAGTCTCATTGTGCTGCTTGCGGCGGCGTCCTTGCGCTATGAATTCCCGCCGCGGATATATGAGATTATTGAGGAGGGACAAGGCAGTCTCCCTGGGGAAGAAATCACCGACCCGCCAACCGAGGAAAGCACTGACGAGCCGACTACTACTGAACCAACTACACAGGACGACACCAACGGCGGCGACCCTGACGACATCGACGATGAGGACACCACTGTGCCGCCTGTAACAATGCCCACAGCGGGCAGCTCATCCAGTCGCGCGACAACGACTACCACAACCAGTGCGCCTACCACTAGAATCACACCTGCACCCTCTACCACTACGAGCCAAGCACCTACTACCACAACAACCCGACCGCCTAGCACTACTACAACCCAACTGCCCGCAACAACCACTACACGTCCGCCCACTACCACCACAACAACAACCACTCAAGCTCCCACCACCACTACAACAACCACAACGACGACAACAGCAGCGCCTCCCACCGCGCCGCCTACGGAATAGGCGGGGGCGCTATGGAGGCACAAATCCTCTCTATAACACAGCTGAACGCCTATGTCCGCGCTATCTTAGAAGAGGCGCGGGGCTTGTATTGCCTCTATTTGCGGGGCGAGATTTCCGGCTTCAAGCGTTACGGGAGCGGACATTGCTATTTTTCCCTGAAGGACAGCGCAGCACAGGTCAGCGCTGTGATGTTCGCGGGGGCGGCGGCACGTCTGGCATTCTCCCCACAAGAGGGGTTACGGGTCGTCGCCCGTGCCCGGGTTTCCCTCTATGAGCCGCGCGGGCAGTTTCAGGTCATCATCGACGACCTACAGCCCGATGGCGTTGGGGCGTTGTATCAGCAACTGGAAAAGCTCAAGGCGCTATTAAAAAGCGAGGGGCTTTTTGACGATGAGCGAAAAAAAACGATCCCGTTGTATCCTCAAAAAATCGCCGTGGTCACCTCAGCTCAAGGGGCGGTTATCAAGGACATTCAGCAGGTCTTGGCACGGCGATGGCCCTTAGCGGAGATTTTTCTCTATCCCACGGCGGTGCAGGGTATCGGTGCGGGGGAACAGATTGCGGGGGCGATTTACAGCGCGGCGGCGGATGACTTTGCCGACGTGATGATTGTGGGTCGCGGCGGCGGTTCCGTGGAGGACTTGTGGAGTTTCAACGACGAGTGCGTGGTGCGGGCAGTCGCCGACTGTCCCATCCCCATTGTGTCGGCGGTGGGACATGAAACGGACTTCACCCTTTGCGATTTCGCCGCAGATTTACGCGCTCCCACCCCATCGGCAGCGGCGGAGCTTTGTGTCCCCGACATGGGAGATGAGCTGATGCACCTTGATGGGTATAAAAAGCAGTGCTTGGAGATGATGAATCGCTGTTTTGCCCGGGAAAACGAATGTGTGAGCCTGCTGAAACAGGAGATTCTTCTCCACAATCCCGCAAATAAGATACTGCAATCTCAGGAAAAAATCCGCGCTATTGAGCAGCACATTACCCACCTTGCGGGACAATATTTCGCCATGCAGGGACAAAAAATCGCCGCCCTTGCGGCGCGTATCGATGCCCTCTCACCCTTGAAGACCCTCGCGCGGGGCTACGCCATCGTCAGTAAGGACGACACCTATCTTGCGGGCGGGAAAGAGCTTTGCGCGGGCGATGAAATTACCGTGCGGATGTACGATGTGCAGTTGGGGTGCGTGGTTAAGACCAGGGTGTGAAAAATGAAATGCAGGGACGGATATATTCCGCCCCTGCAACGCTATAGTCTCCTAACTTGAAAATCAAATAGTCTTTGCGGTCTATTTTCCATCTGACTTCGTCAAAAATGCTCGTAATACGAAAGTATTTCTGTGCTTTTCCTTGCCAGAGGAAAAATATTCTCGCAAATCCTGAGCCGATTTTCAACTTAATCGACTATAATAATTGCTCCCATGTTTCACCGCCCAAAAAACTTCTTTCGTTGCTTGCTTTTCGCGAAACATATTTGATGATTATTCCGAGATTCTTCAACATAACCGACAAGCATCTCAACAACCTTTACAGATGGACTAGAACCATTGACAAAAAAATCGGCGCGCCACTTGGTGCTTTCAACGTACTCATCGTGCCTATAGCGAACAAGGTCAAGGTACACAGCGGCAATATCATCGAATTTTTGCCGCCACTTCATGTTGCGCTTCAGACGGCGGACAATACGCTCATCGGCAGGGCAATCCACAAAGATTTTCAAGTCCAAAAGCCCGCAAAGTTCCTCGTCCCAAAGGGTCAGCAACCCCTCCACAATTATCACGCCGCCCTGATTTTCCGCTATCGCCGCTGCCAAATCGCGCCTCAAAGCGAGCAAATCCATTGTGTCAGGGTGGTTGTCGTCAATGTACATCTTCCCCGTGATTGGAGCTTTTGAATAGGGTCGCAACGCCTCAGGCTTGAAGTAATCGTCCATGTGGAAAACCTGCGGGTCGTGGGTAAAAGCCACAGCAAGGGTATCAGTAAACGTAGTTTTGCCGCTAGCGCTGCCCCCCGCAACACCGATTACGTAAGGTTTTTGGGCTTGCGTTTCCTCTTTTGTGCTTGGTGTTTGCTCATGATTGTTCACTTTTTACACCTCTTAAATCGAGTGATCGATATGTAGTCAAAACTAGCCGCTTGTTTGCTAGGGAGTGTTTACACTACTGAAATGTGCAGATTTTTGAGATAATTTTTCTAATTTCAAGGCAGAGAAAGGAAGAATACTTCGTGTATTCCGACTGACGATAACGCAGAAATGAGGAAAATTAGCCATAAAGATGTGCATTTTTCATAGTGTCAACAGGACCTAATATCACGGTACGTTTTTGACGTTGTGAGTGTCGTTTTTATCGCGGCAAATTCGCACACTTTCCGTGAACTTTCGCCTCACAGCGCCTCAATACCCCAACTCCTTAAGCGTTCCCGCGCTGTTTTGCCAACCCTCCCGGGATTTGACGAAACAACGCAGAAAGACTTTGCAGCCGAAAAAGTTCTCCATATCAACACGAGCCGAGGAGGAAATTTTCTTCAAGGTCTCGCCGCCCTTGCCTAAAATCATGCCCTTGTGCCGCGATTTTCCGCAAAAAATCGCCGCGCCGATACTCAGCAAACCGTCCTCCCGCTCGCTCCACTCCTCCACCAAAACCGCCGTTTCGTGTGGGAGCTCCTGTTGTAAATGCAATAGCAGCTTCTCGCGGATAATCTCCGCCGCGAGTAAGCGCTCCGGTTGGTCGGTAATGGCATCTCCTGGGAAAAAGTGGGGGCTTTCCGCCGTATGTTTCTCAAGTTCCGCCAAAAGCTCGTCAACGCCGTCGGACTTCAGCGCGCTTACGGGGATAATCGCCGCAAAGTCAAAGAGCGGCGACAGTTGCTGTATCCGCTCCAAAATCAGCGCCTTACTCTCAAGGGTGTCAATCTTATTAATCGCCAAAATCACAGGGATTTTCAGCTTTTCACATTTCTCCAATATGTCTTTTTCGGCGGGACGCAGAACATCAATGTCGCTTTTCGCCGTGGGTTCAGTGACAAGGATTGCCAAATCTCCGCCGGAGATCCCATCCCCCACTGCCTTAACCATACTCTCTCCCAAAAGGCTTTTGGGACGGTGCAGACCGGGGGTATCAGTGAAAACAAACTGGGTGCCGCCGCTAGTAAGTACGCCCATGATTTTCGTACGGGTGGTCTGTGGTTTCGGGGACACGATCGCGATTTTCTGCCCCAAAAGTCTGTTGAGGAGGGAACTTTTGCCGACATTTGGACAGCCCACAATCGCCGCGAAAAGAGTCTTACTCATCACTTTTTCCTCGAACCAACGCGCCTAAAATGCCGTTAACAAAGCCCGCGTCAGCGACTTCACCATACTGCTTACACAGCTTCACACACTCATTTATTGTCACGCTATGTGGGATGTCGTCGCAGAAGTTTATCTCGGCAACGCCCAAGCGAAGCGCCGCCAAAGCCACCCGGGAGATTCGCGCCTTGGTCCAGCGTTCGGTGAGCTCTTCGATGATTTCGTCTACTGCGTAGAGGTTGCCCCAGACGCATTCGGCAAGGCGCAGTGTGAAAGGGTCGTCCTCAAGCGTTCCGTTAATTAAGGAAAGCTCGGCAAGCACGCCCAAATCTGCATCAGGGTGGAAAGATTTCTCGAACAGCAGCGCAAACGCCTGTTCTCTGGCTTTTGAACGTGTCATTGTCCGCACCTCACTCCTGACTTCCTCCGAAACCCCGTTCATCGTTCCCGAGCAAATCGTATTAATATTTTTGCTTTTATGGCGATGTTGAAAAACTAGATTTTCGACAAGAAAAATGAAAGATAGATTTCCAACAAGCCCTTTATAGTATAGCATATTTGCGCAAAAGTTGCAAATTTTGCGGGAGGTACTCACCACCCAACCCCAACAATTCCCTCACTCACGGCAATCACGCCAAAAGACACGGCGGGCAATCCCGATTGCGCCAAAAATCGTGCGTGCTCCTCGGTGTTGGCGACGCTTACAATCTTTGCCATAGCAGGTAAGTTTTCAATAGCACCGGGGACAATCAACGCATCGGCAGGGAGAAATTCCTGGGGGACGCTAGCAGTAAACAGTACCAAAATCCGCACTCCATTCACGCAAATCAGCACAGCGCCGTCGCAAAACTCAAGGCTCATTCCCTCCCACTCCAAAATTGGGGGCAGCGGTGAAAGAGGCAATTCAGCGGGCAAGAGATAGGTAAGGGAATCCTCGGAAATATACGCCCTTTCGAGCAAGCCCTCGCTGTAAAGGGCGGTGATGTTGTCCGTTTCCTCCTTGCCGCCCCCTGTTAGCACCGCTTCAACAGATCCCAATTGTGGCAAGGCGTTAGCAATTTCTCCAACGGCATTGAACCCGTCCCCCTCCCCGCCAAGGAGCAAAGCGCGGTTGTTTTTCGTCACCACCACGCTCACCGCGCCAGTGGGAACGGGGGTGAATGAGGTTCCGCCTAGAGCGAAATAATCCGCCATTTGGGCGGCAATAAGCAGGATTACGCACAATAACGCCGTTATTTTAAGAAAACTTCGCAGGTTGCTTTTTCTAGCGAACAGCACAAAACAGGCGGCGAGTATAAGGGAGCCGCACAACCAGATTGTCATGCCTGTCCCTCGGGCGGATAGCGCGGCAAATGGCACCGCCGCCAACAACCGGGACGCGTCGAGCATGAATTTTGCGCACAATCCTGTCAAAAACACTAGCGCGGGCGTGAAGATATTCAGCACAGGAATTAGGTAAAACACTCCGCACATTCCGCTCAGAACCATTGCAAAACCCGCCGGGATTGCGAAAATTATGTTGGCGGGAACGCTCAGCAAGCCCAGTACACCGCTGACCCGGATTGAAACGGGCAGAGTAAATAGTGTCGCCAAAAGGGTATATTTTGCCGTTTCGGCGATGAACGTGCGTACCTTGGCGAGAGTTTCGCTTTTGAGGGGTTTTCGCTCTTTTTCCGGCAGTTGATTGCCTAACAGTATTCCTAATGTTGCAAAAAAGGACAGCTGCAATCCCAGGCTTTGCGCCGAAATCGGGGACACTAAACACATCGCAAGCACAGCGAAACCCAGTGAATTTAGCGCATCCGCGCGGCGATTGAAGAACACGCCGGCTTGAGTAAGCAGGAGCATCAGCCCTGCCCGGACAATGGAATCCGGGAAGCCGGTCAGTGCCATGAACACTAGAATAAATCCGGAGATTATACCCGCCTGAAGCCGCTTTTTTGTACGCAAAAGCTTGAATAGCGGCATGAGAATTGCAACACACCAGATGACCAAATGCTGCCCCGAAACAGCGATGATGTGGGTGAGTCCGAGGGTGCGGAAATCCGCGTTTGTGCGGGGTGATAGCCCCGAGATTTCCCCTAGCATCAGCCCTTTTGCTAAGGCGCCGTACTCGTTGGGCAGGAATTCGTCGATAGCGGAAAGCAGACGACTGCGCAGGGTAAAAACCCAGGCACCAATACCCGCGGGAGGCGCTTGGGTCTCCATGACATAGGGGCAAAATGCCCCTAAACTCACCCGCTTTGAGGGATTTGAGTATTCAAAAAAGCTCAGTTCTTCACTGAAAATATCCCCCTCATCCCCGGAAAACGGCATTGTCTGTGACAGGCGAAAACGAAAATTCGCCGCCTCACCGTCTACGGAAATCGCTTTGCAGATTGTGTAGTAGCGACCATAGCGGGGAGCGGAGATCTCCACCGCTTGGGCTGTGACGTTGGCGGTTTTTTCCGCGTATCGCTCGTTCAACTCAAGCTGTGACTGTGTGCCGACCCAGGAAATCAGGCACGCCGCCGCCACGGTGAGTGCAGCGATTGCGTAGGCACGGTTATGACTTTCGGGCATGATGGGGTTTTTCTTGTAAAACGCCAGTGCTCCAAAACCCAAACCCAAAGCGGCGCAAACGCCGAAAATAACAAAAAAGACCCAACTTTTATCCACCTCATGCAGGAGCATCAAGGCGATAAAGAGGGTGAATCCGATTAACGCGAGAGGTCGTTTCATAGTTTTGACCTTAATGTACGAAATCAAGAGTTACAGGAAAACAAGCCACGGCTATTAATGTACTTAAGTGAACATTCGAACAAGGGTACGCCAATGGTGGACACGCGCGGACTCGAACCGCGGACTCCCTGCGTGTGAAGCAGGTACTCTAACCAGCTGAGCTACGCGTCCATACTGAGTTGGAGGTAGCGAATAATTGTGTTTCCAACAAACACTATTCCCGCATGGTGGACGATAACGGACTTGAACCGCTGACCCTCCGCACGTCAAGCGGACGCTCTACCAACTGAGCTAATCGTCCATAGGGTAGCTCCGACATTATAGCATATTTTGGTGCGGTTTGTCAAGCGTCGATAATGCCGCCAGAAATTTTTATGAAGCGATTTGGGAGAAACACATAAACATATCTAGCAATTTGCGCATATTTCACCCTGAAGAACAATAGAATTAACTAAAGTCTCCTAACTTGAAAATCAACTGGTCTTTGCGGTCTATTTTCCATCTGACTTCGTCAAAAATGCTCGTAATACGAAAGTATTTCTGCGCTTTTTTCCTTGCCAGACAAAAAATATTCTCACAAATCCTGAGCCGATTTTCAAGTTAATCGACTATAAAACTCAACATTGAATTAAAGTTTGAAACTACACAAAAGAAAGGGCGCGGGAGATAAGCGCGAAAGTTTTCACAAACATTTCCCGCGCACACGGTGCAAAATATGGAAAACGCGACAGCAATTGAGAAAAAAGAGCGGCGGGTACTGCGCTTGCCGCTAAAGGCTTTGCTTATCGGCGGGGCGATCGGGGTAGCCGCGTTTTTTGCCTTGTTGGTGATATTCGCCGCCATATTGCCCAACCTGGGTGCAAAAACCGCCTGGTTGCCGTATATCGCTATATTCGCGGGGGGCGTTTCGGCATTTGTCAGCGGTTATCTAGCCGCCAAAGGCGCAGGCGCAAAGGGAATGCTCGTGGGCATAGGCTGCGCCGGATTGGAGCTGCTGATTATCGGCGCGGTAGTTTTCATTGCCGCCAAGGGCTTTGCCCTCGCCACGGTCTTTTTCGCGGCGACTATGCTCTGCTGCGGCGGTGCGGGGGGCGTTTTTGGAGTGCATGGTAGGACACAGGATTGAGGGTAGGTTTAGAGACGCAGGCCTTAGCCACGCAACCAAAAAATCAATAGCAATGGCGCAAAATCTGCAAGATAATGTATAAGCATTTCTTGCGGATTTTTAAGGTATAGTCGATTAACTTGAAAATCGGTTCAGGATTTGCGAGTTAATCGGCTATAATGAAACTTCAAGGTTAAAAATCTGTTGATATGCGAGGTCAGCCAAACTGTCCCCCGATATGCAACACACAATACATAAAGTCTTGTAAACACGCCTAAAATGTAGTATAATGTTCTTGCAATTTTATCAAAAAGGTGTGCGTTATGAAAAATCGTTGTCAGTGCTGTTATGATTTTGACAGAATTATTGACAGAAAAAACACAAATTCTTTGAAATACGACTTCGCCATTGAGCGGGGAATGCCTGCTGATGTCCTGCCGCTGTGGGTGGCGGACATGGACTTTGCCACCTGCCCCCATGTCCGCGAGGAGATGCACAAAATCGTTGACCACGGCATTTTTGGCTATACCGACGTGAAAGAGGAATACCACGCCGCTGTAACTAACTGGTTTTCCACTCGCTTCGGCTTCAGCGCCAAGGGCGAGGAGATTGTCAAAACGCCGGGAGTTGTCTTTGCTTTGGCGGCGATCGTCCGCGCGTTGACGGAAAAAGGCGACGCTGTTTTGGTGCAGACACCTGTCTATTACCCATTTTTCAACGTGATTAAAGAAAACGGCAGAGAGCTTATCGAAAGTCCGCTGCTCTATGAAAATAACCGCTACACCATGGATTTTGAGGACTTTGAACAAAAAGCGCAAAGGGCAAAGCTCTTTATTTTATGCAGTCCCCACAACCCTGTCGGGAGGGTCTGGACACAGGAAGAGCTTACACGGATAAACGAGATTTGTCTCCGCAACAACGTGATTATTGTGTCCGACGAGGTTCACTGCGACTTTATATGGTGGGAGAACAAACATACCTGTTTCGGCACGATTAACGAAAACGCCATCGTGGCAACATCCCCAAGCAAGAGCTTCAATCTCGCCGGATTGCAAGCGTCCAATATTTTCATCAAGAACACACAGCTGCGGGAAAAAGTCAGAGAGGAGATCTCCCGCTGCGGCTACAGTCAGCTCAACGCGTTCAGCACCGCCGCCTGCACGGCAGCCTACACAAAGGCTGCCCCTTGGCTATGTGCATTGAAAGAGTATTTGCAGGGAAATATTGCCCTTGTGCGGGAGTTTTTAGCAAAAAGAATGCCCATGGTCAAGCTTGTTGAACCTGAGGGCACGTACCTTGTGTGGTTGGATTTTTCCGCTTATGGACTACCTCAAGAGGAACTCGATCGCCGCATCGTCCATGAGGCAAAGCTCTGGTTGGACGGCGGAACCATGTTCGGCGCGCCCGGTGAAGGCTTTCAGCGCATCAACGCTGCCTGTCCCCGCTCCGTTCTGAAAGAGTGCCTTGAGCGGTTGGCAAGAGTTTGTTATGATTAGGGCGTATTTGATCTCATCGAATCCTGTTCGCTAAGTTCCCGAGGATGTCTAATGTTTCACGTGAAACAATAGACATCCTCGCAAACTATGAACACGAGCGGATTTTCAATTTAATCGAGTATAAATGGCAGCGAACTTTTTTACCCATCCAACAACTCCCCCGCCGCCGCAAGCTGCGCCGCCGTTTCTTCCGCACCCCCAAGCATCC
>Ga0099364_10004253_pt1 | contig 21764 bp, 21 predicted proteins | sample TergutTh196P3_FD_73070 | JGI IMG/M metagenome (GOLD analysis project Ga0099364, IMG submission 73070) | Microcerotermes parvus P3 segment gut microbial communities from Pointe-Noire, Republic of the Congo - Th196 P3 | ecosystem: Host-associated > Arthropoda: Insects > Digestive system > Gut ... | reverse complement strand
CAGAAGACGGTGTATCGTGTTCGGACTGCTGTTCATATTCGGCGGCGGGCGGCGTTGGATATGTTTCGGGACTTGTATTTACCGTTACGCAGTCAAACAATTTTGTCTCTACACAAGGCAAGAGCAGTATGAAAATACCACTCGGTCGCTACTTTCTCTGTTTTCGCAGCAATTCGGGTCGGTTGAATTATTGTGATCGGTTGGCGAGTGGTCGTGCGATTGGTAGTGGTTTGATTGAGTCTGCTTGCAAGAGTTTGGTGGGCAAGCGTCTCAAACAGACGGGCGCGTGTTGGCGGTTGTCGCAGGCGCATCGGATGGCGAGCATTTGTTCTGTGCTTTACTCCGACCAGTGGAAACTGTGCTGGTAAAACGCCTACCAAACTTTTACACACCCCCGGCTAAATGGAGTGTGCGCTTACCATTCTTTTGCGACGAATCCTTCCGGCGGAGGGATGATCTCCACCGCTTCGCCGGATTGGACAATGACGTACAACCCCTGTCCGTGTGCAAATTGGACAACGTTCTCGGCGATAACCGCACCGGCAACCGCACCAAGAATACGCCGCTTCTCATTACCGTAGAGCCGGTACTTTTCCATCAGTTCGATCTGCTCTCGGACATCATCATGGGTGAGTTTCGTTTTGACTTCAATGAGTACAACGATATCGCCGTTTTCTAAAAGTACGTCAATTTCGCCGCTCTTGCCTGTACCTCTTTTTCCAAATTGTTTGTAGCGGCAAAGCGATGTAATTTCAATGCCGAGAGTCTGAAATTGTTCGACTATATTTCCGCCGACCATGTATTCAATGATTTCACCGATGCGTGAACCGAGAGTACCGACCTCGCGGCTGGTTTTTTTTATCTGTTCGTCGGTCTCTCGAATTTTCCGGTCGGTTTCCTTCATCTGTTCCCACACTTCACGGATCTGTTCCCTGGATTCACGTAACTGTTCCCTGGATTCACGGAACATTTCCAAGATTACTTCGGCGGTTAACGGCTTCTGTTGTTCGGACATCGTCTTTCTCCTCCATTGAATTCACGTCCATTGTAGCGTGCGGACGCTGTTTTTCAATGCCGCACGACGGGTTGCTAGGGAATATGGGTTAGAGAACATGTCTAATGAAAAGTGTAGTAAAATACGTTTAGCACAATGTACATCGCTTTCCTATGACAACGGACATCCTCGAAGAACAACCGCCCGATGCCAAGCCGACCAAAAAGATGAAGTGGCACTGGCACATCCTGATTTTACTCTTCACGATTTGGAGCCTCGGCGGACTCCGCGTTCTGTGCTTTCAAGACATTCCCCTGCTGATTTTTCTCGTCTGTGTGCACGTCCTGGTGTTGCTTCCGGTGAGCCAATGGCTGGGCTTTCCGCCAAAAAGTTGGTCTGGAAGGTTTCTCCAATTCCTTTGGATTCTCGGTGTCATCGTGTGGGTACTTCTCTTGCTCTTTTTCGTGATTCCGCCCTTTGCCATTTCGCCGGAAACAACCTATCTGACCGAACCTCGCTCGAAAGATTTTTACGGCATCGACTACCAAGCGGCTATCGAACAACAACTCGATCCCGGCGTTCCGCCGGAAGAAAATGGTCTGCGTCTGCTGACCGAAACCTTCGGTCGTCCCTTCTTCGGCAAAAAATTCGAGGAGCAACATTGGAACCGGCTCTGTGAGTATCTCGATTTGCCGACGGACATCGAGCCGACGCTCCCCTACACCGATTGGGAACGCATGACGCTCGAACCGGAGGAACAGGAAATTGTGAATGCAATGCGCAAAGAAAGCGCACACATGCCACTGCCCGAAGAAGCGATGCCGATTGTTCAGCGATGGCTTGACGAAAACGAACCGGCACTTGAACTGGTTGTTGCTGCTATTCAAATGCCGGTCTTGTACGCTCCGCCGATGTTCGGTGAGGATTTAAGAAAAACAGTTCTTGTCAACGACAACATCGGTCGGTCAATGGCGAGAAGCCTCGGCATTCGTGTCCGCTATTGTTTAGCAACCGGCGACATTGAATCGGCTTGGGACGACGTGCTGACAATGTATCGTCTCGCCGAGCAACACCGCCGGTCTGTTTGGGACATGGAGTCTGCATTTACCAACCATGCAATTCTGGGATCGGCAAGTCTATTTGCCGAGGCGGTGCTGCTCCATTCCGATTGGGACTCCGAAGAAATTCTCCGAAGATACGAAAAGATTGCGCCGTTCTTGCGTCCCATTCGCGAGGATGAAATCAGGTTTGTGTTGCGTAATAGACGTTTGGAGATTCTTGATTATTTGCAGTTTATCCCATTCAGTAAAGAAGAAATGACAGCCGCAAATTGGCAGGATTGGTGGAAACAAAAGCAAGCCGTACAGTTTCGCCGGGGATACGCAATGGTCGAAGCGAATCGGCAATGCGATGAATGGGAACGACAATTTTTCGACGGACTCCCAGCCAAGGAAATGGAGTTCATAGAGATGGAGGATTTTTTCAAGTTTATTGCTTGGTATGGCACGTTCGTCGGTATTCCGGTCGCGGTCGGTCAGGGTATGAGTGCTTTGCTTATCTATACCGGCGATGCTTTTCGGACGCTTCCCGAGTCTAGTCAAGCCCATGTTTCGTTGACACATCTTGTGTTTGCGTTGGAAGCCTATCGTCGGGACAAGGGCGGTTATCCTGACGAATTGGATGCATTGCAGGGGGATTACATTGCGAAGATTCCGCTCGATCCTTTTTCCGGCGAGCCGTTTTGTTATGTCAAAGAAGGGGCAAATTATCTGCTTTACAGCGTGGGTCCGAATGGCATTGACGAAGAGGGACGCGACCACAATGATGTTCCCAAAGGGGACGACATTCGGCGGCGATATGGAAATGCCGCCGATTGAAAAACGCTGGTGCCGCAGGCGGCACCGCTAACGTTGTTCCAACACCCGCAACACGAACGCCAATATCCTATCCGGCTCCGATTCCCGCGAAAGACCATCCGCCATCGGAACGTAACCCTTGCGGTCATCGGTAGTTCGCACATCCAAATTCTGATAGTGTTGTTACTCTGTTTTCACTCGTTCATACCTCGTCCCAGCAATCGGGCGAGTTCTTTCTCGTCGGTATATTCACTCAACCACCGTACAGCACCGCTTTGATAAGCGGTATTTAGCATGCCAGTGTGTTGACTGCCCATGCGTTTCTGCGCCAATATTTCATCGACAGTAATTGTTGCTTTATCAAACGGAACGGACTCTTTCAATTCAACCAAAAGAAGCGTGTCAAAATTTTCCGGTACGGTATCGCCGTATTGAATCAAGGCATACGTCGTCTCCCCTTCCGGTGCGGGATTCGACGGACAGGAAAAATACTGCTCCGGGTTGTCGCCAAGATACTGTTTGATTTGCGCTGCCCAATTTTCGTCCGGCATCGTGCCGTGTTCCAGGCGATACAACAGGATTGCCAAAACCAAATGCTGCATGTTCATTGCACAATCCGCATACTCTATTCTCGCAGAAAAATCCACGCTCGGAATCGAAATCGCAAGAATCGCGTGCGTTATAGTTTTTTCAACAGCATAGTGCGTCAACCACCAAGAGAGCATATGCCACTTCTTGGTATTGTCCAGCGATTCCCTTATGAGCCGCAGGTTCTCTCGCGGCGGCGGTTCCTGTGCAGCATCGTACATTTCATTGACACGTCGATAAACGTAATTCCAATCATACTTCGGTGAAAGGAGCCAACGAGGCATCTTGGTAAATTCGTCAGGAATTTGCCTGTCTGTCTCAATGAGAATCGCGATGTCTTGGACGACATTCAACATCCAGTACCGCATCCATTCATGTGCGACACTTTGTGGAGCACGCGGAGGCAAAGAACGAAGACCTTCGAGAAGCCGTCGAATTTGCTCTTCCGTGAGTGGATGCTCTGGATACGCTCCAATCGGTATGTCCATTGCTAACCGCCCGTCAATCGCCACCCCCATAAGATAGTCACGTCCTCGTTGAGCAGTGAACCGTCCGAGTCGATGCTGCGAAATTTTATCGTCAATGGCACCGTCAATATCGTCCATCACGATTCGGTATGCGGCTCTTGCCGAGAACAAGCGATATATTTGAAAGAAGTTATCGTCCATCAAAAGATACCCCAGGTTTTGCGGTACTCTCGACTGTGCCGACTTGGGATTCTCCAATAGCGGTGCGAAGAACACTGGTTTGCGAATCATTTCGGCAATAGCATCCAACGGTTCATCAATTTCGTTGATCCAGTCGGCAAGCATTGGATGCTGTTCGAGCGACCAAAGTTGTCCGTACTCGAAGTTTTTGACGATTTCATGGGGCAGTTGCGGAAGTGTCAGCGTCGGCGGAACATTGGGATCGAGTCCGAGTTTTTCGTATGTTTGAAGGCGGTAAAATTCACGGTCTTCCGGTTTTCTTATGTCGCCGACATAGCCGAATTGCCGGACGAAATCGCGGTATCCATTCTCGTCGGTGGCGAATTCCGGCGGATAGACGTACTCTTCCAATGCTTTGAGGAAATCAATGTGTCCATCGGCAGTGAGCGGACCGGTGATGCGTGTGGTCTCTTCGGAAATGACCAGCGGCGGCTTCGGTATCCGATGGACGGTTTTAATCCAAAGGAACAACAGGGTAATCGTACATAAGGGAATTCCCAGCGTGACCAGCAACGTGGTGAGGATCGGTCGCCTTTTCCAAAAGGGCTTCTTCGGCGGTGTGTTTTCTATGGAGTCCATACGAAGTATTGTACAATATACTGTACACAAAATCAAATTGGACATTTTCTTTGCGCCCTTTGCGTACTTTGCGGTAAAAAAAGGATTTAACCGCAAGGTACGCAAAGATCGCAAAGACCTTTTTCATGCCGTTTAGGGTATAGCAAGAGGCGGGATTTTTTTGTTTCCTTGCTTACGCGTCGGGCTCTGTCAACACCCGCAGCACAAACGCCAGTATCCTATCCGGCTCCGATTCCCGCGAAAGACGATCCGCCATCGGAACGTAACCCTTGCGGTCATCGGTAGTTCGCACTTCCAAGCCCTGACAGTGTAACTTCTCCCGTAACTCGCCGATCAACTTCTGCGATACATATTCAAAGACCACATAACCGCTGTCGTTTGCCAAACCCTTTTCCAACTTGATAGTACGAATCCGATAACCATGCGCTAACACTCGAATCTGCGAATGAATCAACAATCGGCGAACCTCCGGCGGAGGAGTACCAAAGCGATCCAACATTTCGTCACGCAAGTCGGCACTCTCCTCCAACATTGCCACTCGAGTCAATCGCCGATACAAGTCAATTTTAATCCGCTGGTCTGTTACATAACTCATCGGTATCAGTGCCGCTCCGGGCAAGTCAAGTTCCACATCGATGACCGTTCGCGGCGGCAAACTCTTGAGTGTCCGCACTGCCGTTTCCAAAAATTGACAATACATTTCATAACCGACCGTCGCAATGTGTCCGCTTTGCTGCGTTCCCAAAATGTTGCCCGCCCCCCGTATTTCCAAGTCCCGCATCGCTAAATGAAAACCGCTGCCCAAATGTGCGTACTCCTCAATCGCTCGCAACCGCTTCAGTGCCGTCGATGTTACCGACTGCGACCGAGACAACAAAAGATAACAATACGCCTGATGAATGTACCGACCGACACGACCACGCAGTTGATGCAAGTCCGCCAAGCCATAATTGCTTGCCTCGTCAATGAACATCGTGTTCGCATTCGGAATGTCCAAGCCACTCTCGATAATCGTCGTGCAAACGAGCATATCGAATTCGTGATGGACAAACGCCCTCATTACACTTTCCAATTCATCGTCAGGCATTTGAGCATGTCCGATTCCGATTCGGCACTCCGGGACAATCTGCTGCAACCGCATCGCAATTTCGTCAATGTCATACACCCGATTGTGGACAAAGTAAATCTGTCCCTTGCGGTCAAGTTCCCGAAGGATCGCACTGCGAATGATCTCTTCGTTAAATCGAATGACCCGCGTTTCAACGGCAAGGCGACTCTCCGGCGGCGTTTCTAAATTGGAAATCTCCCGGATTCCCAAGAGTGAAAAATGTAACGTGCGCGGTATCGGCGTTGCCGTCATTGTTAACACATCGACAGAGTCGCGAAACATTTTTAACCGCTCTTTATGATGCACACCGAAACGTTGCTCTTCGTCAATGACGACGAGTCCGAGATTGTGAAATCTTATATCGCCGGAAATGATGCGGTGCGTTCCGATGACAATATCGACTTTGCCCGATGCCAGTTCTTCAGCAATGATTTGCTGTTCCTGCTTCGTTTGGAATCGGGAAAGAGCGGCGATGGTAACGGGATAATCTTTCATCCGCTCGGCAAAGGTTCGGGCATGTTGTTCGGCAAGGATGGTCGTCGGTACGAGAACGGCAACTTGGTATCCTGCATCGACTGCTTTGAAGGCGGCTCGGATAGCGACTTCGGTTTTACCGAATCCGACATCGCCGCAGAGGAGGCGATCCATCGGTCGGGCGAGTTCCATATCTTGCTTGACCGCTTCGATGGCGAGGAGTTGATCATTAGTTTCGCGGAAGGGAAACGCCGCATCGAAGTCGCGTTGCCAATCGGAGTCGAGAGGAAAGGCTGTACCGGGCTGTGCTTCCCGACGTGCTTGCAGTTCGATCATTTCTTCGGCAAGATCGAAGACCGACTCTTGTACGGAACGTTTTTGCCGTGTCCAAAGTTGTCCGCCGATTTTTGCCAACTTCGGTTTGTATTTGCTGCCTGCCACGTATTTTTGTACGAGACCGATTTTAGAAATCGGCACGTAGAGTGCCTGCGTGTCGGCAAATTCGAGATGCAGGTGTTCTTCTTCCTGCTGTCCTTTCATGAGGGTTTCGATTCCTTTGAATCGAGCGATTCCGTGAGCGACGTGAACGACGAGGTCGCCAGGTTTGAGATCGAGAAAGGAATCGATGACTTGCGATAACTGTCGGCGTTTGACTCGGTGATGGCGGACGAAGTCGTGGACTTCGAAGAGTTCGGGTGCGGAGAGGAAAATGTTAGCCGCCGCACCTGTGCGGTGATCGGAATGCGCCCCGCAAGCGGGGCGGCTAAATACTGCAAATCCACCGGAGAGTCGTCCCCTCATCAACGTCAACCGTTTGCCAAGATGTCCCAGTGTTTCTCCAAGTCGCCCCATTTCCTCATCGCTCGGACAAAAGAGAACGATATTCGTCTGCGGATCGGTCTGTTCCAGTTCTCGTTTGACGGTTTCTAGTGTCCCTCGAAAGCGTTCGACGGAAGTGATGGGCATGGAGACGTGTTTTTTTTCTCTTCCTTCTGCGATTGCCGAAAAGGTTGCCGTCGGATGTTGGAGAATCCGCTGCATCATTTCGGGAAGGGAAAAGGTGGGTGCGCTTTCCATTGAGGGAATTATACTCGACGTTCGCAGATCCCGGTTCGTAAGAACCGGTGGAAGATTCCGTATCTTACGATACGGGCTCTGTAAACTGCACTTTTATATTTTGCGTCTCTAATGATTCCCGTTTCGTTTCGAGCAATCGTCCTTCGTGAATAGCGGCGACCATTCGGTCAACGTCTTCACGGTCTTCTTCGTTGCTCCATACGCCGCAGAGTTCTTCGAACGAACGTTTCGGTATCCGGTCAGACGGCACATCCACTTTTACGGTAACATTTTCCCCGCGAAAAGCGTCCGGCAACGGAAGCGTAATCACGCCGCTGTCCGAAACGTGAGTTTGAAAATGCAATGTCGTCATAGTAGTTCCTCCCTTTCGGGTTCTTGCGGTGGTACGTTTTCGCGAATCAGTTTTTCGAGAATGGGACGTAGGTAATCTCGTATTTTTTCTTGGTCGTCGGCAAGTTGTTGTGCGTCAATGCCTAATTCCTGATACTCTTTTTCGAATAGTTTTTCATCTCCTCGAAAAAACAGGAGAGTATTTGGTTGGAGGACGATATCCTTTCCGCCAATGGTCTCTTTTACCTTTAGATTTTCATTGTTGGGATTAGCAATAGTCGTCCAACCATAAAACACTCCATACGTATTAGGGTAGATAAAAATAGGACAGTAACGATAGATAAAAATCGGCAACGCTAAAATTTGCCCTTGATCGTCCATTTTTACAAATTGATGTACTCCAATTACGAACTCATCAACATCGAGTTTAGTTTCGTCCGACAATTCCGCACACCCACTCGCACAAACCAACAAGGCTACTGCCAATAATGTCAAATCCTGAATTTGTCGCATGTCGGGATTATACCGGAGTACCGGCTGAAAGGAAAGTAACCGCTCAAGAACCGCAAGTGTAACGAAGTGAAACTGCGGCTCTTTTATGCAAACGTTTACAGAGCCCGGTGCGGTAGCACCGGTGTTTTTGATTCCGTATCTACCGATACGGGCTCTGTGAATGCAACCGCAATCTTACGCAGTCCGTCGACACGTTTGTCAATGTGGGCAGACTAGGTAGGTTGCCGACTGCCGGGCGGCAACGTGCGGCTCGCCGCACCAGTGCCCACACACGCTTATTTTGCGGAACACGTTCGCCTGTCGGCTAGCGCCGACGCAACCGCCTGGCGATCGGTTGCCTACCTTTTGCGAAAACGTGTCGACGGACTGGTTGGAGTCCCTGGCTGATACCACGGGCTCTGTACTCTCCGGGGACAAGGGGCTATAATGGGACTCTATGGAAGACGATCATTCAGCAGAATCGGGCAATGCTATAGAATCGGGCAATACTATCGGCCTGGGGTATCAAGTTGTCGCACGGCGTTACCGTCCGCAAACATTCGTGGAACTGGTAGGGCAGTCGCATATTGCGCACGCCCTCTCCAATGCCATTAAGGAAAAACGTATCGGACACGCCTACCTGTTCACCGGCGCACGGGGAGTTGGAAAAACCTCCACCGCCCGAATCTTTGCCAAAGCCTTAAACTGCGTCGAGGGTCCCACTCTCACCCCCTGCGGGAAATGCGATAGTTGCGAATGTATCAGCACCGGCGATGATATTGATGCCATCGAAATTGATGCCGCAAGCAACAGCGGTGTCGAAAAAATTAGGGAACTGCGGCAAAACGCCTCCATCCGGCCAAGCCGGTCGCGGTTCAAGATTTATATCCTCGACGAGGTTCACATGCTCTCCAAAGAAGCATTCAATGCCCTCCTCAAAATTCTGGAAGAGCCGCCGGAACACGTCAAGTTTATCTTTTGCACAACGGAGTCGACGAAAATCCCGATTACCGTGCTTTCCCGATGCCAGCGGTTCGACTTCTCCGGTATCGACACGAAACAGATTGCCGACCGGCTTGCTGCGATTGCTGAAAATGAAAACGTGACCGTCGAAGAGGGAGTTTTCGACACATTAGCACGCCGTGCCGCCGGTTCGATGCGGGATGCCCAATCGCTGTTGGAACAACTTCTTTCCTTTGCCCCGCAACACATTTCGCTTGCCGACGTTCACGAGATGCTCGGTACGGCAAACGACCAACTGCTCTTTCGATTGCTGGAAGGAAGTCTTCGCGGCGAACAGATGCAAATTTTCGCCGAATTGGACGTTGCCGCTTCGCAAGGAGTCGATTTCGCTATTCTCTCCGAACAGTTGATGGGGATGTACCGCGACCTGCTCGTAACGGCTTCCGGCGGTGAGGCGAACTTGCTCCTCTACTGCCCGCCGCAACAATTTGAGCAAGTGAAAACCTTTGCGGAAGAGTTAGGCTTGCACCGGATTCTTGCCGCGATGCAAATCCTTGACCACACGCATACCCAGATGCAGCGCAGCACACAAGGGCGGATTCTCCTGGAACTCGCTCTGATTCGGATTGCGAATCTCGATCATTTTTATCAGGTGTCCGTCTTGTTGGAACAGTTGCGCAACAGCACGGCAGTGCCTGCCGTTCAGACTGTTAATGCGGTTCCCAAGATGATTGCTCCGCCGCAGCCCGGCAGAATTGCTGTACCGTCTTATTCGGAGAGAATAGGGCTTGCCTGTCTTAATGACGAGAAGGCGAAATCGATTTGGTTTAGTGCGGCGGAGTCGATTCCGGGCGTGCTGGGCAGTATGGCAATGGAATGCAAGTCGATCCGCTTTGAAAGGCCGAATGTCTTTGCGGTGCTCTTCGAGAGCAAGGCCTCAAGGGATTTTTGCGAAAGGGAGTCGCCGCGGTTGCAGGGAGTTTTATCGCAATCGGTCGGCGAAGCGGTCAAAATCCGGCTTGAACTGGAATCCGCTGAAACTTCCTCTTCGGCAGCGACGGAACCAGCACCGCCGCGTCTGACGGATAGGGAACAATACCTTGCCGCCGCCGAGAATCCTCTCGTTCGGAAAATTCAAGAAACGTTCGGCGTAACGCTGCACGAAGTGAGGCGTTAGCGGTTTTTCCAGTTGGTGTTGGCCCAATGTGCACGGAGCCAGTTCACAGAGCCCGTGGCGTAAGCCAGGGAAATATACTGAAAACGGTATGAAATTGGACTTTGCGTCCTTTGCGGTTAAAAAAAAGATTTAACCGCGAAGGACGCAAAGTTCGCAAAGAAAAAAAACGTCCACTTTGTCCCCGTGTAAGGTATAGCCGTTTGCCGCGTACTGCCTACTTCGTCAATTTCCACGGATTCGATTTCGGCGTGGGCAGCATATTGGTCGGATTGACACGGACATAGCCCCCCTTGGGCCCCGGCACCGCACCGCGAATGACCAACAGATTGTTCTCTTTGTCAATCAAGACAACCTTCTGATTGCGGACGGTAACTTGATCCGCACCATATTGCCCCGGCATTCTGGCTCCCTTCGGAACTCTGGAGGGAAAAGATGCACCGCAACCTGTACCGCCAAGGTGCCGATGGCATTTTTTGACACCGTGAGATGCCCGTTGACCAGAAAAATTGTGCCGTTTCATCACGCCAGCATAGCCGCACCCTTTGCTGACTGCCGTAACATCGACGGCGATGACCTCATCGAACACATCGACGGTCAATTCTTGTCCGACGGTGAAACCTTCGGTGGGAATGCGGAACTCCCTAATGAATTTCTTTGGTTCGCAGTTTGCTTTGGGGGCTACTTGCTCACCGGCGGCGGCACGCCGTTTCCGGCGTTTACTTTCGATAGCCGCTACGTGCCCTCGTTCGGCACGCGTTGCCCGACTGCGTTTTTTGTCGCGAAAACCAATTTGGACGGCTTCGTAGCCATCCTTCTCTGAAGTCCGCAGTTGTAGTACGTTGCAAGGGCCAACCTGAATCACCGTAACCGGAATGACTTCTCCGGTCTCCGTGTAAAGTTGCGTGCATCCAATTTTTTGTCCCAGTAATCCGATTGACATGGTGTAAATGGAGTTAGGAGTTAGAAGCTAGAAACCAGGGAGCGCAACATTCCAACTCCTATCTTCCAACTTCTACTCTACTATCGTTTTCCGGTGGCTTTTAGCGTTTTCCGGTGGTTTTAATTTTGATGTCCACTCCGGCGGGAAGGTTTAGTTTATTGAGGGCATCAATCGTCTTGGCGGTGGAGTTGAGGATATCGATAAGCCGTTTGTGAGTTCTGATTTCGAACTGTTGCCGTGCTTTTTTATCGACGTGCGGACTGGAAAGAACGGTATAGCGTTCGATTCGGGTGGGAAGCGGAATAGGGCCGTGAACGTCGGAGCCGGTGCGTTTTGCCGTATCGACGATTTCGGCGGCACTTTGGTCGAGCACCGCATGGTCAAATGCTTCCATCCTAATCCGAATAATGTCTTGTCCGATTGCCGTCACGTTTATCTCCGCTGTGTGCTGACTGGTGCCTGGTTGCCAAATATCAATTTCCGGTCTTTCGGAACCCCTCCTCCCGACCAGTGGGGTTCATTCTACTTATAGCCGTAAAAACGTCAAGCCCCCCAGACAAGTACCCCAAGGGGCTTCGGGTGTATAAAAAAATTAGTGGGTAAACGTTTTTTTTGTTATTACGCTATTTTCTTTGCGTCCTCTGCGTAACCCTTTGCGACCTTTGCGGTTAGTTCTTTTTTTAACTGCAAAGAACGCAAAGAAAAAGGAAAATCCCCGCTAATTTTTTACACACCGCAAGGGACTTTGGAATAATGCCGGTTGGTTTGTGCAGTCTATTTGGGTGCAGTCTATTGGGGCATCATTACGAGAGTTCCCCAGAGGCTAGGGTCTTGATCGTGCGGCAAGGGCGGAGCAACGAGGAAATAACTACTGCCGTATTCCCTATCGGAGACCATAAAATGAAAGCCGAGGCTCGGATATTCCGCAGGGTCAAATCCCGTCAATATCTTGCCGGGCAGAAAAACGTCCAGCCGGTAGCCCGACGCGGAAAAGGCGCTTTTCATCTTGATTTGCGACAGGTCAATCGAGTTGGGATGCTCTTTAGCACGGTGAATCGGCAACCAAACCGCCGTCGGCTGCGATTGGTCCCGACCGCTTCCGATGGGTAAAAATAAGAGCCGATGACAAAAACGTGATGCCCGATGGATGTCCTTGATGTCCCTTGTGTCGAGACAAATCTGGATTCCATCACTTTCGTCCGGCTGTGTGGAACGGCACCAGAGCGATTGCTTCTTTTCGGAAACAATCAAGGAGAAGAGCAACCCGGTCTCATTCCAGGCGATGCGAAAATCGTAGGGCAATTGGTTATGCGCCCCGGCATCATTCATCCGGCTGACATTCGGCTGTTGATAAGATTCATCCAGCACTGTGCCCGCCGCAGCATATTTGCAAGGAAAACGAAACCGGTATAAAAGGGATTTAGCAAACATGATCGCCGTCAATTTTACCGCTATCTACGTCAGGCATTTTATACAACAATGTGTTTCCTTGCAATACTGCCGTGCTGACCTCACATTAGACTGGGTGTGTCCAAGTTTAGTGGGCGTTTTTCCTTTTCTTTGCGTCCCTTGCGCGTTCTTTGCACTTAAATCTTTCTTTTTTAACCGCAAAGAACGCAAAGGCGACACGAAGGAGAAAAGGTAAATTATTGGGATTTATCCCTTTGATTCCACTGCCGCACTTCCCCATGTCACGTTTTGCCCATTTTTGTCAAAACGGATGACCAGCCCCCGGCTATTCGGGCAACCCACCACGTACTTAAGAACGTTCGTGCCGATAAGTCAAGTCCGACTACAATCGGGACAAACCTAGCGATTGGTTATCAACGTTGTTAATCGCTCTTCAAGAGACTTTTAATCCGCCTTTGTCGCTGTGTTTTTCATACCCTCCTCTAATCTGTCAAGCCGTGCATTAACAGAATTGCCCCATTCTTGGATGGGAGGCGGTAAATCCTTCGGGATTGCCGTTGCTGGTTTGACCGGTGCAACGCCACTGCTTACCGTACCGTTCGGATTAGACGATACATCGAGCGCATTTTCGACAGGATTGAAAACACGGAGATTCATCTGCCCGGCGTTCGCCGAGTTTTGTAGAGACTCAAACTGACTGATGTTCGCTAACGCTTGCATTGTTTCGTTCCTTTACTTCCGCATTATACCATGAATCGCTCATCGCAGCGTTGGCGGTGGGCTGCATCTATTTGAATTGACTGATGTTGGCTTTACAGTGTTTCATTAGTCCTTTATTGCTCGACTTCTATCATCTAATCTGAAGGTCTCTGTTAGTTGTCGTCCACCGGTGCCATCGGTGAAAAAACCTCTACGAGTTTCCGCAAGTGCTTGGTCAAGATGATTAGCCAACTTGTGGACTTCGTTGAATCTTTTCTGCAACTCGCCTGTTACAGATTTGTCCGCTTGTAAATCAAATCGATTTTTTTCGACAAAAGTACGTAGTTCCAACAACTGTCCTGCAACGGCATCGCCAACTGAAAGGGCTTCTTTCAAGGAACCCACAGCATTGAACACACTCATCGTGCTTTGCGCACCGCCAGCGGTTGCACCCGCTTGCATCTCCTGAAATGAATTGAAAACCTGCATCTCTGTTTCTCCTTTCTAAAACCCCCAATTTACCACACATCCCGAAGTTTAGATATTTTCGTAGTCGCTTGCCTAATAGACTCTAAATTCCGTGAACCAGCATTTTATAAGTGAGCCGCTTGCCGACCACGCCTCGCACCAGCGCATCCAGCCTGTCCACCGTATCAATCACGCAATTCCCCTCGTTCAATCTGAAAACGAATTCGTCTATGTAGAGTTGCATGTGTTTTGCCGAGAACCAATGGAAGATGCCGTAGAATCCCCGTTTCAATACCGCCCAGACGCTCTCGATGCTGTTCGTATGCGCCATGCCATCCACAAACTGCTTCGCCGAATGGTTGACGGTTTTGTGGACGAATTTGCCGTTCAAACCTTGATAGGAGGCATGTTCGTCGGAGCAGACTACGGAACCTTCAATCACGTTCTCTTTGATTTCTCCCTGCAACGTCACGGCAGTCGTCGACTCGACAACCTTCGCTACCACCTGCCCGTCCCGACCTCGCATGCCCAGCACGGGTGTTTTACCTGCCGTCCCTCGCCCCAACCGCAATTTCTTGTTGCTGTGCCGGTTCTTCTCTTTGCCGCCGAAGTACGCCTCATCGACTTCGACGATGCCGGACAGAAGTTTCTCCGTCATGTTGCCGCAGGCGGCTCGGATGCGTTGCGACAGGAACCATGCCGACTTGTACGTGACTCCAATTTCCTTTGACAACTGCATCGACGATATGCCCTTCCGTGCCGTCACGAGCAAGTACATCGCATACAGCCACTTGTGCAGCGGGATGTGCGAGCGATGAAATATCGTCCCGACTCGGATACTGAAATCCTGTTTGCAGTCGTTGCAGTGATAGAAATTCGGTTTGCCTTTCCGTTCCCTCACGTTCTTGCTCTTGCAGTATCCGCACTTCACGCCGTTCCGCCACAGAATCCCGGCGAGGTGGTCGATGGCGGACTGCTCATCGGGAAACTTTTGCATCAACTCGTAGGTCGATAGCACCTTTGCCGCTGGTTGTCTTTGTTTCGTCATGATGCCCTTCCTTCGGACGGTGGTTAACTTCTCCGTCCATACAGGAGCAGCGACTCGGATTTGTCAAGTTAACGGTGCGGACTGGCGAATTTGGAATTTGCGAGTAAAATGATGGTGGCGAGTGGCAAGGCGTTGCCTCGCCATTACCGTTAACTTGACAAATCCGTGTCGCCCCTTCTGTGTAGGGCGACCTTGCCCAAAATTCGAGGCTGGAGCGTCCATTTTTTGCAAAATGGGCAAAATGGACAAGTGGGAGATACACGAGTGGAATCAAAGGGATAAATCCCAAAGATTTAACACACCCGCGTCCTTTGCGAACCTTGCGAAAACTCTGCGTCTTTGCGGTTAAAAAAGATTTAACCGCAAGGCACAATTTCATGCCGTTTGCAGTAGAAACTGCGGGCGAGAGGATTTGAACCTCCAAGCCTTTCGGCACCGGATCCTAAGTCCGACGTGTCTGCCAATTCCACCACGCCCGCTTGTGTATTACATTGTACCATAAACGGGGGCAAAGTGAACAAATCAATTAGTGGACAAAAATCATTTGTTCCTTGCGGACGCGTTATATGGGAACTCTAATAATCAATTTTTGCATTTGAGCTTGGTGCCGAAACGTACCCAATCTGTACTTTGCGAACCTTGCGTAACCCATGGCGTACTTTGCGGTTCAATCCGAACTCTTTTAACCGCAAGGGGCGCAAAGATTGGGCAAAGGACGCAAAGAATCTATTTTTAGAGGTTCCCATATGTCCTTTGCGTGAGACTGTCCCCCGCAAAACTTGGGTATGCCCGTTCTGCTGTTTGACAAGGTGCGTAAAAATTTGCAGTCGGACTGAGACCTTCTCCCCCTCCTCATTCCTACATTCCTGCCTTCTCATGGATTGCCCTGCTGTCCTCACTGTGATAGAATCCTACAAGCAGGGAGGAGATTTGGCGGCACGCTCTCTGGCAGTGCATCATTTGAAAGCCGTTCTTATGCAATGAGTCAGACCGTTCATGACACAAATATCCGGTTGATGCTTGCCGTCCAGAATGATGATGCGTCGGCATTCGAGGAACTGATGTTCCGTTTTCAGGGACGTGTGCAGTCGTTGTTTCGGCACCTGATCAGTAATCAGGAAGTGGCGGAAGATTTAACACAGGACGTTTTTCTTCGGGTATTTCGTGCAAGAAAGTCTTATAAGCCGAAAGCAAAATTTTCTACTTGGCTTTTTACCATTGCCAATAATGTGGCATTGAATCAACTTCGCTCTCAGCGGCGCAGACCGGAAATGCTCTTTGGGGGGTTGGTGAGGAATACTCTTTCGGAAACCACTTTTGAACCTGCGGAAGCCATTGCAGCGGGAAGTGAAATGATGCCCGCCCGGCAACTGGACAAGAGTGAACTCCGTGAAATGGTGCGGCTTGCCGTTGAAGCATTAAATGAGCGGCAGCGAATGGCGGTGTTGCTCAGCCGGTTTGAAGGGATGAGTTACGCGGAAATTGCTGATGTGATGAAACTCTCACCGCAAGCCGTGAAGTCCCTGCTCTGCCGGGCACATATTCAACTGCGAAATCTGCTCCAAAAGTATGTGCAGAAAGGGATTGCTGTAAAAAAAACCGAAGTCGTGGCAGCGGAGGTGGCAGCAATAACGCCGCCATTGGCGGAATTGCCGTCGTAGGGCGGCACCGGGAGTATTTTCCATTCTTTCCGCCAGAAATGGAATATCCTGCACTTCGCCGGAAATGGGTTGCTTCTTCTTTACGGCAACTTTGCGCCTTTGCGGTTAAATTCAGGGGATATTGAATTCTAACCACTTCTGCGTTAAAATGATGGTTCGCATTTCATATCATTCTCATTCCTTTTGGGTAATGTCCCCTTTTTTCCGCTGTCATTTTTCTGTATTTCTGTTTTTCCTTTGTGTTTTAACTCTGTTTTCTCTTGCCGGACAAGAGTGCTTTGCCCAAGGCGGTCTCGCGATAGTTCCCCTGGATCAGGGGGCACCTCCACCCGCGCAAGCACCGGCAGAGGCTCCCCAAGGGCAGGCTCCGCCCGACAGGGGTCCGCAGGAGAGACTCCAGTCTATCTCCGACAACCTTTTCGCCAACGGCGGCTGGTGGGGACCCGGCGGATATTTTAGCCCCATCAAGTTACCGCTTTATATTCTGATGTTCATTATTTGGGTGGGCTGCGCCAGTTGGATCAATGCCGACCAGGAGCGGCAGAGTAGGGAGAACCGCGAAACTTTTAATCTTATCTTCTTCCTGATGTATGCCGTCGGTTGTACCGCTATTTTCTTTATACCGATTTTTTGGCTGGCTTTTTCGCTGACCGCTTTGATTGTTCTGGTGCCCTCGTTGACGTATGTTGTCATTCGTAATCAGTCATTGCCGCCTGCGGATCAGGTGCTGACTCGTGAGCATCTTTGGTATCTTTTTGCGGCAAGAGCGGGACTGAAACATGGACCCCGGGTTTCCGGGGAAGATAGTCTGCCTATGGAAATAGAGCCGGTTGCCAAGGGGGTTGATCCGCACCAGTTGCAGGCGTGGCTTATTCTTGCCCGAAATGCACCGGGATTCAAGTTGCTCCGGGAAAACATCTACGACGCAATCCAAAGCCGGGCGACCGCGATGCGTTTTGACTTCACACCGGAACAGACGAAAATCTGGCATCAAGTGGACGGAGTGTGGCTTGAACTTTTGCCGGTTCCCCGAAGAATAGGACGCTCCAAAGAGATGGACATCTATGAAGAGATGCAGGATTCCGTCAAGAAACTGGTCGGAGCCAATCCTGAAGACCGGCGTGCCAAGCAGGGGGGGAAAATTAAGGTTGTGATCGGAGCCGCTAAGAAAAAAGGGAAGCCGAGGAAGTTTGAAGTGGACTATATTTCGCAAGGCACTGCAACCGGCGAAGCGGCGATGTTTCAGTTGCACGCCCAAGCCGTTCCCTTTAAGACGCTTGATGAAATCGGAGTGCGCCCGGAAATGCAGCAGAAGTTTCTGGAACAAATCAACGGGACGAAAGGATTTTTGCTCGTTTCTGCTCCGCCCGCCCACGGACTCCGCAGCACTATGACGGTTTTTTCCCGTGCATGCGACCGTTTTACAAAGGATGTTGCCAACGTCGAGGATGTCAACGGTGCCAGCGAACCCATCGAAAACGTAACACGGGGTTTGTACGATCCCAGCAAAGGGGAAAAACCGGCAACCCCATTGGCGGATCTGCTCTTCCGGGGAATTGCTACTATTTTCGTGCGGGATATGTCCTCGCCGGAGACATTACAAATCGCCTGCAATGCTCTCGCCGAAGCCGCCGAAGAAGATGAGCGGCTGATTATCACCATGTTGCGTGCCAAGGATGGTGTCGATACATTAAAGCGTTTTCTTGCGGTGGGTGTGCCCCCGCAGCAGGTTGCACCGCTCATCACAACGGTCATCTGCCAGCGGCTGATTCGTTTACTCTGCGATGAATGTAAGGAAGCCTACGAGCCGGAACCGAAAGTATTGCAACAGTTACGATTAAATCCAAATCAAGTCCAGCAACTGTTCCGCAAACGCACGCCGTTGCCTCATCCGAACGAAGAGGCAAAGCGGGGCATTTGCCAAAAGTGTCACGGTGTCGGCTATCACGGGCGCACGGCGATGTTTGAATTGTTATCGGTCTCCGATGCCGTGAAGGCATTGCTTCTTGCTAATGCAGAACCGGCGGCAATCCGGCAGCAGTTCAATAAGGAAGGACAGCAAACATTCCTCCACGAAGGTATCCGCCTGCTGCTGAAAGGTGCTGTTTCTGTCGAGGAATTGTCGAGAGTGATGAAAATGTGAGGAAGGGCAGGGTTCGGAAGGGCGGGGTTTGGCGGTACTGGAAACAGCACAAAGCCGCACACGTACTCCAACCTATTTTGGTCTTAAATCCGACGCAGCATCGCTGAGTTCGTGGACGAGTTCCGGTGTCAGGTTCTGGTGAAAAACTTCGGCGATTACCTGCGACCAGCCATGGATGAAATAAATCCAGCCGTCTTCCACGATGAGATTCCGCCGAGCCTTTTGTGCCTGTGCTTGATGCATAAACTTCAAATCGCCTCGGTAATTGAATTCCCATGCCAAGCCGTTTTTGGGAAACACCGCCGCATCGGTCAGCGGCGAGCCGGGGACATCTTTTCCAAGTCCCGTCGCATTGATGACCAGGGTGTGTTCCGGCATTTGAGCGACGACTACATCGTTTTCCTCAAATGTCGGGCAAAAATGATACTTGGTCGGCACTCCGCTGTTAAGACCGGTGTGGATTTCTTTCATGTGCTCCAAACGGGGTTTGGAACGGTTGGTCACGACAATTTTTGACGGACGGTTCTTTCCATGTTTCGCGGCATCCATCAGGTAAATAGTTGTGGCAAGAGAAGACCCGCCGGCTCCGATAATCAGAGCACAGGCTTCAGGATGTGTGATCCACCAGCCGGTCGGCAGGAATGCTTCCAGAGAAAGACCGCTGGTAATCGGGTCTTTGGCATGTCCCCAGAGTTTATCCCCTTGTTTGGAGATAGAACTGATTTCGGAGAGCAGGTCGGCGTAAGGGTCAAGCGAGTCGAACAAATCGCGTGCCGCATGGAGCAGATCTAACTTGTGCGTTGTTACCAATGCGCCCAGCGAGAGCGGATCCTCTTTAATAAACGTAACGGCCTGCCGGTAATCTTCAGCCGGCGCGTGAATACCGATGTCGATTCCTTTGATTACGGCATCAATGCCTAAGACTTTTGCCCAACGGGGGAAGACCTTCATGATCGAAGATTGAGCGGTCGTAACCCCGATGAAATAGATCGTCGGTTCCGTAGCGGGATTGGGAAGTTGTATCATAGTGAGTAGGATTATAGCATATCGCCGCAGAAATGGGATGAGGCTGCCGCCGAAAAGTATGCTGTAGAGATGTGTAAATGATATGCAACCGCAAAGCAGAAGGTACATTTTCATGCCGTTCACTGTATAATAACCTCCTATGCCGTTGCCGCTGGAAGAGTACATTGAACAAGCATTCCTTTTCGAGACCTTTCGCTCCCGAATCGAAGAAGGCTATTCCGCGCAGGAGTTTTTGACGGCGATCCGCTCGGAACTGATCACGACCGTACAATTGCCGATGGCGATTGAGTTTTTGCTCACGGACTTAAAACACACCGGGACACTCTCGTCGGCTATGCAGCGGATCGCCCATTATTTTACACCGTTTCAAGCATTCGTCATTGCCGAAAGTGAACGGGAGGACAGCCGGTTCGATTTTCGCATTGCGTTGGAAATACTTGCCCGCGAAGCAAAATACCGAAGCGGAACGCCGCCGATACAGGGCTTGTTCTTTTATCAGTTTGAAACGATCTGCCGAAACCGCCTCGGCTATGTCCGCGGCTTGGAAACGCTCATTCAAGATGATGCCTACAATGAGGACTGGAAAGAATGGATGACCATCTTACGCAAACAAATCGGTCTCGTGGACCTTGCCGAAATGATTTTTTACCGGAGCGACTTTTACCAAATGAAAAATACAGATGCGGATGTCGTGCCGCTCTTCGGTGAACGGGAAGGACGCATCGCTTTTGCCACCCGGAGGCGCGACCCGGTTCTTCTGTTTTCGGCACTTTCGCGGCATCTGGGCTATCCGGGCGTTCCGCGTCAAAAACGGGCAACGGAAGAGGAAAATATCATTCCGCTCTTACAACGGCGGATCGAACATTTGGAAAACCGGTTACAACTCTTGGAAGAGGAACTTCGCGGCGGAGTCAATCTGAACCGGTTCTACGCGCCGAATCCCGGCAAGGAGTAAAAAAGGATTTAACCGCAAAGGGCACACCTCGCGTAATCTATATACTTGCGGTTAAATCCGAACTATTTTAACCGCAAGGGGCGCAAAGATTGTGCAAAGGACGCAACGAATCTATTTTTAGAGGTTTCCCTAATATCATTTAAGACACGGTGTAGTACCTAATGAGGCACACTGAGGCAAACTTGTGAGCGGACTGCTCGTCCCGAAGGACTAGCGAGTTGCCGCAACCCTTCGGCAAACTCGTCCAGCGTGTCGCTTTGGATGGCTTGTGCATGCAATGACTCCAAGGCAATCGAGTCCGACATCGCAAGGATTGCTTTTTCGATGTCCTTTGGGACTCGCTTGAATCTCGTCCGCAAGGCATTTATAACCATCTCGGCTTTCCATTTCGCCTCGCCTCTGGCTTCCCCTTCGAGTATTAATTCTTCCGCCATTGTTTTGGGAATTATCCAGTTGATTACCCAGCCGAGATTTTTGATGGAAAATTTTGCCTATGTTTACAAGATTTGTCGTCTGCCTGTGCACACGGCACCCGAAGTTGACCGTTCTTGTGAATGTAGGCAAACTTTACCGGCTGGAATATCCCTTGGGTAGCCGCCGCACTCGTGCGGCGCACATTACTGGAGGTCATCGTAGAGAGAAACCGAACCACGTTTGAGATCGCTTCCTATTTCTCCGATTTTGAGTTGCTCAGCATTTGTTTCATACGTGCTTCCATTCTATTGTTTTCCTCACGTAGTTTTTCCAGATCGCTGTCCACATTTAGGAACGAAGCAATTTTGCTGTCCGTGAGGTCTGTAATAGACTTCCATGAAGCCCTTGCATTTTGTCCAGGATTTTAACGAATTTACCGATTTTGTCCCTATCTTCTTGTCCCTATCTTCTATCCGAGCGTCTCCAAAGATAGCCCAAGTTTGCGAGATCAAGATCGACTGCCCCAACTTGTTACGAGCAAACATCAAAGCCGCCCACGTCTATTACGAGCACATCGACCCTTCACGGGATTATTCAGTTATTCCTTCTCCTTGTCCTTACAGCCCCGGCGGGGAAATTTTTCTCTAAAATGCGG
>Ga0099364_10004252_pt1 | contig 21766 bp, 27 predicted proteins | sample TergutTh196P3_FD_73070 | JGI IMG/M metagenome (GOLD analysis project Ga0099364, IMG submission 73070) | Microcerotermes parvus P3 segment gut microbial communities from Pointe-Noire, Republic of the Congo - Th196 P3 | ecosystem: Host-associated > Arthropoda: Insects > Digestive system > Gut ... | reverse complement strand
TGGATGAGGTCGATCATCAAATGGCTATCCGCATCTGGTCAGGGAACTATTCGATTGACAAAGTCACGACCCCCAAAGGAAAAACGTTTTATCTATACAATATTCCTTATTATTACGCAGGAATACTCGAATCGTTGTTAATCAAGAGTGATGGCCTTAAGGAAAGATCGTGCCCCTGCAACGTGGGTTAATGAAAAATTTTTCGGAAAGCCGGGCTCAATCGCTCCTGTTCTTCATTTGAGATTTTATACTTTTTGGCTAATTTTTTCCATCTTGATACAATATCGACTGTGTTCCGAATAATATCCCCTGCTTGAATATCCGTTAACCTGAAAAAAGAAGCTACCTCGACCGCTAAATCCAAATCTAACGAATTGTCGTGTGTCGTGATGTTTAGTTTTAACCCCATACCTTTAGGATTCGGGTTGATATCATAAGCAGGCGAAAGTGTCCAGCCTCCTGGCGATAGTAAAAAGCCGTGATTGCGAAGATGGTCGTCAGTATTGCAGATGCAGATAGAAAAAACGATACGTCGGAACAATTCTTGCAAATCCGAGTCTACGTTTGCCCCTTTTCTAATGATAAATTCAGCTAATTCCAAGTAACTTGCACCATCCTGAAAACTTATTCCATCCTTGTACCCTAAAAGCGTCATGGCAGATGCAAAATGCAGACGTTTTCCGTTAGTCGTCCGGTCAAACCGTTTAGTGAGAAAGGTATGCCGTTTACTGTAAAACGTTTTAGCCATTGCCTGCGCGACTCTTAGACCGGCCATTTGCGCCAGTTCATTGGCAATCATCTCCCATGCGCCGACGTCAGTTTTGTCTTCCCTGCTTGGGAACTTGGCTATCCATAATGAACCATCACTATCTCTTACCCCTGCTTTTGGCCGTGCTCCACCCAATGAAGAACCGGGTGCAAGCAGTAGATACAACCATTTAAGCAAATCGGAATCGTCGTCTACTATTTCATTTTCAATCTGCCAACTTGCCTGTTCAAGTTCTCTGACAGATGTCCATGGGGGAGTAGCAAAATTGCGGTTATTGTTCACAAAAGCGCCCGCTTGGGTTTCTTTGAATCGCAGAGCGCCCATACGTTGTTCGTCGAACACGCCTAACAGATAATCCGATTCATTCAAGGGCCGGTAGGTCTGTTTTTCCATGCGGGCAATGATTGCTTCATGCCTGTCCATCAACAATCGCCCCCAACGGTCGGGTGAGGAATCAAGAAATACGCCAAAATTACTTTTTTCATCCTTTACATACTGAATGCCGGAATATAATCCTAAATCCGGGTCTATTTCATGTACAAACGATGATTGCAACCATTGTTTGTCATATTCAAAAGAGAAAATCTCTTTTCCCCGCGAATAAGAAGAAAACAGCGTTCCGATTAATTGAGGTGTTGTAGTCCCTTCCCAATCGGCAAAGACAAATATTTCACGGAAGTTATTCATTTTGGATTTTTTTCTTTTTCGGGGCGCGTTTCTTAATTAGAATTTCTGCATCCTGCAGCTTTCGTCCGAGCACATCATCGGCTGCTATGTTTAATAGATTCTTTTCCAAACCCAACACAAACAACACTTGTGCATAATATCCCATCGATACATTCGGCAGTCCTTTTTCAATCTGCCAAAGGGTAGAACGGGAAATACCGGCGCGCTCAGCAATCTGTGTCGTACTTAACCTCCGCCGAAGCCGCGCAAGTTTAATGTCTTCGCCTAATTCTTCCAGAATTTTTGTCAGACGAGGTAGTAAAGTATATTTCTGTCGCTTCATAATGTTTAATTGAGCGCACAAAAATAAGCATTATGTTTGAAAAATAAAACATTTTTTCAGATTACCTGGATCGCGGACGTCTTGGGATCGCGGACGTCTCCGTCCGTGATCTGAAATGTGCGGACGTCCTGTCCGCACATTTCAGAATTTGCCTTCATAGTGGGGGGTGATGTTCAAAAGCAGGGAGTTTCATCTTGCTTTGGGGGTCGATTTACTTTCTATCATATAAGAAATGAGAAGTCCTAATCCACCAAAAAATAATACGGATGCGCCGTATGCCACGCTAAAGAAATTATCCCTTTCCCAACGAGTGTCTCCGAACTTATATTCGGATTTTATATACAGGCAGATAAATAAACCCACCAAAAGGCCTAATCCAAGCCCGGTTAAAAGGCAGCCGATTCGTAACGAAGTAAACGACTTTTTGAAATCGGGTAACAACGTACTAAATTGATTTTTCATCACGTTCGGGTCTGTGGGGACCATATTTTGCCCCATCTTTTCTAACAAACTGATCCGTTCTTGCTTGCGAACAAACAATTCGAATGTCATGTAAATAAAGTAAAATACAATGCCGCAAATAAGCGGTCCTTCAATAAAGTTCATAATAATAATATTTAAAAATGTTTATAATAAATGTTCCTAATTCCTAATTCTTAATTCCTAATTCTTATCAGTCCTGCCCTTTTGACGCAATTTTTTTGAAAGGTTACACTTGCCGTGATTTTTTATCTTATTTTTGCAGTCGGTATGTTGTAACCTTTTTAACCCGCGCGCGTCAAAACGAATAGTATGGAAAGAATGTCCGACGTTTCGTATATCGAGAAAGTCCTGAATGGAGAAACAAGCAGTTTCGCGCCTTTGCTCGAGAAGTATAGCAAACAGGTGTTTTCGCTGATTGTCAAGATTGTAGGCAACCGCGAAGATGCCGAAGAACTGACGCAGGATGTGTTTGTGAAAGCATACAGTTCGCTGTCGCAGTTTCGCAGGGAGAGTAGTTTTCCGACGTGGATTTATCGGATTGCCTATAATATGGCGATTTCGGCGACACGCAAAAAAAGGCCGGATTGTCTGCCGATAGACGAACTCTTGTTGTCGGAAGCGCCGGAGGAACCTGTCGAATCCGATTTCGGTGATTCAGACGCCGACAGACGAATCATTTACCTGAATCGGGCATTAGACCAATTATCGCCTGATGAACGGGCAATGATCATGCTGTTTTACAAGGAAAATCAATCAATGGACGAGATAGCATTGATAACGGGGCTAACGGTGACCAATGTAAAAACAAAAATATGCCGTATCCGTAAAAAATTATTTGTATTTATTAAAAAAATGGAGGAAGAATAAGATGGAAACGAAAGATAACGGTCTGTGGCACAGCCTTTTTTCTTCAATACCCGATGAGACATTACCGGATGACTTCCCGACGAAAGTCATGGACAAGATTCAGGCGAAGATAGCGCTACGAAAGAAAATGAACCGGTTTTGGGAAATAGGAGGTATTGCTACCGGAATAGCGGTGATGCTGATTACCTGCGTGATAGTCGTATATAACATGGATATTTCATTCCGATTTCCTGAAATAGAGCCTATTGTATGGACATTCCCGACCTTTGATTTTAATTTGTTCACATCACCATCCTTTAGGATCAGTTTCCAGATAGGAGTTATGGCCTTGTTGTTGCTTATTGCTGATACGACTATTCGACGTTGGGTTAAGGGAGGAAAAGAGGGTTGAAAGGGAGGTTAGAAAGAGTAAAAGAATGCGAGGGTAGAACTATATCCGCTTATGTCGTATCCAAAGCCTTGTCTTCTTCCACCTATATCTTTGCCGTCATTAAATCCGACAAAACCAAATTGAGTAGCTACCGTGAAACGATCAGTCAAAAGAATCGCTACTCCGGGCTTAAATCCAAGTTGAATACCTACAATATCTCCCAACCCAAATTCGACGCCTCCATCAACAAAACCCAATAAAGAGCCTTGCTTAAATATCGTATATCGCATATAGGGGTTCATTACCAAACCGTAAATGTCTTTACCGTTTTTATTGTTAGTGGCCTGAATCCCTAACGAAGAAGCTATCGTCCATTTAGGAGTAAGCAGGTAGCCTGCTTCCGGTGCAACAAGAAAAGTGATGCCCCCTTTCCCTGTCCAAAGAGTAGTACGACCACCCGCCCACCATTTATAATCCTGCGCATTCATTCCCGTCAAGACGGCTAAGAACACAATCGCCGATAAAAGTAATCTCTTCATATTGTTTCAATTTTATATCATCAAAATAATCTCTAAAAGCCGATGCAAAAGTAACATTTTTTTCTATAAACAAGTAGGTGTCTACACAGAAAAAGAGTTTTCTCATAAAAAATCTCCCCTTTTCAGGAAAATATTTTTATCTTTGTCGTGTTATGTTATACTAAAAAAAAATGAAACGTTTTTATTTACTTACTATATATATATTAATGTATAGTATTTCAGGACAGGCGCAATTTACGTTGGACAGGTGTCAGGAGCTTGCGCGCGAGAACTATCCGCTGATAAAACAACACGGACTGATTGCGCAAAGCACTGAATATTCGGTTGCAAACGCACAAAAAGCGTACCTGCCGCAGGCGTCTTTTTCGGCGCAGGCAACTTATCAAAGCGATGTGGCGGCTTTCCCTAAAAAAATGACCGATATGTACGAACAAATCGGCATCAACATGAAAGGGTTGAACAAAGACCAGTACCGCGTGACGTTGGATGTAAATCAGACGATTTGGGACGGAGGTCTCACCCGCGCTCAGAAAGAATCGTCAAAAGCGGAAGGTAATGTATCGGCGCAGTCGATTGAGACCGAGCTATATACCCTCCGCGAACGCATTAATATGTTGTATTTCGGGATATTGATTCTCGACGAACAGTTGAGGCAAAACAACCTGTTGCAGGAACTTTTACAGAGCAACTACAATACGGTTGACGCTTATGTAAAAAACGGCGTCGCTATGCCCGGCGACCTTCAGGCTATCAAAGCCGAGCAACTTACAGTATCGCAACAACGGATACAAATAGAAAGCGCGGCGAAAGCCTATCGAACCCTGTTGTCAGTAATGACCGGACAAACGATTGACGATACAGCAACTTTCGAAAAACCGGCGGCAATCGTTTTCGGCGGAGGCCTTGAAAAATCGCCTGCAACCTTCTCCGGCAGTTCCCTTGCCGCGCTGTCGAATAATCGTCCCGAATTACGCCTTTTTGAGATGCAATCCGAACAGTTAGCAATACGGAAACGTTCCGTAGTCGCCTCGACGATGCCTCGCCTCGGTGTTTTTGCACAGGGATTCTATGGCAATCCCGGGCTGAACCTGTTCAAAGATATGACCGAAGATAAATGGACATGGAACTATATCGCAGGACTGCGATTGCAATGGAATTTCGGAAGTTATTATACGAAAAAAGGCGACATTGCCAAATTGTCGCTTGCACAACAACAGATCGACAATCGGCGGGAGACATTCCTTTTCAATACCGGGTTGCAAGAGATTCAACAACATCAAGCCATCGAAAAGATGCGTAAAATGATGATCGATGACGACGAAATCATCCTTTTAAGGATGTCTATCCGTCAATCGTCCGAAGCAAAGTTTGCTAACGGCACTATCACTGTCAGCGAACTGCTGAAGGATATAACAACCGAAAGTCAAGCCTTACTATCCAAAGCATTACACGAATTAGAATGGCTGCAAAACATCTATGAATTGAGAGAAATAATGAATAATGATTAATGATTAATGATTAATGATTAATAAAATGTATCTTTGCACGTTCTTTAAAAATATTGTAAAATGGAAGCAAGAATAAAAATACAAAAATGGGGTAATGATATAGAGATAAATATTCCGACAGTAATTGCCAATGGATTGTCTTTGAAAGAAGGTATCTATGTTAATGTGCATGAAAATGGTAGCAGGATAATCATCGAACCCGCCAAAGCGAATGTTTCATATTGCCTGAGCGACATGCTGAGTGAAATTACGGAAAATAACATTCATCATTGTATCGAAACAGGAACACCCACAGGAAATGAATTATGGTAATTATGAATTATATACCTGATCGTGGAGATATTGTGTGGTTAGATTTTACACCGCAGACAGGACATGAACAGCATGGAAAAAGACCCGCTATCGTGCTTTCTCCACAGGCTTACAACAAAAAAACAAGATTGGCTCTGTTTTGTCCTATAACAACAAAACAAAAAGGATATCCGTTTGAAGTATTAATTGAGGTGGGAATAATAAATGGCGTAGTACTGTCTGACCAAGTAAAAAGTCTTGATTGGCAACAGCGAGGTGCAGAATTTATTGGAAAGGCGACAGAAGAAGAATTAAACGAAATTATCAAAAAATTAATGGTGTTAATCTTCTGATAATGAAGCTTCAGTTATATTTAAAAAGGAGACCTGGAAAGGTGATCTTTCCAGGTCTCGATGAAAAGGATAGGTCATGATTTCAGTGTTGAAAAAATGCTTGCAATGACCGCTCTGTTCTCGCGACGAGGGGTGACTCTGTTGTAAAACACTGCCCTATGTTTGTATTCGTTTAGCAAAGGCTTGTCGCGGTAACTCAATTCTCTTTTGTCGGGACTGTGATACAACGCAACCCCCGAAAGGATATTCTGTTCATATATATCCATTTCAGGGCTTCCTAATATTATCCACTCGTCGGGATAACTCTTCTTTATGTCGTCGATACTTCGTGGCGCATTTGAAAAAACTTCTGCCGTTTCTGTTTTCATACGTAAAAAAATGATTAATGATTAATGATTAATGATTAATGGGTAATTTTCATTATTGCTTGGGTGTGAGAGATTACATGACTGTTTCATATTCAACATATTTTTTAAAAAATAACCTTTTCACCCTTTCACCCTTTCACCCTTTTTCACCCTCCATTACATTTCTCGCGCCATTTCTAATTCTTCAAAAAACGCTTCCACATTTTCGAGGGGGATATGGGGGGGGACATCGCAGCCGGACGATAGTACAAAATTCCTGTATCCGGCTGTTTGGTTGAGTAAGGTCTTCACCGCATGCCTCACCTGTTCGGGTGTTGATAACTTGAATATGCCGACAGGGTCGATATTGCCTAATACCAATACATCCGGCGGGCAGGCTTCCAGCGCTTCGACCATATTCATTGCATTGCCGAAATGGTAGCCATGCGCGCCGGCATATAGCATGGCCTGCGTACAATGCCCTTTGTTGCCGCAATTGTGCAGTATGATTGAGAAATTATCGTCCTGCAGCGCCTCTACGATTTGTTTCACATAATGAGACGAGTATAGCCGGCAATCGTCGTCCGAGAGAAGTCCGGCCGCAGGTTCGGCTATCACGATACCATCGACGCCGCAGGCTTTCAGGGCGTGACCGTACTCGATGAGAAACTGTGTACATTTTTCCAACAGCAAGGTGACGGTCTCCGGTTCGGTATAGATAGCCATCATGATCTCCGTCATGTCAAAAAGTCGTCCGGCTAACGAATAGGGGCCGATACAACCTGCAAACACCGGCTTATCTGTGATAGCCGCAGCCGTGAGGCGGTTGGCTAACAGGTATTGGGGAAGCCTGCCTGTCGTAAGCGGAGGAACAGTTAGCCGCTCAACGTCTTCGAAACTGCTAACCAACCGATGGCTTACGGTAGGCACTTCGTCGCGTGAGAAATTGATAGTACAGCCAAAAGCCTCGGCTTCGACCGTCAAATCCATGATTACCGTGGAGGCGCCCGACGGAATACGTTCGCTCAGCGCCAGGATGGCCTCTGCATGAACATTTCCGTCGGTGACGGCATCCAATACGGTCTTCCCAATCATCTCGATTCCGGGATGAGTCAAAATCGGGATAGCCATGCGCTTAGGGTTGCTGATAACATTGGCTATCCATTCCTTCATATTCATCTCAGGCAACGTTTTCGTTCAACCACATAATCAACTCCTGCGGGTCTTTCCCGTAGCCGTTGGCTTCGATTTTTTTGGCAAAATCACTGTTCACAGGCGCTCCTCCCACTATTACTTTTGTTTCGGGATATTTCTGCCTGATATTAGTGATGATAGACCCCATGTTCACCATCGTCGTGGTCAGTAATGCCGACAGTCCTACAATGGCTTGCGGGTAAGTATCAAGCGAAGCAATAAACTTCTCTGATTTCACATCTACGCCTAAGTCAATCACTTCCCATCCGGCGCCTTCCACCATCATACAACACAGGTTCTTCCCGATATCGTGCAGGTCGCCCATGACGGTACCCATGATCACGACACCTTTACGTTTCACTTCGCCCGATTGGAAAAACGGTTTGAGATGCGCCATGGAGGACGACATCGCCTTAGCCGACAGTAACATCTGTGGCACAAAAATCTTGTTTTCGGTATACTTCTGTCCCACGCGATTCATGGCCGGAACCAAAGCGAGGTTTAGGATATCGCCGGGTGTAACACCTTCTTCAAGCGCCTGACGAGTCAATTCGTCTGCGCCCGGTTGTCCTTTCATTTGCGGTGGATAGGGTGACGCAAGGTTCACTTTCCCATTTTCCACACATTCGGAAATTTGATCGATAAAATTCATTTTTTAATACGTTTATTTAATAATTAATTGAAAGATTAAATTTATAAAGGTCGCGCAAAAATACGCATTATTTTCGTATTTCACAAATAGCGTCCATCAAAGCGAAAGCATTTGCCGGCGGCACATTGGCCTGTAGGTTGTGAATCGTATTGAAAACAAAGCCGCCGCCTGCACCGAAAATCCCGCACAGTTGGCGTACTTGCTCTTTCACTTGTTGAGGCGTGCCTAATTGCAACACACGTTGCGTATCAATACCTCCGCCCCAAAAACATATACGGTCGCCAAATTCTTTTTTCAGAAAATACGGGTCCATACCTGCGGCGTTGATTTGCACAGGATTGATAATGTCGAAACCACATTCAATAAAAGTCTCCAACAAGGGAGCAACAGCGCCGCAACAATGTTTGAATGTTTTCCATCCGGTGTTGCGATGCACCCAATTGTTAATTTTGCGGTAGGCCAGTCCGTGCAAAGCCGACAAGTCGGCGGCTGAACAAAACTGGCTGTCCTGTGTCCCGAAGTCGGTGCCGCAAACATAAAGCACATCAATACAATCACCGGCTACTTGATTCACTTTTTCGAGGTTATGGATCGCTATATCCGACTGCCGCTCGAATATTTCCCGAATTAAATCCGCCCGCATGACGGTCGACATGTACCAGTCGGCAATGCCGCGTATCCCTTTGGGGTTTTTCAGGTGGAGAGCCGGCACCAGCGCTATGTCGCCAATGCCCGTCCCGCCGATGTTTGCAATCACAGCTTTTCCGGTAGCGCGCGCCTTCGTCAGGGCTTCTTTCCAGTAAGGCATATCGGCGTCGGTCATCCGTGAGAACTCTTCCAAGTTATCCTCGATGTTCAGTTCCGCATCAAAAGTTGTTGCCGGCACCCTTTCGATAGCATCGAAGAAATATCCGCCTTCGGGCATGACCGCTGTAGGCGAACAATCGGTATCACCTTGTGGAAAAACATACCAATTGTTATTTTCTTCTTTCACCTTGAAAGATTGGGGCAACAACACCGTTTGTCCCCATGGCAACCTCATTTCCCTAAAGTCTTGTTGCAGGTGTCCGAACATATCCGTTCGCCCCCCTACCCCGATGATGTCCACATTCCAGATGCCTGCCAGTTCATTATCTACCTCGCCGAGCATCTGAAACGGCTCAACCACTTTTACAGGCCTGTCTTCCAACCCGTAATAACGCCGTAGTTCGGCTATCATCTTTACATGAATCCCTGTTACGGATGTAGCGCCGAGATCAAGCGCTATCCTGTCGGCTTCACGGTGCGACAATACCGTCTGTACTCTTTCTTTCCCTGTCATCATAAGTATTATATATTTGATTTTTAGCTGTTTCTATGAAAGTAAGTATATTTTCCATGGGTGTATCACCTTCAACCGAGTGCGACGGCGAGAAGATATACCCCCCCTCCCTACCCAACTCAAGGAGGCGCAACGATTCGCGGCGAACATCGGCGGTCGTTCCGAAAGGGAGGGTTTTCTGTATCGACAACCCCCCAAAGAAAGCCAACCTGCCTCTGTATACGGGAAGTATCCCGTAAATATCCATCACTTCGGGCTGAAAAGGATTGAAACAGTTCACGCCTGCGTCTATCAGGTCGTCGAAAAGCTCGTCGACGTCGCCACAGCTATGTATCATGACATATTTGCCGGCGTCGTGCACCCGTTTATACATCCGTTGTAATCGTGGATATATAAATTCTTTCCACAGATCATATCCCATGATCAAACCCTCTTGCTGTCCCCAGTCATCGCCGAAGTACACCGCGTCGATATCCCACTCCAACGCCTTGTCTATCTGTGCGATATTATAGTCACAAATAGCATCGAGCAGGTTATGCACAAAATCCGGGTTGAGGTAGAAATCAAGCAACAGTGTTTCGATGCCGCGCAATGTCCAGGCACGCTCGTAAAGCGAAAATCCAATCTGAAAAACCCGGAACAAGTCAGGTTTAGCCGCTATCTCACTATCCATATTGTCATAAAACCGGGGATCAAGCGGATCGGGGAATGTATATCCCTCAAGTGTCGGTTCGGACAGCAGACTGCCTTTCACATCGCCGATATCCTTGTCAATGCTCCTGTCCCACACGACGCCGAAAACATCGCGCCACAGATCAGGCCCTATCAGGTCGAAAAAACCATAATCGTTGCCTAAGTTAAGGATATGATTCCCCAAAGGGATATCAAGGTCAGTCACCCCATAATACTCCTGAAGCATTTTCTTCGGCTCTTCCGTAAACTTGAACGACCAGGGCACATAAGGAGGCTTCCCCCCGTCCAATACTATCTTTACAACCTCTCTTTTTGTCATAAGAACTGAATAATGAATAATGATTAATGATTAATGATTAATGAACTGAAAACTGAAAACTACCTCCCAACCGGGATGGTGATCATGGTAAATGAGTGTGCGGGGAAACTGTAACGGATTTTATCTCCTTTTACTTTTAATTCCTTCTTTTCGGTTTTCACCAATTGACTGTCAGCCGTATTTGTATCCTTTATATCTTTACCGTTCACTTCGTAAATCGTGGCGACGCCGTTGAACAAACCGCTTTGGCAGACGACGTCAACGGCTATGGCATTGTCTTTATGGCGGTTAACTACATTGAGGATAATCTCGTTCTTTTCCCGGTTGTAGGACGACGATACATCTAAATAAGGAATATCGCGACCGTTCAGGGGATAGGTCGGACTATCGACAAACGTTTGGAGCGATTTCCCGAAGCAATTGTTGGCAAACAAGGCCAAAGGATAAAAAATAGTTTGCCGCCAAGCGCCTTCAGGAGTAGTGATAATAGGAGCTAAGATATTGACTAACTGCGCCATGTTGGCCATTTTAACAATATGCGCATTACGTACAAACACATTCAGATAACCCGCTACCACCAAGGCGTCCTCCAACGTGTATTTTTCTTCATACATCTCGGCGGCATACGCCCTGTACCATACGTTATATTCATCAAAGGCGATATATATCGGCGTTTTCCGGCGGGTCTTCGTCATCGTTTCACGAATAAGGCCTTCCGTCACTTTGATAAGATTTTCGGTAAAATCGGTCGAAGCCATGAACTCATAATAGTTATTGTTTCGCATCCCTGTATAGTGATGCAAAGAGATATAGTCCGCATGGTCTTTGAGATAGCTCAATACAGTACGGTTCCAGTGTGTCCAGTCGGCGCCCGTCTCTCCATAATTGCTCGATCCGGCAGCTATCAGTTTGATGTCACCGTCGATCCATTTCATCATTTTGGCAGCCTCCAGGGCGAATTTGCCGTAGTCATCCGCATTTTTATGTCCCATTTGCCAGGAACCGTCCATCTCATTACCCAATCCCCAGTATTTGACTTTATACGGTTCCGGATTTCCGTTTTTTATCCGTAAATCGGAATAATAGGTGCAGCTTTTCACGTTACAATATTCTACCCAGTTACGGGCTTCATCCAAGGTTCCGGTGCCCATGTTGACACAAATAAACGGTTGCGTATTCACTTTCCGGCACCAGGCAACGAACTCATCGGTACCGAAAATATTACTTTCGCGGGTGCCCCAGGCTAAATCAATACGCACCGGACGTTGCGTTTTCGGCCCAATACCGTCTTCCCAATGGTAACCGGAAACAAAATTGCCGCCCGGCCAACGGACGACGGGCACATTCAACTCCCTGACATACCCCATCACATCCTTACGAAACCCATTATCGTCCGATAAAGCCGACCCCGGCTCAAAAATTCCGCCATACGTACAACGCCCTAAATGTTCGACAAAATTGCCATACAGCATCGAATCAATCTCCCCTATTTCCCTCTCAATATCGATTTTAATCCGCGCAACGTCATTCTGCGCCGCTATCCGCCCTCCCGTTATCACACAAAATAAGGCCAACAAAGCCATCAGACTTTTCATTTTCTTCATCTTTTCCATAAGTACGCAAACCTCGTTTTTTCCATGAATATTATTCTTTGAGCGCGTAAAGGTACAAAAAAAATATTAGTTCAAGTAAAATTTGACGATTATTGCCCCGATTGTAAAATGTAAAGCACCGGCAGAGGTGCGACAATACTTTTAATATCCCGTACAAAAAAATGATGTTTTAAAACATGTTTTTAATTTTGCTTTGTTATGCTATTGTTTTTATCGGAAAAACACCTACCTTTGCATCAAAATTGTTGTCTATGAGAAAAGAATTAGGAAAGGTTTTCATTAGGTAGTAAGGATTAACAAAAACAATGATTATGGAATTGATTTATTTTTTCATCGGGTTAGGCGTTTTTGCTATTTTAGCAGGGATATGGGGATATTGGGACTACCGTAAAGAAATCAAAAAACAGTAGGATTATGGGCACAGTTTTCCCCTGTGTCGGTTAACTACATTGAGGATAATTTAGTTCTTTTCCTGGTTGTAGGCCGACGATTGACATACCCCCTAATCTTCCTCCGAATCACCATCACCCGATTGGTTAGGTGACAAAGCTAATGAATTGTATGTTGTGCTCTCCAAAATATTTTTTTATACGGTAGTTGTTTCCGAACTATTTCCCAGACCACAAACAAAACCGATAATGACACCAAATGGCAGTATATCAAGTGACGGCACTGTTTTTGGGATTTATGATATTGAATAGAATACCAACGAGCTTCTTGATACCAACGAGTATTTAGAACCAGGTATGATCAACGACCTGAATGGAGGATTGTCGTTTTCCCCTAAATATTATTTTGCGGGAGACATTGTAGTTGTAGATTACTGGGACCCTGAAGAAATGAAAGAAATACTGACGGAAGAGTTTTTCGCTACGAAGACCATAAAAGACCCGCAGGCGCATGAAAAGTTGAAGGAAATCTTAAAAAATCTGAAAGAGGATGACAATCCGGTTATGGTAATAGCCAAACTGAAGTAAGGAAAAATATTGAAGTTATGTCGGACAATTTAAATAGCAAAACCAACTTTATGTTTTAGAACATATAAAAAAATTTGGGGGTGTAAAAGAAAATTTCTTCCTTTGTATCAATTTTCAATAATTTAGAGTGCGAAGATGATTAAATAAAATATGGAATACGCATTAGTTCAGCAGGTTAGAAAGAATTTTCTGCTATCAGGTAAAGAAAGAAAATTCGGGACGAGAACTTTTAAAAAGAGGTTCATTGTATTTGTCTTTTTATTGTTACGATTGCTCTTTCTATTTCATATCACATTACAATACGATACATTACGATACAAACAATTATTCCTGCACCGGTTGTATAAAACCGGCATAGTTGTAAATGCAACCGGATATTTCAAGCTGCACAGGCCTCTATGCCATATCAGGGCAGTTTTTTATACCCATCCGGAGGGCTTCCGTAAAATCGCCTCCGGATGGGGAGAGTTGTATCGTTCGTACAACCACTACTATCACGAATTACTTCCCTTTGCGAAAATCGAATTATTTTGGGCTTGCGGCTTCTGATTCAATAAAATGCCACGAATCGGGAAAATGTGAAATCGGTTGGCAAAGCGTTGTTGACCGGAAATACCGTAAATATCAAAAAAAATGTTGGCGTTATTTCAAATATTTTATACCGTGACTTCCCCGGCGAATTCCGTAAAACCGGAAGAGGATAACGGTTCGAATGATTGGCAGTCATTTGTTCATATCTCATATCGGAGAGTTATTTTTTAGGTAACGGTGTTTTGTAATGTCAAAAAAAGGAAAAACAAAATCAAAACATCATAATATATAAAAAAAATTGATTATGATCAGAAAAATTTCAAGGTTCGACTTATGCCCAGTCGAACATATCAAAAAACCGATAATGAAACATTATCGGGGAGGGAAACATGGATATCTATGGTGCACCGTAGATTATGGGCCAATCACTGAAACGGGATACTGCGCCCTTGAAACTGCGGAAGACTGCTGCGATGCAGCTGCAAAGAAGTATGAAAATGGTTACTATTCTGTAGAATTTTGTTACTGCGAGTAGAGGGTTCAGAGGGTTCAGAGGCTATTTTTTGATATATGCAATATCATGTATAAACAGTTGAAAAGCAGGAATTTTATCATGTGTATGAATTATGTTTTAAAATAGCCTCTTTTTTCTTTTTTTAAAATAAATTAGTTATTATTTAATTATGAGAAAATTAGCTTTTGTATTTTGTGTATCGTATTATTTTTTAGCTTGTTCTGATAAAACGCCTGTAGGCGATCTACCTGTGATTGACGTAGTAAATAGCATAGGGAAATATCAAAAGCTTTATTGTTCCGATTTTTTTTCATCAATAGAGCTGATCCCGTTGGAAACAAGTAGCGAGTGTTTAGTTTCTGTTGCCGGACAGAATAGAACCAGATTTATACTTAACGAAGATTTTATTTTTATCGATCAAGAGAATCTTTATTCTTTTGACCGTAAGGGAAAATTTTTGCATCAAATAGGTAGGAAAGGACAAGGACCGGGCGAATATATTGTATTATCAGGATATTTTGTAGATACCGACAAGCCGAGTATTTATATTCAAAACCTTTCAAGAAACATTTTAGAGTATGACTTTAACGGAAAATTTATTCGTTCATTCCCGATACCGGAACCGGATGGTATATCTATATCAGATTGTTCTTATGCAGGGGATAATCTATTTGTCGGTCATCAGAGAAATTACGGAAAAAGCAAATACAATTTTTGTTTATTTGACAGGAACGGAGATACGGCTAAATGTTTTCCCAATCATTATTTTTTTGAAAGGGCTGAAAGCGCTGTGTCATTTGCTGATGGCGCATTGAGACCTTTTTGTGTAGACGAAAAGATATATTTGAAGAATTATGTAAGCGACACGATTTATACCTTGGAAGAATTTACTTTGCAACCGTCATACGTTTTTGGATTAGGCAAGTATACAATGAATAGAGAATTACTCGAAAATATTAGAGAAAATATGAGAAACGGCCACAAATTTTCAAATAAGATTTTAAGAATCGATAATATTATTGGCTCTCCAAAATATTTTTTTTATACGGTAGGTGTTTCCGAACTATTTCCCAGACCAAAAACAAAACCGGTAATAACCATACATGGTAGTATATCAAGAGACGGCGTTGTTTTTGGGATTTATGATATTGAATCTAAAACCAATGTGCTTCTTGATACCAACGAACATTTAGAAGGGAGTATGATCAACGACCTGAATGGCGGATTGTCGTTTTTCCCTAAATATTATTTTGCCGGAGAAAACGTAGTTGTTGATTACTGGGACCCTGAAGAAATGAAGGAAATGCTGACGGAAGAGTTTTTCGCTACGAAGACAATAAAAGACCCTCTGGCGCACGAAAAGTTGAAGGAAATCTTGAAAAATCTGAAAGAGGATGACAACCCGGTTATGGTAATAGCCAAATTGAAGTAAGTAAAAAATCTTGAAGTAATGTCGGACAATTTAGCAAAATTACTATTCAACATACTCAAAGAATGTGATGTTTCAATATCATACAGGACTGTTGAACAGGTAGTTAATACGCACCCCGAATATCCCTCCATGCAATGTATTTCGGACGCTTTTGATAGTTGGAAGGTTAAGCATGTTGTGATGAAAATTACAATAGAAAAACTGATCGTCTTAAATGTTCCTGTAATTGCTCATCTGAAAAGAGGAGGATTTATTTGGATTACGCGGATTAGGGAAACCAAGGTGTACTATTGTAATTCAGCCGGTAAAGAAAAAGAAGGGGATATCGACCGTTTTGAGAAGGAATGGTCGGGTGTAGCGTTAGCTATTGAAAATACAGATGATGCCGGAAATCCTGATTACCGGAAAACGCGCAGAAAGGTAATGAAAGAGGATATTTTCAGATACCTTATGGCAGGCGGCTTTGCAATTTTTTTAGTTGCTCAACTGTTTTTTTCGTGGGTTAGAGAAGGAGGTTTTTCTCTATTGCCCAAGTTGTTTTTGTTTCTTGTCAATTTAGCCGGATGTTATATCAGTTATCTTCTCATTCGTCAGGAAAAACATCAATCAAACGCGTTATCCGAAAAATTTTGCAAAGCAGGGAAATATATTGATTGCAATAAGGTAACATCTTCTAACTATTCTAATTTTTACGGATTATTCACATGGGCGGAATTGGGTTTTGCTTTTTTTAGTTCATTGGCACTATGGGTAGCTATTGTACCCTTATGCAACGGTTGGTTGTCTGCTATGTGGTGGTTTTCTCTTATTATTCTATTCCCCGCCTTCCATATTATCAATTTCCGGGACGACTGCCTTGATCTTATTGTTTACCGCTTGTTTTATTATCGTCTTTAAAGCAAGTAAAACAATAGGTTCAAAGGAGCGCTTGTACAATCTGCAACGTGAAACAGCAAAAATAAAATTTAACATCCTGAATATAAAAGCGCAACTTTCAGATACTATATGTGAAACAGGTAATGTGGGTTTTATTTACGGTAATCCTGATTCTGTGCACGACATCGGAGTTTATGTAAGCGTTTCCTGTTCGCATTGCGGGAAAGCTGTTAAAGAATTAAGAAGAGTCATTGATATATATCCTGATTTCAGTTACCGGTTAATATTTTCCGTCAAGTCAGACGATGTAGAAGATAAAACGAATCTCATTGTTCGACATTTTATCAATCTTCACAATACAATGAACATAAATGAGTTTTTTGATATGCTGGATGCCTGGTATGCCATGCCTAATAAAATATTGGAAGTCTTTCAAAAAACTTTTCCTTCTCAGGTAGTTCAAGACAGCACGGCAGAAATAGACATGCTGTATCAATTCAATCAACACAACGGAATCGGCCATACTCCGGCGATACTGCTCAATGGGCGATTGTTGTCACAATTATATTCATACGCCGATTTATTTGGTATCACAAGAACAATCAATGCAGAAGAATAACTATGGATAAAAATGAACATCTTATCAAATCTTACCTTGAGCGAATTTCGAATACCTTGCTGATAAATGGTGGTTTTTTAGACAATCCGGGATTGTATACGGGCGAAATGGGTCTCGTCTTGTTTTTCTCACATTATGCCTTTTTTACGCAAAATGAGTTGTATGCGGATTACAGTTCGGTTTTGTTAGAAAAAATACAAAGTAGAATTCATCAGGACATACCGGTCAATTATGCTTATGGGTTAGCCGGAATTGGAGCTACTACTGAATATTTGGTTCAAAAGGGTTTTTTTGAAGCCGACACAGATGATATTTTGAGCGATTTCGACAGACGGATTTTTTATCGCGACATACCTTACTTACCGGTTGAAGAAGTATTAGGTATTGGATATTATGCGCTATGGCGGTCTTCGGGCGCTTTTAAGGATGTTATAATTAAAAGAAAACTCCGGTTTGGGCTTGTCATTAATAGCCCAACTCAATGGTGATGATTCATGGATTTCACTATTTCCAAAAGATTTTAATACCTGCAAGAATGAACCTCTACCTGTTTAATGAAAACGATAGCGCCGCGACGTATGGGATCGGCTCTTATCTTAAGGAGTTGACACATGCTTTGGATAGCTCAGGCTTCCATATTCATATCCTTCATTTACATTCCTCTCATCCGGAGTTCCAAATCTTAAAAACGAATCAAGTCGAAAACTGGCATATCCCGGAAATACGTAACAGTAAACTATTTCCCTCTTCTGTTCAGAAAACAGATGATTACAACCGGAATGTAATTTATCTCCTTCGCCTGTATATCAAGGACACCTCTGATTTGATTTTTCATTTCAATTATAATCATTGCCATTTATTTGCACAGGAATTGAAAAGTATTTTTGATTGTAAGATTGTTTCTACCGTTCATTACACAAAATGGTCGCTTGAACTCCAGGGTAATCTATCACTGTTGCATACCCTCAAAAAGAAATCCGAAAATCAAAGAAGTTCATTTGAACAAATACTGTTATCAACTGATGAATTTGAAAGCCTTCTTTATAAAAATGTTGATCGGATAATAGCTCTTTCGCAAGATATGAAAAATTTTCTTTGTAGTGAATATCAGCTTGATTCGAATAAAATATCTGTCATACCGAATGGAATAACTGATATAAGTTCGGAAATTGAAACCGGGAAAGACGTTTTGAGGAAAAAATGGCGTCTGTTTGACCGTGAGCATGTGATTATTTTTGCGGGACGCCTGCATCCGGTAAAAGGACTCGTTTTTTTGATCAGCTCCTTTCGGAAATTATTGGAAATATTTCCGGATTGTCGGCTGATAATAGCCGGTAACGGAAACTATGATATATATTTGCAGGAAGCCAAAGACATATGCATGAAAATAAATTTTACGGGATTATTGGGAAAGAAAGAATTAATTATGCTTGATGATGGCTCTACTGATAAAAGCCAGGATATCATCAAAACATTTGACGATAAAAGAATACGTTATATTTTTTGCAGACATGATTTTATTGCAACACTTAATAAGGGTCAAAAGTTAGCGCTGGGTAAATATATCGCACAATTGGATCATGATGACATTATGATGCCTGATCGATTAAAGATACAATATGACTATATGGAAACACATACAGAGGTAGCTGCATGTGGAGGATATATGGAATTTTTCGGAAAGCGTACCGGTATATGGCGGTTACCCTTAGAGCCTGAAAAACTTTTGCCTTTTACAATTATTCATACTCCAATCCTTAATCCAACCGGTTTTGTCCGACGAGATATTATTGAAAGGTATAAAATCAGACATCGACGGGGATATTCTTTTGCACAGGATTATAAATTCTGGACAGATATTATTAAAATAGGGAAATTAGCAAATATTCCGGAAATACTGGTACGATACAGGTCTTCAGATTCTCAGGCCGGTATTAAGTATAGGAAAGAATCGACAGTCGCATCCTATAAAATTCAATCTGAAATGGTTAATTTTTTCCTTTCCCATGTCAACAAAGATGAAATGATTTCAAAAAAATTACTTTCTCAATGGATGCCTGTCTTCCGACAAATAGCAGAATCAGGCTACCTGTCTACCCCATTGTTTTACAATTTATTACACGAACTAATATCAGGCTTAATTAACGATAAAATAATAATCATATGAATATCAGGAAATTATTAATGGACAAGAAAACATTCAGGTTTTATTTAACAGGTAAAATATTTCTTAATGACCCCATTTATGTTGCAGTACAAAAAAAACATCATAAAGAGATTTCAAAAAGACCTTACCGGTCAGAAATCATTAATTTTTTATTATCATTATCCTCAGAAAAAACATGTTATTTAGAAATAGGCGTTCGTAATCCTGAAGATAATTTCAACTATATCGAAGCTGATATAAAATATGGTGTTGATCCCGGAATTGAGTTTAGGGAGAATCCGGTAGATTTTAAAATGACAAGTGACGAGTTTTTTCAGAAACTTTCTACCAATGAAATACTATTTAATGATATAAAATTTGATGTTATTTTTATTGATGGTTTACATCTGGCGCCTCAAGTAGACAAGGATATACAAAATGCCTTTAAATATATTAAAAATAAAGGGTTTATTGTATTACACGATTGTAATCCTCCCTCCGAATGGCATGCAAGAGAATGTTACCGGTATTATAACACGCCTGCAGGTGGATATTGGAACGGATCAACCTGGAAAGCATTCTTAAAATGGCGTTGTAACCCTTTATTATACTCTTGTTGCATTGATTCGGATTGGGGAGTTGGAATATTGTCAAAAGATTATCAAATTGGTAAAAATTTAGAACCTGTTAATCCGTTCTTTGAATTCGGATTATTTGATGCTAACAGGAATGATTATTTGAACTTAGTTGACTTTGAATCGTTTAAACGTTTTTTCGATAGTAATTCATAATTCAATAAAAGAGTGTTTACGCTAAAACGGTTAAGATACACGGATTAGTCAAAAAAGCAGACAGGATGCAGTTTGACATACCTTAATTAGGGTCTGCTGATTAAAGAGTAATCATTTGTTATTCAGGATATACTCCGGTTAAATACTATTAGGAGGTGCAGGGAAAAATGCTAGAGAGGCGTAAAAACCATGCATTAACTTACGTAATGTGACTACTGTGCCAGTATTTGTCGCCGCGTCTGCCTGTCTTGCTTTTCCGGGCTGTCAGGCAGAAACTGGGCGACGGGGCGGCGGTTGTGTCCGAATAAATCCCTTGTGTGTTTGCAAGACAAGCAATGGCATTGCTGTGGCGATTTAGAGGAAAGTGTACCTTTGCGGCCATTGCGGTTTCAACAAGCTGATTGGGTGATTGACATATACCAGTTTTCGACTTCATTTGTTTTTACAATTTCGAACTCAGGAATTCCAGAATGTAAATGAATGAAATGAATATTAATACCGGAGTCGTACAATTCCAAAAGATAAGCTCCGATTCCATATGTAGCGGCGCTTAAAGATATACTTGCGGAAAAGTTCAATTACCCGTGTCCTTCCCTTGATTATCCGAACAATCCTTCCTATATGGATTATATTATTGCGATATTCTAATTGTTCTAAAAAAACTCTTTGCAGAATATTAATAACCAATCTTGCAGGGTTAAATCATTTATCAATCATCAAAAAATAAAATAAAAAACTCTCAATCAATTGTACCCCTCATTAAAAATTTTCTTCATCGGCATGATAAAACGTCCCAAAAGCGATATGTCTTCGGTAATGATCTCGGCTACTCCTTGCATGTTAGGGAGGTAGGGCAGTTCTTTTTTGTAGTTTGTGTACAAACCGTCAGGCAGCGCTATTTCTACCACATAGTAGGTGTTTCCGCCTGAAACTGTGGGGACAAGCGAGATGTTGAGGACGATGCCTTTCAACATGCCGAACTCATTATCAGGAAAATTATCCAACCGGAGATTTGCCTTCTGACCGATTTTAACTTTTCCCGAACGGGCTACCGGTAGCATCGCCTTGCCGATAAGACGGGATTCTAATACAGGGATGACCGTGAATACCTCCTCGCCGGACTGTACATTCTGGTTACTTACCCAATAGCGCGTAAATGTGATTTTGCCGTCGATGGGCGACATCAGGACATAACTCATCTCCCACGTCCGGATATTCGCTTTCAACTGGGAAACCATTGACCGTATCTGTGAACGAAAATCGTTTGTCTTCTCAGTATACTGGTACTCCATGTCGATTAACGATTCGTTCAGTTGCGCCATTTGAATCCGCATGTTGTTGATGGTTGAAAACATGCTTTCTTCACTTAGCAGACCCTGTAACTGACGGCTTCGCGATTCGTCTAATTCCTTGCCGGAGATGCCGCCTTGCTCATACAAGGTAGCGCTTCTTTCGTAGTTCCTGTCAATCAAGGCTGTCTGCTCTTCTGTCATTTTCTGTTGGCGAAGCAGGCTGCGATACTGCTCCTGGTATCTAACAATCCTTTCCTTCG
>Ga0099364_10004251_pt1 | contig 21766 bp, 15 predicted proteins | sample TergutTh196P3_FD_73070 | JGI IMG/M metagenome (GOLD analysis project Ga0099364, IMG submission 73070) | Microcerotermes parvus P3 segment gut microbial communities from Pointe-Noire, Republic of the Congo - Th196 P3 | ecosystem: Host-associated > Arthropoda: Insects > Digestive system > Gut ... | reverse complement strand
GGCAGAACCATCGCTTCGATAAGGCATTTAAGGATATAGTTGGTCAGGGCCAGGGTAAGAAACAGGTTCCAGCCAAAGACCCCGGTGAGGCATGCAATAGTCACAAAAACCAGGCTGTCCAGAAGCTCGCCTACCAGGCTGGAAATCATAGCCCTAAACCATAAAAACCGCCCCCTCATTGCCACTTTTATTCTGGACATCAGAAATGCATTGGAAAAACTCCCCGCAAGGTATCCGGCAAGACTGGCAAGCACAATGCCCCCGGAACTTATTCCGCCCAGAATGGCATTGTAAGCAGCCATTCCCGCTTCTTCTTCCCAATAACTTTCCCCCGGTAAAATACTCATGACAAAAAATACCAGTGCGGAAAATGCCAGTAAAATAAACCCGGTAATAATAGCCCGCCGGGCGGCTTTAAATCCATAAACTTCGGTAAGAATATCCCCCAGAACATATGCCAGAGGAAACAGCAGCGTGCCTCCGTCAAAAGCCAGATGGATTCCCAACAGGGAAAACCCCAAATCAATAATTTTTGCCGACGATGCAATATTGCTTAAAACAAGCGTCACAACAAACAATGCGACAAAAATATCAAAATATTTACGTAAGACAATATTCGATTGAGTGGAAGACATGTAATCTCCTTGTTTTGATAAGGCAGGTTGCTAGGATACTGCCGTTTCAGTGAAAAGTGAACAGTGAACAGTCAACTAGAAGGAGGCGGGGTATTATGAAAACTCCCGCAACCATCTTGCACTGTTCACTGTTAACCGTTAACTGTTCCTTTTTCCCTATCTCAAGCCCATTTAATAAAGCCGGTTCGGTATGGATGGACCAATGCGTCGTGCTTGGGAAGGATCCGTACGGTGTGTCCCTGGAAGCCCGTGTCAGCACATTCTATCTTTACATGAAACTGGCTTAAGTTATCTTTGCTGCCTGACCACTTCATTTCTGTCTTGCGGGCATTGATAATTTCATGATTCGCCACCGTGCCATGATACAACTCCACCAGAACATCCTGAGGTTTTACCTGTCCAAGATCAATACAGGCGGTAACATTGAGCACATCACCCCGCTGCATTATCGGCTTCGCATTTGCTTCAACACTGACGATCCTGATGCTGTCCCAGGAATCCCGCAATGTGGCAAAATATCCAGCCATGGATTTTGCTTCAATATAATCATCCTTGACCAGCTTGCGGTAGTTTTTCAGGGCTGGGAAGTAATACATATTGGAATAATCCATGAGGGTACGGTGGAAAGACATCGACTGCCCGATTATCCGCATGCAGTCCTTCATCTTTTTAATCCATTCACGGGGAAGACCATCCCTGCCGCGGTGGTAGAACATGGGGATTATATCCCGCTCAAGCAGGTCATACAGGGCCTTGCTTTCCACATCGTCCTGGAGTTTTTCATCATGATACTGCTCGCCATGACCAATCGCCCAGCCAACTTCCGGCTGATACGCTTCATCCCACCAGCCGTCCATGATGGAGCAGTTGAGAACACCATTCAGCGCCGCTTTCATGCCGCTGGTTCCTGATGCTTCCATCGGACGCCTTGGGGTATTGAGCCATATATCGCCGCCGGATGTCAGGTACTTGGCAACAGTCATATCATAGTTTTCAACAAAAACAATCCGGCTGGTAACATCGTATTTTTCGGCAAAGTGAATGATCTCGCGGATAAGTTCTTTACCAGGCATGTCATGAGGATGGGCTTTACCGGCAAAAATTAACTGAACCGGGCGATCATTGTCCTTAACCAGGCGCAGAAGGCGTTCGGGGTCGCGCAGGAGGAGGTTGCCGCGCTTGTAGGTGGCAAAGCGGCGGGCAAAGCACAGGGTAAGGGCATAAGGTGACAGGGCATCATCGGCCTGCCTGATTCGGCGTTCGTCCGCACCGGTACGCATATACTGATGACGTATACGATCGCGGACAAACACTACCAGTCTTTCGCGCCGCCGCTCGTGGGTACGCCACAATTCTTCATCGCTGATTCTGTCCATGCGCTCCCAAATTGCCAGATCGGTGGGCTTGTCTTCAAATTGCGGGCCAAAATAGCGGTCCAGAAGATCAAGCATCCCGCTGGAAATCCAGGTACGGGGATGTACGCCGTTGGTAACATGGCCGATGGGGATTTCGTTTATCGGCAGCCCCGGCCACATACCCTGCCACATATCACGGGAAACCACACCATGGAGCTTTGCCACACCGTTGGCATAGGCGGCCATCTTGAGGGCAAGTACGGTAAGGCAGTAGGTTTCCTTGTCGTCATTAACATTAATCCGGCCAAGACCCAGGAAATCTTTCCAGGAAATACCGAGAATCTGCGGCCAGGCACGGAAGTATTTTTCCACCATGGCAATATCAAAACGCTCGTTACCTGCCGGAACCGGGGTATGAGTGGTAAAAATATTGGTCGGCCACACTGCTTCCTTGGCTTCTTCAAAAGTAAAACCCTTATCAACCATGATTTCCCTGGCTCGCTCGAGCCCCAGGAAGGCTGCATGGCCTTCGTTCATGTGGGTTGCCGCAGGGTTTATCCCCAGAGCCCGCAGGGCGCGAATGCCGCCAATGCCCAGGAGAATTTCCTGCTGTATCCTTGTTTCCTTATCGCCGCCATACAGCGATCCGGTAACATTGCGGATATCGGGGGTATTGTCTTCGATGTTGGTATCCAGCAAATACAGGGAAGAACGGCCTACTTTAACCTCCCAAATCTGGGCGACAGCCTGACGGCCTGCCAAATCGACGGTAATTTTCAGCGGAGTACCGTCCTTGTTATTTTTCCGCTCAACCGGCATGTTATACCAGTCATTTTCCGGATAACTTTCCTGTTGAAAGCCGTCGGCATTGAGTTTCTGGGTAAAATAACCCTGCCGGTACAACAGCCCGATACCGACCAACGGCAAGCCCAGGTCGGAAGAGGTTTTCATGTGATCCCCGGAGAGGATTCCCAAGCCTCCCGAATAAATGGGAAGGGAAGTATCCATGCCGTATTCCATGGAGAAATAGGCGACAACCTCTTTATGGCTGCCCTTATACCAGGTATCACCTTTTTTGTACCGCATAAAACGGTCGTACACTTCCTTGAGGGCAGCCAGGTAGGAATCATCCTTGGCTGCCTGCGCAAGGCGATCCTGACTAACCATTCCTAATGTCCGTACCGGACTCTGCATTGACTGCATCCAGGCATCATAATCCAGCCTGATAAAGAGCTGAACCGCGTCATAATTCCATGAAAGCCAGAGATTGCGGGCAATTTCTTCAAGCGGCTTCAGGGGTGGGGGGAGTTTCGGCTTTACCGTATAAGTGGATATATTCATATGAAGATTGTAAGTACTCAATCAGATTCTGTCAATGGCATCATGTACCCATGCACCCGGTAGAATATACTCACTGCTCATTGTGTGAGATTATCCCAAATCGCTCAATGAAATTACCACAAAACACTAAAATTAATTACCCCAAAATACTAAATTGAAATACCACAAATCACTAAAATTAGCCTTGACTGAACGACTGGTAAGAAATTAAACTAATTTTATAGCTCAAAATAGGGAGATTTTTTAGTGAAATTTGACTATTTGCCCCGAGATGCTGTCCGCAACGCTGTTGATCCAACTCTTGACATTGATGGCATTACAACTGATTTAACCATTGAAAATTTGGTTTTTACCGCCTGCCGGGCTGAAGAATTAATCGCCCGCCAAAATAGCATTTTCCGCCTCTTCTTCAAACTGGCGGGAATATAATTTATGGTAAGCTGAGCGTTTGCGCATCAGTTCCTGATGGGTTCCACGTTCAATAATTTTGCCGTCCTCAACCACGAGAATGATGTCGGCATTCCGTATGGTGGAAAGCCGGTGGGCGATGACAAAACTGGTGCGGCCTTCGAGCAGGCGGCGGATGGCGTTCTGCAGCAGCATTTCCATTTCGGTGTCTATGGAACTGGTGGCCTCGTCAAGAATGAAAATGCGGGGATCGGCGAGGACGGCGCGTGCAAAGGAGATGAGCTGTTTTTCGCCGGTAGACAGGCGGTCGCCGCCTTCGCCCGCTTCGGTGTCGTAGCCTTTTTCCAGTTTGGCAATTACCTGATCGGCATGAACTACCTGTGCGGCGGCTTCTACTTCTGCATCAGTGGCATCCAGCCGCCCGTAGCGGATATTGTCACGAATCGTGCCGGTAAATAAGTGGGGGCTTTGGAGAACATAGCCGAGGTTGCTGTGCAGCCAAAGCTGGCTGCGCCGGCGGTAGTCATGTCCGTCAATGAGAATCTCTCCGGCGCACGGCTCGTAGAACCGGCAGACCAGATTTACCAGGGTGGATTTGCCCGCACCGGTTTCCCCCACAATGGCGGCGTAGGTTCCCCTCGGTACATGGAGGTTAAAATTTTCCAGCACATTATCCGCTTCCGGCAAATATTTGAATGTCACGTTTTTAAACTCAACATCCCCGGTTAATGGTTCCCAGTTTTCTTTTTTGGGGTTGAATGTATCGCCGTATTTTTCCACCACTTCCGGACTGTCGGTAATACCGGGGGTGTTTTCCAAAAGGCCGCTGACCCGCTCGATATTTGCCTGGGCGGATACCAGCTCGGTGAGGATGTGGGCGATGTGCTGGACAGGATCAAAAAAACCCCCAGCATATTGCAAAAAGATCGCAAGGATTGCAAGGTCCGCTCCCAAGACAACAATTTCCCAACTGCCATAACCCAGCACGGCAGCGGTTGCCGCAGAACCAATAAACAATACCGAAGGGATAAAAACCGATCGCAGCCGTGCCATGTGCCGTGCATGAAAACGGTATGTTCCGGTAATATCCGAATACCCGGCAAGGCTCTGCTGCTCAGCAACGAGAACTTTGACCGTGCGTGATCCGGTAATACCTTCGTTCATCGCCCCGGTCATTTTGGAATTGAGTTTGCGGATAATCCGGTTGACCGCAAATATCCGTTTCTGGAACAACCACGTAAGAATCACCAGGGGCGGGAGGGTTATGCAGACGATGAGCGCCATCCTCCAATGGATGATAAACATGGCGACAACAGCCCCGACGCAGTAAAATACTGCCCAGCAAAATTCGATAATCCCCCAGGCAACCAGTTCGCCGATACGGTTTGTATCTGAGTTCGTGCGGGCCATCATATAACCGACAGGGGTTTTATCATAATACGAAAGGCCGAGCTTTTGGAGATGGAAAAAAACCGCATTGCGTAAAGCGCGGGTAATGCCCATTTCTATCCTGATCCCCAGATCAACAAAAAAACGGACATTTATTCCCTGGGCTATCATCATGAACAGCGCCACGGCCAGCAGCCAGCCGATGCCGTCAAGGCTGCGCGGTTCGATATTGTGCCTGATGGCATAGCCAAGAATCAGGGGAAACAGTATATCAATGAGAGCGACGGAAATCATGAACAAGGAGCCCCGTATCAGCAGTTTTTTTTGGGGCAGGATGAAAGGAAACATTTTTTTCCACAGACCTGCAGACAGGGGTTTGTTGTAATCAAAGTCTTCGTAATCGTGCATGTCAGCCATTGTCCAATCCCTCAAATTGCAATGCAAAAATCCGGCTGTATGTGCCGCCGCGCTGCAATAATGCATCGTGCGACCCGATATCTTCCACCTGACCGTTTTTAAGAACCAGAATCGTATCCGCCTGCATGAGGCTGGATATACGGTGAGATATGATGATTACTGCCGCATTGGCAACCTTCCGGCGCAGGGCGGCGCGGATCTGCGCATCAGTTTCTATGTCTACCGCAGACAGGCTGTCATCGAAGATCATCACCGGGGTATTGCCGGCAAGCATCCTGGCAATGGCAAGGCGCTGCTTCTGCCCGCCGGAAAGGGTAACGCCCCTTTCTCCGATGATGGTACTGTAGCCTTCGGCAAACCCTTCGATGGTTGTATCAACCATTGCCGTTGCAGCAGCGCTTTGTATCCCGGTAAAATCCATGTCCGGCCGGGCAAGGGCAATGTTTTCCTGAATGGTTTTTGAAAACAGGAACGGTTCCTGAAGACACAGCCCGATATGGCGTCGCAGATGAGGCCGGGCAATACGGCGTATATCTATGCCGTCAATGGTGATAGTCCCTTCGCCTTCCTGTAAATCATAAAGGCGGCTTAACAGGTGTACCAGGGTTGATTTACCCGAACCGGTAGCGCCGAGAATCGCCATGCTTTCGCCGGGCCTGAGGGAAAAGGAAATATTTTGCAGGACTTGGCTGGAATTTTCCTCCAGAGCATTGTACCTAAAAGAAACATTATCAAAAACAATATTACCCTTAATCTCCGGGGTGAGGGCATCGGGAGGGTCGGTTTCCGGCTCGGCGCAGAGAATATCTTTGATGCGCCCGGCGGCGACAAGGGTTTTGGACAGGTCGGAGAGTATACGCCCAAGCTGGCGGACCGGCCAGATCATCCAGTTGCAGTAGGTGTAAAAAGCAAGAAATGTTCCCGGGGAAAGCTGTCCATGGACGCTGCGCCATACACCAACGCCGATGATGATTGCCATTTGCAGGCCGGAAAAAAAATCACCCGCGCCCCAGAAAATTCCGAGCATCCTGCCGATGCGGACCCAAATGTCGTGATAAGCCGTGGTTTTTTCCGAGAACTTATTCATCTCGTAAGATTCCCTGCCAAAGGCGCGGACGACCCGCACGCCGGTATAGTTTTCCTGGGCTACCGCCTGCATGGAGCCTTCGGCTTCATCGGCACGAGCAAATTCACGGCTGACCCTGCGAAAATACACCATCGAAAAAACAACAATAACCGGAATCAGGGACAGGGAAACAATGGACATGAATACATCCATGGAAAACATCATTACGAGGGCAACGATAAAAAGGCAGGCAGTCCGCATCAGTTCCGTCAGCTGGTTCTGGATAAAATTGCGGATAACATCAACATCCGATGTACAGCGCTGAATGATATCCCCGGTCTGGCAGCCGACATGCCAGTCGTAGGGCAGTTTCTGGATGTGGCCATAAAGTGTATTGTGCAGCCTCCACGACACGGTTTCGCCAATCTCGGTACCGGTATATCGGCGGATAACCTGGCAGAGGGCTGCCAAAATGGATGCACCCAAAACAAATAAGGCGCATATCCAGAGGTTGTGCCGGATGAATGCAAGACCGCCGATGCTGTCTACCAGGGCATGAACAAAAGCCGGGGCATCCAGAGGCTCATTTCCCAAGCCCGAATCGATGGTATAGCGGATTATCTGAGGCGTTAAAAATGAAAATGTTACGGCGGCAATGGTAGCGGCACAGCATACAAAAAACCGGAAACGCCGATCAGATGCTGCCGCAGCTATCAGTGCCAGCCGTCCGCCTGTCCAGGGGAGTTTCATTGCGGGGATATATTCCGGTTTGCTATAATTTTCTCAATGCGCTTAAGGAGCATAAAACTACTGAATGGTTTTTGCAGAAAATCCACAGCGCCCAGGCTGCAGCCGTGCTCTGCACTGCCCGCATCATCCCTGGCACTGAGGAACATGACAGGAATTTCCTTATGGTCATCATGTGACTTGAGGATCTGTAATGCTTCATATCCGTCCATTTCCGGCATTTCAACATCAAGAAGTATTATATCCGGTTTGACATGAGAGAGCAGTTCAAACATTTTTGCTGCAGAAAGAGCCGGGTATACCGCATAATGGGTTTTAAGCATTTGCTTGCATGCGGTAAGATTTGCCTCGTTGTCATCCACGACGAAGACAATACTTTTCTTGTCTGCCATTATTGATATTCCGCCAGCCGTTCTGCCGCTGTTGAAAAATCCGATTCATTGAATTTTTCCCTCAGCCATGGAATAAGCGATCCGTCCATATTGTAATCGGCGCTTTCCAGTTCTTCCATTATTTCATCAATGCCCTGCATGTCAAATGACTTACAGCATTGGTACAAACGTCCAAGCAGCGCCTTGTCGGGGCTGGGAAGTTTTGGCTTGGCAGTTTCCCCGGCCTGCTTCTCAAGCCATGATTCCACATTGGAAATCAGCCTGCGCGCCTCGTTGAGCAAAGCATCATTACCCGCCAGAACCCCGTCAAGGTCACCTGATTTCGCCTTATGTTCCAGGCTGAGCGCCGCCTTACTTACCTGTACCGCGCCAATATTGGAGCAGATGCCTTTTAATCCGTGTACGGCAATGGCATAGTCTGCCAAGGTATCCGCTGAAACAGATTGCAGTTTTTCCATGACAGAATATGCATTGGGCACAAAGGAACGGAGAACGGGGAGGTAAATATCCATGTCATCGTCATACAGGTCGTAAATGGTATCTAAATCTATACCGGGTATGTCTACCGAAAAATCTTCCATAAAAAAACAATACCTAAAAAAACGAGAGCCTGCAAGTACTAGATTTGCTCCAGTATAGACTTAAGCGCATCCCTGTTTCCCGGCAAGTGGGGATCGGCCGCACCGGCGGAATACAGTTCGTCAATCCTACCCTGGTAATAGTCCCGTACCTTGTGGCGGACCAGCTTCATGGTGGAATTGATAAGGCCGTGGTTTTCGTCAATGACACCGGGAATGATGGCAAATGAAGCAGGCCGCCACTGTGATGGAATACCCGTATAATCCGGGTGTTTAGTGAAGGCTGTTACATCCTGCCGGATAAGGTCAATGATCCGGTTGAAGTCTTCATCAGTTGCAGCCGCCAGTCCCTGGGCCTGTACCCTGCTCTTCAGTTCCGCAGCATTCAGTGTAATCAGGGCGCTGGTAAATTTGCACTGCTCATTGTACACCATAATCTGGTTAACAAGTTTTGAAGTACAAATGACCGCTTCTTCAATGGTTTCCGGGCTGTATTTTTCGCCGTCCTGGGCTATGAGCAGGGCCTTTTCCCGGCCGGTTACCACGAGGAATCCGTCGGGATCTTTATAGCCCAGATCGCCCGACCAGAGCCAGCCGTCGATGATGGTTTCTGCGGTGGCTTGTGGATTCTTGTAATAACCTTTCATAACCGAGCCGCCGCGGGTGACAATTTCGCCGATTTCGCCGTCAGGACATTCGGTGTCCCGATCCTTCATTATCCGTACATCAAGATTGGGAAGAATCACACCGGAGGTTCCAAACTTGTGTTTTATCTTTGAATTGGAACAGATAATCGGGGCATTTTCGGTAAGACCGTAACCCTGGTAGACCGGTGCGCCAATGGCATTAAAAAATTCCTGCTGCCGTAGTTCCAGCAGCGCCCCGCCGCCGACACAGAACCGGATATCATTGCCAAAAACCGCCCGCAGCCGGGGAAAAATCAGGGCGTTTGCCAGGGCCCAGGGGAAAAAATTAACCAGCCGGGTAAAGAAAGGTACTTTGTTGTAACCGTTCCCCGCGCGGGCAATGCCTGCCTTAAGGCCGGCATTAAAAATACACCTGATAAGAGCGCCTTTTTCGTTGATCCCCTGGATCATTTTTTTCATAAAATTGCCCGACAGGGCTGGCACGGTCAGCAGAAGATTGGGGTTTACTTCAACAAGGTTCCTGGGAAGGTTGCGCAGGGCTGCCATGGGTCCGCCCTGGGCATCGACAAAGTACATGGACATTCCCTTGAAAGCAAAAATATACAGCCCTACCGTGTGAGCAAAGGAATGATCCAGCGGCAGCATGATGAGGCTCCTCCAGCCCTTTTCCACCTGAACCAGTTCCAGGGCATTGATGGTATTGTGGATGTAATTCTTATGGCTGAGCATAATACCCTTGGGATTCCCTGTCGTGCCGGAGGTATAACTGATGGTTACCGTATCGTCCTCATTGAGGATTTGCTCAATAGCAGCGAGTTTATCCTGATATTCCCCGGATTCATCAAGGAGCTTTTCTCCCTCGGCAATCAGATCATCGAAATATAAAGGGCTGCTCCCGTCGAATTTTGCCGTCAGTTCATCCAGACCGGGACTGCGCGGAGAAATGATAATCAATGCCGGTTGCAGCTTGGATTTTTTAAGGGCTTCAATTGCCTTTGGAAAATTATTTTCCGAAACCAGCAGGGCCCTGGATTCTGAGTGCTCCAGCCGGAATACTATTTCGTCTTCCACCAATTTGGTAGATAGAGGTACCGAGGTGCATCCAGCCTTCAGGATGCCGAATTCACCGATCACCCAGGAAGGCCGTCCTTCCGACAAAATCGAGACATTATCCCCCTTGGCATAACCATGCTTGATAAGCGCTGCCGCAAAAGCCGAAGAAAGCCGGTCGGCTTCCTTGAAGCTGTAGGTCTTCCATTCATTCCCGATCTTGCCCCCTAAATAAGGCAGATCCCCATGCATCGCAGCCCCTGTATGGAGCATCTCAATGACAGTTTTCATAGTCGCAGCCTCCGAGAAATGACGTTTCTCACAGTATGACACAAATTCAAAATACGTCAAGTAAAAAAACACTAGCATGAGGTAAGTATTTCTGTTATGAATACCTTATGGGAAAGAAAGGAATATGTGTTGCCGGCAATATGATTGTTGATAGTGTTTATCCGGTACGAGGGCTGCCCCGGCCGGGAGAACTTACCACCATTATGGACGGTATTCAACGGACAACCGGCGGGGCCTTGTGCAATGTGATTCAGGATTTAGCCGTCATGGACAGATCCCTACCGCTGAAAGCTTTAGGCAGGGTGGGTTCGGATCCCGAAGGGGATTTTATTTTTGACACCCTTGGCAAGCATGCAAACATCGACCTTTCCATGATTAAGCGCGAAGGCATTACCGCTTTTACCGCAGTTATGGAAGATACCATTTCCCGGGAACGGACCTTTTTTCATTACCGGGGCGCCAATGCCGCTTTCTGTGAAGATGATATTGATTGGGACAGCATTGACAGTGTACTGCTCCATATCGGGTACATCCTGCTTCTGGATACACTGGATAGTGAAGATGCAGAATACGGCACAAAGATGGCCAGGCTGCTCTGCCATGCCAAAGACAGGGGCATTAAGACATCCCTGGATGTGGTCAGCGAAACAGGTGACCGGTATAAGCGCCTTGTCCCGCCATCCCTTAAGTACACCGACTATTGTATTATTAATGAAATTGAAGCTGAGCAGATAACCAGCATACAACTGCGGGACGGACATGGGGGTCTTATCGCCGCTGATATTCCCAAAGCACTCAAAGTCATCCGTGATTTTGGTGTTTCCCAATGGTCAATTATCCACAGCCCCGAAGGCGGCTTTGGTCTGGATCAGCACGGGAATTATGTCCAATCACCCACCATTAACCTTCCCAACGAAGCCATCAAACGCAAGGTTGGAGCCGGCGATGCATTCTGCACAGGCGTCCTTTACGCTGCTTACCGCAATGAAAGCCTCGAAGAAGCTCTGGAACTGGGAAATGCCGCCGCCTGTGCAATGCTCATGCAGCTTGATCCTGTCTACGGCATAGTCAGCGTCGATGAGCTTAAGGGTTTGCGGGCAAAGTTTTAAACGGTATACTGCTCTCATGCAAAACTTTGAGTATTATCCACGGACAAAAATTTATTTTGGAACGGGCACCGAAACCAAAGCCGGAGAAGCACTGGCTCCGTACGGGAAACGGGTAATGCTACATCATTCCGGAGGTCATCCCCGGCAATCGGGTCTGATTAACCGCATAAAAAACAGCCTGGAAGCTGCCGGAATTACCTGGATAGAGCTGGACGGCGTACAGCCCAATCCCCGCCTGTCTCTGGTATATAAGGGCATCGATATTGTTAAAAAAGAAAAAGCCGACTGCATTCTTGCGGTGGGAGGCGGATCGACCATTGATTCGGCTAAAGCCATTGCCCTTGGCGCAGCCAACGAGGGTGAGGTTTGGGATTTTTTTGAACGAAAAAGAACCACCGATCGGGCCATGCCACTGGGAGCGGTGGTAACCAATCCTGCATCGGGCAGTGAGGCAAGCAACAGCTGTGTCATTACGAACGAAGACGGACTGGTCAAGAGAGGCGGACGCCTTGAGCGCAACCGCCCGGTATTTGCCATCCTCAACCCTGAACTAACCTATTCCCTGCCGCCCTACGAGAGTGCCTGCGGTATTATTGATATGATGACCCATATAATGGAGCGCTACTTTACCCTGGAGCCTCATGTGGAATTAACCGATGAGTTGTGCGAAGGTGCGCTGCGGGCAATTATCCGCAACGGGCGCAGGGTTATCAGCGGCGCAGAAAATGATTACCATGCCCGCGCCGAACTTATGTGGGCAGGAAGCCTGGCCCATAATGACCTGTTCAGCACCGGCCGCATCGGCGATTGGGCCAGCCATGCCCTGAGCCATGTCATTTCCGCCCTCTTTGACACTGCCCACGGCGCCGCCCTATCGATCGTTTTCCCCGCATGGATGCAGTACAACATCAAGGTAGACACTGCCCGTTTTGCCCGCTTTGCCGCCAAAGTCTGGGGTGTGGACGGAGCATTCTACGACCCTGAGCAGGCGGCCCTGGAAGGGATCTTCCGCATGAAGCATTACCTGCGCTCCATTGGGCTGCCGGTTAGTTTTGCCGATGCACAGATCGATCCTTCCCGCATCACAGAGATGACCAAGCGTGCAATGGCATTCAGCCCCGGCGTTTTTCGTAAACTTAATGAGGCGGATATTGAGTCTATTTACCGCTTAGCCGCCGAACCTATTGATAAAATACCAGGCCGGCTATAAAACTATTGGCAAAGAAAACTTTTCCATCGTATCTGTTAAAAACCACGGCTGCCTTGCCTTGAAATATATCCAGGCGATGACCAATCCTTAGATAAAAACCACCACGGCCCGGTCTGAATGGATTAATATCAAATGAGGTTTGAATACTGCCGACAGCACTATAATTATTTTTTATTTCTGAAGTGGTGCCATCACTACTGGTTTTAATGGCCGGCTCGCTTCTCTCTATGCCAAGCATGGAAACACCGGGGATAAGTCTCAAAAGCCAGCCCCTTCCCGCATATACATAACCAAGCCCAAATCGTAAGCCCCAAACATAGGGATCTTCGGCTATGGTAGCATGGAATACATTCTGTGATGTACCAACAAAGCCAAAAAACCCAAAATCAAATTCAAAGCCGCCCGATCCCAATCCAATGTCCGCATTATATGTTCCGGTTAAATCAGAATCGGCTATAAAAGCAGGCCCTCCGTAAGCACCGATGCTGACACGCGACCCTCTTAATGCATGATTCTCTTTTTGCTGCTGCCTGAGGAGTCTGTTTTCTTCCCTGTTTGCAGCTTGGGCTGTTTCACGCGCTCTCCTGGCGGCAGCCTGGGCAGCCTCGCGCGCTCTGTTCTCGCTTGCGATAAGTTCTCTATGCAGCCGGTTTCGCAGTTCACGGGGAAGAGTATCAGGCTGGACAGGCGGAAGCCTGTCACCGTTAATCGGCACAACCCGCATAAAACCGGTTTCCCCGACGGTTTGGATATCAATGCCGTTGATACTGACAACACGGATAAATAGGTTCGGAGTAAGCTGATCCTCTACGTATATAATCCTGGTGAAGGATATAGGGAATTCCTGGGTACTGGCGGCATATATTCGTCCCTGGTGACGGAAAAGAGAACCATAGAGGGTTAATCCCCTGGAGGCAATGACCAATCCATGTTCATTTTCAACATTGACAACCAGATTATACACAAAATTTTCCGGCCCTCTGAAAAGCTGTGAATCATCAGGGAGGCCTCTTAAATTAAAGTTTTGCATAACATCAGAAGGAATTTGATTAAGTCCGTTGAGTATGAATTCCTGCAGGACCTGCTCCATGACCGATATTTGGTTTTCATTCCATCGAAGACCAATGGTAAAGTAAAGATCATAAGTACGATCGGTATCGGTTACTCTCATATTACGGGGCATGGGGCGTGTATAGAAAAGCTCAAAGGGACCGTGAGAAAGGTAAAAATTGTTAAATTCATCAAGGCGTTCCTGCATGAGGGTATGATCCCTGAAAAAACCAATCACCATTTCACCTGCTCCCTGGAGCTCTGCTTGATTCTGGGTATGTATTGCCGTCAGTGTCATATTGGCCTGAAAAGCGGTATTGTCAAAGGTCGCTGCATTAAAGAGATAGTTCATTGCCTGCAGACCCATGCCGGCATTCGCCGCATCAAGACCCCTTGCCAGGGCGATGTCGGCTTCATTTGAGGTACGCAGAAGGGCATGCCTGCCGGCTTCATTCAGTACGATATGAAGCTCCCTGAGAAGTTCCTCGGTGGCTCTGTTGACAGCTATTCCTTCCATAATTTCAAGATCCGAATGGGATCTGCTGTACTGTGCAAGTATATCTCCGGTTTCCGTCTCCGTAATATAAAATGAAAGAAAAAAACGGTTGTTTGGCTGCTTGATTATTTCACCGGTCATGATTGCCCGGGCTGCGGTACGCAGCGAAAGGCTCAGTTCATCACTTGAACCCGAGGTCAGGGATCGCCTTATTTCTTCATCGCGGGCAAGGCCTACTTCATCAGATAAATTTACTACCTGTATCCGTCCTTTTGCAAATATATGAAAATTGCTGCTCATGGCGATTCTAATCATATCCAGGTACCACATCTCATCATGGGAAAGAAGACCTGAATCGGGATTTGATGGTCTCATAATACCGATGGTAGAAATCCTGGCCGGCAAATTCCCATCGAAAATATTACCCATACTGAACTGCCTTTCAAGCTCATACAATCTTTCCTGCGATTCTTCTGCAGTTATGCTGTTATTATCTCTTTGGTCGGTACGGGAAGGAGGGGCAGACTGACAGCTCATCAATAGAAATGCAGCAATCACCGGAAAGCACCAATGCCTTTGTGAAAATGAAGCAAAAATCGATATAATATCCATGTAGTACCCTTTAGAAGCATTATCATAATTGACAGCCATTAATATGTCAACGTACAAAAATGATCCGGCGGGTCTTTTCAATTATCAAACATTATGGTACATTCAATACATCGCCGGGGTGATGGAATGGTAGACATTGGGGACTTAAAATCCCCTCCTCGTAAGGGGGTACGAGTTCGAGTCTCGTCCCCGGCAACCGCTCAGCCATGTACCGGGAAAGTGAGTGAGGCATACATTGAATATTTTTAACCGATAGTTTATACTGTAAATATGGCAGAAGATATCGTTGGAAAAGTAATCAATTTTTTCTCCGGTGACAGCACCGAGAACTTGTCGGACAAGGAAATTGTCCTGCGGCAGAGGCTTAAAGAGCTCAGTGAAAACAAGTATTCCAAGTTTTTCAGGGTAAAAACCGATGAAGCGGACCTGACACTGGGGCAGTTCTTTTATTCTCTCTATAAAATGATCCTCCCCATCAGGGCTTTTATGAAGGACCTGGCAAAAACTACCCGCCTAAGGCAGGTAGTGCTTGAATCTTTCATGGATGCATCCATCATCGAGACCGTTAAGCGGCTGAACCCGGCTGCCATTGAGGAACGCATAAAAACCACTTCTCCTGATGATCTCACCGCTCAAATACAACAGGACATTGACAGGCTGACCTTGGAATTTAACAGTAACCGGATAAACGGGGTAAATAACTGCTACAATCTGGTTATGAGCCTTTTCCAGCTTGCCAATTATGATTACCCCACTCTGATAAAAAAATTCGATCCGAATTTTACCGAAGGGCCGTATGGGGCAGACCCAAAATTTGTCCCGGCAAAATCGGGGCATGTTGCCAATGACCTGGCCGAATTTCTGGCAGTTTCCCAGGGCATAACCCCGGACAGTGACTGGAAAACTATTCTCAAGTTGATCAGGATATGCGCCGGAGAAGATATCATTGCCGAAAATCAATTTGCCCAGTTGCTGGTTGGTCTGCGGGATGTTGTCAGCTCAAGAATTCTCCATCTCATTGCGCAATACGGCAGCAAAAACCCCGTATTAACATGCAGGGGCAGGATACCCAATGAGCATATTGCCGATGCATGGCTGGAAGCACGGACCATAAAAGCCAACGATTGTATCAATAGAATTAACACCACGGAAAAAAATAAACAAATCAGCGCATTGCTTTCGCAGATTTTCTTTGGCGGCGATCTTGAACGCCTGGACTTTTATACCGTCAGCCGCAGTGAACATTATACCAAAAGGGATTTAACCGGTTTTACCTATGCCGAAGGCCTGAATTATCTGTCGGTATTCCTCAGCGAGTATGTGGGAAAAGATATTAATGATCTAATGGATATTCTGCTCATCCGGGGGCAGTGGACAAACAACAGCCATTCCAAGGAATTGTCGGAAGTGTTTCATCTCATGCATACACTGCCCGATGAAATTTCCCAGCTTGACTCATCGCTTTCTGATGACGGTGTTAATGGTTCACGGCTTAAAGCATCCATGCTGCGAATAGATCGTGATACTACCCAGATACGTTACATCAACACTATTATGGACAGCATCAATGCTGCAGCGCTGGAGATTTTGGAGAACGCCACCCAGCACCTGTCAATTATGGACAAGCATCTGAAAAACCTGTCGGACGATACGCAGAAAAAACACCCCGAATTGATCATCAACTGGAAAGAATTAAATTCTGTTTCCAAGAAACCCCTGCTGCAGGAAATAGCCGAGAACAGCATGCGCGTCAACTGTTTTGTCCAGTTGATGCGCCTGTGTTCCCAGTAGTTACATTATTGCTTCCATGGCAAAGGCGGGGTGTTTCTTCTCTTTAAGGAAAGCCACCACCGCTTCATTGTCCGTTGCAATGCTCTCATCGCAGATCATGTCGGTAAAATTGTCGATACCGTAAAGCTCTTTTGCCGCTTTATTCAGCCGTGGGGCGACATCGTTTTTAAGTTCACTGGGCATCCATACAATCCTGCTTAAGCCGCCTTCGGCATAGGCAAATTTTTTCGAAGCAATATAATGCCTGCCGTGACCCATAAAGCCCGGAGTCTGCACACCACCGCCGGACAGGGAGGCAAGTTCGCCAAAGGTCATGCCGGTGGGTGTAACACCCTTGTACTCACGGTTAACGACAATCACCCCGTTCGCTTCGGGCATGACACCGCAGATGCACTCAAAGCAGCCGCAGCTGGTCATGGGATCTTCCATGATTGAGTAGAGGGTTACTTTACTCACCGATCCGTGGGTTGCCGTCTCTACCGCTTTGTACACAGTCTCGTACCTGCCTGTTCGTGCGTCAACAAGACCGGTCTTGGCAATGGGCTGACAGGGGCCGGCATCGCTGAGCTGCTTGGTGGCACTGGCATCGAGCCATGAAACCGCGCCGCACAGACCCGTTCGTTCCGGGGTTATCACACAGCAGTGCGCCGGGGCAAAGGACTGGCAGAGAATGCAGCTGTAGAAACAATCAACGCTTTCATCGGTCATTGATGCAAGCCGGGCATCCCGTGCTTCGTAGCGGGGCATGCCTTCTTTTTCGAGGATTGTCTTTACTTTGGCTTCATCGGTCACCAGCGTTACCTGGCATTTATCAACAACCGCACCGAATTCATCCATGATCATCGTGTAGATTACTTCGCCAAAGTCCTTGAGTTTGAGGCCTTTTGCCAGGGCATCTTTGCCGATCCTGACTCGGAACATATTCCGCTGGCCGGTATGCATTACCCCTTCCATGTAGTTAAACCAGTGGTGTATTTTACGTTCGATAACCGGTTCAAAATCAACCTTCATTTTTGCACCGGCAACCTCGACATAGGTAGCAAGGGCCATGTTCACCGGGCCGGAGCCGGCGCTGATATCATTGCCGATTATGGTGATTTTGTGATCCTCAACAGCACCGCTCATTACCACCAGTTCGCAGGTGGCATTCCGGTCGGAACTGAATTCCACGGCCATGTCGTTCTTGCGGATAATCTCCCCTTCAAAGGCCGAAGCAAAAGCCACGGGGATGGGGATTTCTTTTACCTTTATTTTGATGTTCCGCAGCTCCAGCGATTTTTTAACCATGTCGTCATAATCGCCTGTATGTTCAAGGGCGCCGGGAATGGCCACTGATCCAACCACATCCCAGTCGCTGATAACCGGGAAACCCAGGGCTATGGCGCCGGCGCCGGCAGCTACAATCACTTCGTTGAGGGGGCCAAAGGTATTAACAAAAGCAGGAACCCTCTCCTTGGTGTATTGCAACAACCCCGGCAGATCGCCTTCCTTGGCGTTGCCGAAAATCAATGCGGCGCGGATAGCCACGGTAACTACATGGGTAACCGCAGTTACATCGTAACCCAGCGGAACCACGCGAAACTCCAGCCCCATTTTAACACCCTGAGCCGCCGCCTGGTCGATAACCTTACCCACAAGGAAAGTGAGGATGCCCTTACTCTGGTAGCTCTTGACCACTGCGGCAAGGGATGCCGGGTCGGCCGCTTCACCAAGTACCACTGCCACACCGGGGATATCGCCGGTGACCAGCGGTACGCCCAGGGAGCGGATTATCGGGTCAGGGACAAAGCCGATGCCGGGGCCTCCCTCGTAGGGGTTGCCATCGATGAACTTCAGCGCTTCAAGAATTTCGGCGCCAACCGCAGTGGCAAGCCCGGCATTCAGCGCATCGCCTAAATCTTCCTTGTTGGTGATGAGACTTTTCAGCACCCCGACGCAGGCCGTAAGAGTTTCCAGTTTTTCAACCTTGACCCCGGTAGCACAAAAAATCGTCGGTAAAAAATAAGCCGTATCGGGAAAGGCGATTTTCCTGTCGGCCCCATACTTTGAAATTGCGTCATTAACCGCTCCCTCGGTCAGACCCGCCACGGCGTTTGCGCCCTTGTAAATAAGATCCGTTAAAGCGCCCATGTTCTCCTCCTATATTTCCAGGTTCTGGATAATGTTTCCCAATGCCTGACGCACCGGGGATTCCATCGGTATCTCTATCAGCGGTTTTCCCGCCGAATCATACTCATAAATATTAGTATCCTGGGGTAGTATGCCAAACAACTCAAGCTCCTGCAAGGCAATTTCTTCCTGTATACCTTCGGTAATCTGCCCGTCCGGAGCACGGTTAACAATAAGTCCGGTTGTATCAACCTTAAGCTCCAGTTGCTTGATCATTGAGGCTATTCTTCCTGCAGCCTGAATCCCCCGCCGCGAGCAGTCGCTGACCAGCACAATCAGGTTGACCGGCGGCAGAACCCCGCGGCTGATATGCTCTAGTCCCGCCTCATTGTCAACAAGAAGATATTGGTAGTTCTGGTAGTATTTGAGAATCTGCCCCTGCAGCACATCGTTGACATAACAATAACAGCCCTTGCCCTCGGTTCTGCCCATGACAAGGAGGTCGAAGTTATCTTCTTCCGCCAGTGCGGATGCAAAACGGTAGTCGGCATATTCCACCCGGGACATTCCCGGCGGAATGGGGCTTGTATCCTCAAGCTCGGCACGGGCAATTTCCTCACGAAGTTCGCCCAGGGAAACGGGTTTTTGGACACCCAGCACTTCATTGAGATTTGAGTTGGCATCGGCATCCACAGCCAGGATTGGCCCTTTGCCGTTTTTTACCAGGTGATCCAGAAGCAATCCGCATATTGTGGTTTTCCCCGTACCGCCCTTACCTGCCAGGGCTATGCTGTAGGTCATATCCTTATGGTACACCCAGCAGTACAAATCGTCAACGTATATATTGAAAGTTATTGACGGCTGATGGTCAGTTTTTCCGGTTTTATGCCGATATTTTAAGGGGGTTCACCATTAAAAAGTTATTATTACTGGCTGTTCTTATGCCGCTTCCCATACTTTATGCCGCAGAGATAACCGGGGCAGAGACAACCGGGTATGAAACAGATGTTACATTCCGCGGTTTTCCCTGGGGAACCAGCATGAACGAGTTTATTGGAAGGATGGGTAATCCCATATCACGGGAAGAAATAAACGGGCTTTCTTCACTGCTCTGGGAAAATGTCGAGGTTAATGGATACATGACTTACATGGTTGTTTATTTTTCATCGGCAGGGCTGCAAGGGGGCACCTACTATTTTCTTACCTACAGCATAGATGAACTGATGCAATGCTACAGCGAGCTGAGGGAAGAACTGCGCGGTCGTTTTGGCCCGACCAATCTTTTTCACGGTATACTCAGGGAGATGCGTCACTATGAATGTTTTTGGAACCTTGAAGGCGGTTCGGTACACCTTAAGACCAATACACGCCAGGATATTCCGGTTACCCTGTGGTTTGCCTCTCCTGAATTAACGAGACTCATCACCGGCGGTTAATTGGTCGATATTGCCGTAAACCTGACAAGCCCCGCCTTTGATGCCGATCGGGAAGCAGTTCTTGCACGGGCAGAGGCGGCCGGGGTAACATCCCTGATTATCACCGGCAGTGATATAACAAACAGCGCCGCCGCGCTTGACTTTGCCGCTCATCATTCACCATGTACAGCAACCGCAGGGGTGCATCCCCACAATGCATCCAGTTGGAATGCCGCAATGCGGACCGAGCTGCACGACATGGCAGCACAGGCAGCGCCCATCGGAACAATTGCCGCCATCGGTGAGTGCGGCCTTGATTACAACCGCAATTTTTCCCCGCCCGCCACCCAGCGCCTGTGTTTTGAAGAGCAGCTTGCCCTTGCCGCACAATTAGGAATGCCGGTTTTCCTCCATGAACGGGATGCCTTTGATGATTTTTATGCTATTCTCAAGCACTATTGTCAAAATCTGCCTGGCGCGGTGGTACACTGTTTTACCGGCACGTCAGCGGCATTGGAAGCCTACCTTGCCCTGGACTGTTACATCGGCATTACCGGCTGGATATGCGACGAACGTCGTGGCAGCCACCTTATCCCTCTCCTGCCGCATATCCCTGCCAATCGCCTGCTTCTGGAAACCGATTCCCCCTACCTTCTCCCCCGCAATCTGCCCCGCAGCATGATCCGATCCCTGGGCGGAAAAAACAACCGCAACGAGCCCTGCTTCCTCCCCCACATCGCCGCCTTTGCCGCAGAGGTTCTGGGCAAAACACCTGAGCAGTTGGCCGCAGAAACCACGGCTAATGCAGAGAGGTTGTTTCAAACTATCATTTGTCAGTGAGTCTGGTTCCAGGGTCGTCAGGTGGAGAGTTAGCGGCAGAGAGGGAATGAATGCCCTAAAGCAGTTGACTGGGGGCCCGTCGTCGTACCAAAGGTACGCGGCCCGGTGTCCACACTCCGTGCGGCGCACCTGCCTCCGCCACCCTCCGTTACCGGAAGAAAATGGGATGGTAAAAATTGCTTGTATAATAGAATAAACATTAATGAAAAACGGGCACACTTTGCGTAAAGGTAGTTAGGTGAAATTGGGGCAAGTGTATGAAATAGTATACACTTAAAAATTAAAGCTTTTTCTATTAAAATATCTTGACATTGCAGTCCTTTTATAGTACATTATTAGCACTGGAGGTTAATTATGGCTGTAAATTTGGCTACTGATATTAAACCTATCTCATATATAAAGACAAATGCGGCAGATATGATGAAATACGTCAATGATAGGCGAAAACCCATTGTTATAACACAGAATGGAGAAGCAAAAGCTGTTTTGGTTGATGTTCAAACGTATCAAGAGACTCAGGATGCATTTGCATTATTGAATTTAATTAAAATTGCTGAAAAAGACATACAAAATGGAAATTTTGAGTCTTCTGAAAAAGTTTTTTCTGACTTAAGAAAGGAACTTCTTGAAAATGGCTGATAGAATAAAAGCTTACACTGTAAATGTAAGTAAAAGTGCCAAAAATGACCTAAGAGAAATAATAAAATTTATTGCGAAAGACAGTCCGATTAATGCTCAAAACATACTAAAAAGAATAGAAACAAAAATAAAATCATTGGAAAAATTTCCTGAAAGGGGAGGATATGTTCCAGAACTTT
>Ga0099364_10004250_pt1 | contig 21770 bp, 18 predicted proteins | sample TergutTh196P3_FD_73070 | JGI IMG/M metagenome (GOLD analysis project Ga0099364, IMG submission 73070) | Microcerotermes parvus P3 segment gut microbial communities from Pointe-Noire, Republic of the Congo - Th196 P3 | ecosystem: Host-associated > Arthropoda: Insects > Digestive system > Gut ... | reverse complement strand
ATCTTAATAAATATGTCTGTAACACAACCTGATCGTATCAAGAGAAGAGTCAGCGCTGCAAGCCTCAGGATACTCATTATTCACAATACATCGGGCAAAATATTCCACTTCATTCCGGTAACCTTCGTTGGCATCGTCTAAAGGCAGAATTTCCAAAGCATCATTATTACTGATTTTCAATTCGTTACCAATACATGAGGAATATTGTATGGTTGCCTTTTCGAAAGAAGCTTTAAAACTTGCTTCGAATGGAAATTGACTTGGAAACGGATTTCCGCCTTCTATTTTTACCCGGATATCACGTTCTTTATATTTCCAAAATGCACATATATAATCATGTTTGCTCAAAGCGCCATCAAAATATTTGGATTCCACCTCATCAGGCATTCCGAGCATATAATGCAGAAAATCAATGTCATGTATCACCAAATCAAATAATGCCCCACCGGAAACACCAAATCTTTGACGCATTGCAGTCCATTCTCCCCAGTCGGGAATACCGGTAAAACGACTTAATGAAATAAAACGTAATTCGCCATAAGTCATATTTTTATATAATTCGTGAAGTTTGAGATAAGCAGGCATAAAACGAACCACATGGGCTACGCCGATTTTTTTGTCCTGTCGTTTAGCTTCCCTGATCAATGCGATTCCATCGTCAATATGCAGTACAAATGGTTTTTCAATAAAGACATGAAGTCCTTTTTTCAACGATTTCATCGCCATTTCATAATGCAGATAAGTATGTACGCAAATAAAAACCAAATCCAACGACTCTTTTTCGAGACACTCATCAAAATCGGTATATGTTTTTACTTCCGAAAAGTCATTCATATCCAAATTGTCCGTTTGGAAATTACCTCCTTTGTGAGAAAAATCCGGCTTGCTGTCTACTATTGCCTTCAAAGCCATTGTTTTACTGCGTAATATGTTCGTCGCATGAGTTTTCCCCATAAATCCGAAACCGATAATGGCTGTGCGTAATTTACTCATTTTTTAAAAAGCTTATGTTTCACAATAAATCGGAAGCCAGTTCTGCCAGTTTGCTACGTTCGCCTTTAATCAGATTGATATGAGCAAACAACTCTTGTCCCTTCATTCGTTCAACCATATAGGCCAATCCATTACTTTGCGCATCTAAATAGGGAGAGTCAATTTGTTGAATATCACCTGTAAATACCATTTTAGTGCCTTCTCCGGTGCGTGTGATGATGGTTTTTATTTCATGAGGTGTCAGATTTTGCGCTTCGTCGACGATACAAAATGTTTCCGACAGACTGCGTCCGCGAATAAAAGCCAGCGCTTCAATCACTAAACGATTGCTTTTTTGTAGTTCATCAATTTGCCGGGCTTCCTGGCTTTGGGGGGAAAATTGCGATTTAATCACATTCAAATTATCAAACAGGGGTTGCATATAAGGAGTAATTTTCTCTTTTTCGGTTCCGGGAAGGAAGCCTATATCCTTATTTGCTAACGATATGATCGGACGGGCTAATAAAATCTGTTTATACATTCCAACTTGTTTCAATGCCGATGCCAGCGCCAGCAAAGTTTTTCCGGTTCCAGCTTTTCCCGTAATTCCCACCAATTTGATATTCGGATCGTTCATTACTTCGAAAGCAAAACTTTGTTCCGAATTACGCGGTTGGATTCCATAATTTATGCCTTTCTCAACTTTTTTGATTTTGCCGGTAAACGAATTATACCTTGCCAATACCGAATTCCGAGCGCTTTTCAATATAAAACAGGCATTTGGCTCCAGATTCTCATCAAAATCAAACAGAGAGGCATCAATGCCATCGAATGAGGCATAAATATGGTCAATTAACTCAGGATCAATGTTTTCAATCGTTCTCTGTGCGCTTTTAAAGACATCTACATTGACCACCTTATCGGTGAAATAATCTTCAACCGGAATCCCCAACGCACGGGCTTTCATCCGAAGGTTCACATCTTTTGTTACCAATATGGTTTGCATATCAGGTTTCTGTTCGGCAATCGAGCATACGCATGATAATATTCGGTGATCCGGAATGTGCTCCGGAAAGGAAGCGGTCACTTTTTTCTGGTATTTATCATCTGTCAATACATATAAAATACCTCTTCCATTGCCTAATGAAGCTCCTTTAAGATGCAAGTCCTCAGAAGTGATCCTGTCCAATTCACGAATAAATTCGCGTGCATTGTAATTGAGTTGATCACTGCCTTTTTTAAATTTATCCAATTCTTCCAATGTCGCTATTGGAAGATAGATGTCATTTTCCTGAAAGTTATCAATACATTTGTAATCATGCAGGATAACATTCGTGTCTAATACAAAATTTTTCTTTGCTCCCATATTTTTTGTTTTTCAATGGCAAATATATAAATTAAATACCTATTTTTACACAGTTTTTCTTAAAATTATGAATTATAAAGAAACGCTCGAATATCTGTCGCCGTCATTTCAGCAAGTAGGAGCCAGCGCTTATAAACCTGGGTTGGCGCGAAGTGTTGCGTTAGATAATCAAATGCAAAACCCTCACCGTGAATACCATACAATTCATGTGGCAGGGACAAACGGCAAAGGTTCGGTTTCGCATTTGTTGGCTGCTGTTTTGAGAAGCGCCAACTATAAAGTAGGATTGTATACCTCGCCTCACTTAGTCGATTTTTGCGAACGGATTCGCGTCAATGGAAAAAAGATATCCAAACGCTATGTGATTGAATATGTTGAAAGATATAAATCGTTTATAAAGGCTCAAAAACCTTCTTTTTTTGAATTAACAACCGGTCTTGCATTCGAGTTTTTCCGGCATAAAAAAGTAGATTTTGCCATTATTGAAGTTGGTTTAGGTGGTCGCTTAGACAGTACGAATATCATCAACCCCCTATTAAGTGTAATTACCAATATCAGTTTCGATCATACCCAATATCTGGGAAACACATTGACTCAAATTGCAGCTGAAAAAGCCGGAATCATGAAACCTTATGTTCCTGTAGTTATCGGTGAAATCGGCAGCGAGGAGATTAAACATGTTTTTGGAGAGAAAGCAAAGACGATGAAATCGCCAGTTTACTTTGCAGAAACAGAGAAAGTACTTACCTCTGCCCAAAAACTGGAAAACGGAAAATGGGAGTTTTCGTCAACAGATTATGGTAGATTCAATGGTGAATTGAAAGGATTGGTTCAAAAACAAAATGCCCGTACCGTTCTGACTGCTTTGCGCCTTTTGGAAACTATGCATGTGAAGATCCCTCACAATGCTGTAAAAAAGGCTTTTGCACATGTTACCGAATTAACAGGATTAGCGGGACGGTGGCAAACTATCCATACTAAACCTTTGATTATCTGTGATACGGGTCATAATATAGGCGCTTGGGAAAGCCTGACAATTGACTTGCAACAGGCGGCTAAAAAACATCAAACCCTCCGAATCATTTTTGGAGTGGTGAACGACAAAGATATAGAGCCTGTATTAGCCATCTTGCCAAAGGCTGCAGTATATTATTTTACACAGGCATCTATCAACCGTTCACTGCCTGTCAGGCAATTGACCGAGAAAACACGGAATTTTCATCTTCAAGGAAAAAGTTTTGATACTGTTCGTGAAGCTGTGAAAGCCGCTATCAAAGATGCTCATTCCAAAGATATGATATTTATCGGCGGCAGCACATTTGTAGTAGCTGATGCGCTTCCTTTATTTTCAACGAATTATATTTAAAACAAACAATTATGACACAAGTAGTACAAAAAAAACTGAGTGATTCTCCTTTGGCTCGTTGGAGCGTTTTAGCAATCGTATCCGTCACCATGATGTGCGGTTACTTTATCAGCGATGTAATGGCTCCGCTACAATCGATGCTGGAAGCGGATTTTGGGTGGGACGGAACCGAATATGGAATCTTTACAAGCGCGTATGGATGGTTCAATGTTCTATTGTTTATGTTGATAATCGGAGGATTTATCCTCGACAAAAAAGGCGTACGTTTTGCAGGAACGCTGGGCTGCTGTTTAATGTTAATAGGTTGTAGCGTTAAATATTTTGCTGTTTCTCCGTTTTTTACCCTGGAAGGAAGTATGTTGGGAGTCAGATTGCAGGTTTTAGTTGCTGCCATTGGGTTTGCAATTTTTGGCGTCGGGGTAGAAATTGCCGGTATTACGGTAACCAAAGTGATTGCCCGCTGGTTCAAAGGAAAAGAAATAGCGTTGGCCATGGGATTGCAGGTAGCCATGGCAAGGATTGGGACGGCGCTGGCGTTATCAACAACTGTACCTATTGCCAAATATTTCAATGCGTTATCAACTCCTCTTTTATTTGGGCTGGCCCTCCTCTGTATCGGATTAATCGCATACCTTGTTTTTGGCGTTATGGATCGCAAATTAGATGCATCTGTCAAAGACATGAAAGAAGAAGCCGAAGAATCGTTCCGTATCAGTGATATTGTTTATGTAATCCGGAACAAAGGATTTTGGCTGATTGCCCTCTTATGCGTACTTTTCTACTCGGCGGTTTTTCCGTTCCTGAAATTTGCCACTTCGTTGATGATTAATAAATATGGGGTTGAAGAAGACTTAGCCGGTTTGATACCTTCCATGCTACCGTTCGGAACAATTCTGCTAACGCCATTGTTTGGAGGATTGTATGATAAAAAAGGGAAAGGAGCCAGTATTATGATTTTGGGTTCTGTTTTAATCATTGTGGTTCATGCTCTTTTTGCCCTTCCTATATTAAATGTATGGTGGTTTGCTGCATTTGTCATGATTATTTTAGGCATTGCATTTTCGCTCGTTCCTTCTGCCATGTGGCCTTCGGTTCCTAAAATCATCCCACATAATAAATTAGGTACGGCTTATGCAACCATTTTCTGGGTGCAAAATATTGGTTTGTCGGGAGTTCCGATGTTAATCGGCTGGGTGCTTAATACCTATTGCCAGACAGGAAATCCCGATGTTCCCTACGACTATACAATTCCCATGATTATCTTCACCTGTTTTGGCATCCTGGCTGTTTTTGTCGCCATATTACTTAAAAACGAAGACAAGAAAAAAGGCTATGGGCTTGAAAATCCGAATATAAAGCCACTATAATATAAAAATATCACCCTAAAGAATAGTTTGTTTATGAAAAAGAGAAAAACAGCAAATCAAGCACAAATTTTAAGTCCCGAAAATTACATTCGCCAGAAATCCAGAAATTTACCTTTAGGTAAATGCTTTATTACCCCCGACTGGGAGGAACAGAAAATGGCTCAACTCATCATTACGCGGGAACATGTGACCGGCAATGTAACGGCGTGTTTTTATTTAGTCGATTTAGGCTGTTTGGGTGTTAAGGATACCATGTATAAATTTAATGTGCCTTACGATGAAATAGAAGATCACATGGCATTTCAAAAAGAACAAGGCGCTCAATTAATGGAAGTTCCTTATGAATTGGCGCATAACATCATTCTTGCCTCAATAGAATATGCGGAAGTGTACGGTTTTAAACCTCATAAAGATTTCACTTCCATCACTGCGCATTTTCTCGAAGAAGATACGGATGACATTCCCTTGATAGACATACCATGTGGCGGAGAAAACGGGAAACCGCTTTATGTAAATACGGGTTTCGACAGTCCGGCTCGTGAAAAACAAATTTTAGCCCGGTTGGAAAAAACAGCCGGAAAAGGAAACTACCACATTATGCACCAGGGTGATGGCAATGAAGACGGTGTTGAGGAAGAGGAAGAGGAAAATGAGCTAGATGAAATGATCGAAACATTTGAACTGTTGGATAAAGATGAACAGAAAAAAATGTTAATCGAATTGATAGAAAAAGGAGAATCAGATACCTTGTCCGAATATGATGCGAAAAGTATTATTGCGTTAATCGAAATATTATCTTCAGATATGGTAAGCACAGAAGCAATCGGGGAACAGTTGGTCGTATTGGAGAAAAAATTTGAACATACTATTGTAGGAGAAGAAGAACTTCCCAATAGTCTTTTTACAGGTGTTCAAAATATGGATGGAGAAAACGTGACCGATTTATTTGCCAAGACTATTCATCGTATTATTGAAAATGAACAACCCAGAAAAGCATTAGAAACGTTTCGAAAAGAAGTAGGAGACGTTCCTGTGATTGATTTCTTGGAATTATTATTTTTAGAACAAAAGAAAAGCAAAAAATTCAAGAAAAAATTGGAAGAGGCCGCTCAAAAACACCCTTCTTACTTTTTGATACAGGTATTTTACCATACGGTGTTGTTCAATGAAGAAACAGATACCATCAGGGCAAAGTTGGAAGAGCTTTGGTCTAATGAAAATAAGCCTATGACAAGATACGAAACCAATTCTTTCTTCCAACTCTATGCAGATCAAATCACAATGGATAAGAACACTGACCTGGTTTTTATTTTAGCTTTTGAAAATTTTATAGAAAATTTTAACGGTATTACAGATGACGTATTTTTCAGCATCATAACTATCACACAACTCGCTAAAACAAGAATAATTATTGATCATTTGAAACAGACAAGAGATCTGAAAGAATTAGATACGATGAATTAAAACAAAAAAATCATGGCATTAAAACGTTTCGGAGTTTCGTTGGAAGACGAATTATTGGAATCATTAGACCGGTTTGTGGGGGATAATGGATTCGCAAACAGGTCGCAAGCCATTCGTTTTCTGGTCGAAAAGAATGTGGCAGAAAGGAAATGGCAATGCAACCATATCGTTGCTGGTACAATAGTCATCATGTACAACCAGGCAAAAACAGAAATAGCCTCCAAAATATCTTCTATCCAACAGCATTATCAGGATGTAATTCTTTCATCTTCACAATATTACCTGAACGAAAATTTCTGTCTCCATATAGCAACCGTTTCAGGTACGGCACAAACATTGACCGAACTGTCCGACCGGCTGATTACCATCAAAGGAATTAAACATGGTAAATTAGTGATGAGCCGGGCGGATTAATTTACCCAAATCCATCCCCGGATTCCGGTTCCGCATTCCAATTACGCGGAGCAAAAGTTTCTATTTTGTTTCATAATTTTCTATTTCCGTATCATTTTGAGCAATTATACTAAAAATGGTACAATAATCGAAAATTATGGAACAAAATAGAATGTATTCTTAGTCTCTTACAAACTACTTTTGTTAAAAATTATTTAATGAGGAGTTGCATTATGAACAATAAAATTAGATTAAGCGCTTCGTTGGCTTGTGCTGATCTGTTAAATCTCGAAAGAGATCTTCTATTGTTAGAAAAGGAAGGGGTAGATTTGTTACACATTGATATAATGGATGGGACGTTTGTGCCTAATTTTTGTCTTAACCTTGATATTATGCGCGCAGCCAAGAGAATAACCGGTATGCCTATGGAATGTCATCTTATGATTCATGATCCTGAGCGATATATTGGACAGATTGCAGAAATTGGCTGCCTGTATTTATCTGTTCATTATGAAGCTACACTACACATTCAAAGAGCGTTGAACCTGATTCGTCAGTATGGAATGAAAGCAGGTGTAGCACTCAATCCTGCCACATCAGTTGAGGTACTCAATTATATAATGGATGATATTGATTTGGTAACCTTGATGATGATCAATCCCGGTTTTGCAGGACAACAACTTATTCCCTCCATGATACGAAAAATTGCAGACACAAGACACTATTTAGATACACATGGTAAAGCACATGTTGATATTCTTGTGGATGGTAATGTGAGCATAGCCAATATCCCAAAGATGATTGAAGCAGGCGCCACGATACTTGTTGGCGGCACTTCCAGTATCTTCAGGAAAGGGTATGGTATTGATGAATCTGTGGCTTTGGTCAAAAGTCTGTATGAAAATAAAGAATAAATGTAATTTAAAGATTTAAAAAAATTAAAATAAAATACTAATCAATAAAAATTATAGCGTATGTATATTGTTAACTCTTTTGATGTAGCGATCTTGATGTGTGTGATCACCATGATATGTTGGGGTTCTCATGCCAACATGCTCAAGATGCAAAGTAAAGGATATTCCTATTCTTACTATTATTGGGATCAGGCGATTGGTTATCTTCTGTTACCATTGATCTTAGCGTTGACCATGGGGTCAACAGGTTCAAACGGGGAAAGTTTTATTTCCAATCTTCTCAATGCAGATGCTGCCTCCTGGTGGTGGGCTATTGCTGCGGCCTTTGTGTTCAATCTGGCCAATATTATTTTCGTGGCTTCTGTTGACATCGCCGGAATGGCTGTAGCTTTTCCTATTGGTATGGGGTTCTCTTTGGTGTTGGGGGTTATCCTTAACTACATAGCCAAGCCTGAAGGTAATCCTGTATTAATTTTCGCCGGTATGCTATGTGTGGTCATAGCCATACTTATTAATGCGCGGGCGTATGCCAAGATGAGTACAAAATCAGATGAAGACAAGGCTTTTATGAAAAAAGGCATCAAGTTAGCGATCATTGGCGGATTCTTAATGGGGCTATTTTATTATCTTCTTCAAAATTCCATGCCAACCATTCTCAATTCCGATTCACTGTCGAATATAGCAGGCACAGGTAAATTTACGCCTTACTCGGCAGTAGTCGTATTTGCAGCAGCCTCCTTTTTATCCAACTTCATCTACAATTCATACATCATGAAACATCCGTTTAAAGGAAATCCCGTGACCTACAAAGGTTATTTTGCCAAAGGGACAGCAAAGGATCACGTAATCGGTCTGATCGGAGGGATGATCAATGCTACCGGTACGACATTCAATATCATTGCCTCCGGTATGGTTGGAGCAGCGATTGCGTACGCACTTGGTCAAAGCAACCCTATGATCGCAGCCATCTGGGGCGTATTTGTCTGGAAAGAGTTTAAAAACGCTCCCAAGGGAACAAACAAACTGATTGTACTGATGTTCCTTTTCTTTGCTTCCGGTATCGTATTACTCACCTTATCAAAATAGATTACCCATGAGAATTGCCATCGGTTCAGACCATATTGCTTTCGCATTGAAACGTCAACTCAAAGAATATCTTGAAAGCAAAGCGCATCAGTTGACTGATTTCGGAACCTATTCGACTGACAGGGTTGACTATACTGACTATGGTTTTGCCGTAGGCGAAGCTGTAGCGGGCGGAGAATATGATCGGGGTATCATTTGTTGCGGTACGGGAATCGGCATATCGATTGCCGCCAATAAAGTCAAAGGAATACGATGTGTGGTATGCAGCGAACCCTATTCGGCCAAAGCATCACGCGAACACAATGATACCAACATCCTGTCTATGGGAGCAAGGGTGATTGGCATTGAAATGGCAAAAATGATCGTTGACGAGTGGATTCAAACACCTTTCGAAGGAGGCAGGCATCTGAACCGGATCGAAAAAATTTCAACTTACGAACATAAACTTTAAACAATGGACAAAATAAGAATAGGCGTAGATGTAGGAGGTACCACAATCAATGTCGGCATCGTAGCGTCCGACGGGCGGATCATTGAAAAGTCGACCTCAAAGACATTGGCAGGCAAAGGAGAGCATGCAATCATGATTCAAACAATCATTGACAACATCATGTTCCTGCTTGGTCAATCTAAATACAAGCTGAGTGATATACAATCCATCGGTCTTGGATTTCCGGGAACTGTTGATTCTAAAAATGGATTGGTCGTATTTGCTCCAAACATATTTTTTGAAAATATTGATGTTAAATCAAAGATCGCAGAAACATTCCAATGTCCTGTTTATCTTGGTCAGGATTCACGCGCGGCAGCATGGGGCGAATATTGTGTCGGGGCCGGCAGGAAGTATACGAATATGGCAGCAATCACAATAGGAACAGGTATTGGTTGTGGATTGATACTTGATGGAAAACTTTTTCATGGGGGACATAATTCGGCTGGCGAATTCGGGCATCTGATGATTGACCCCAAAGGCCCTTCCTGCAATTGCGGACGTAAAGGCTGTTTAGAAACCTATTGTGCCGGATTAGCCATTGTGCGGGCAGGTAAAAAGATTGGAGACACTCTGACAGTGAAAGACATTTATAATCTGGCCGATTGTGGAAATATGTATGCCTTGGAGATTACGAATCAAGTAGTCCATTATCTTGGGATTGGCATGGTAAACCTTATCAATCTGACCAGTTTGGAAATGATCGCTATCAGTGGCGGAATCAGTAATGCGCCGGATCGCCTGTTATTGGATCCCTTGAGAACCTTTGTTGAAGAAAATGCCTATTCCGCCGTTGCCCGAAAAGTAAAAATCAATCATTCATCCCTTGGCGACGATGCACCCTTGATTGGCGCCGCCTTATTGGATGAAACAACAGCGTATTAAAAACATAACAGCATAATAAAATAAATAATGTAAACATTATATATAGTATAAACTAAAAATTAACAAGATGGAGAAAATTTCAAGACTTAAATTTTTACAGACTGCCGGACTTGCAACAGCCGGTATGATCGTAGGCGGCAAGGTTTCTGCTGAAGTATTTTCAGGAGATGAAGGAATATTGCAAGAGCCTCAGGCAAGACAACAGCAGACGCCGGAACAACGGGCTGCTGCTTTGGCGCGACAAAACACGTTACAAGGGCCTATTACGGCGAAAGGTAAAATTGGCAATTTAGAATTTTCGCGACTGATCCTTGGTGGTAATCCTATTGGCGGGTGGTTACATTCCCGTGATTTGAGTTACGTAGGTTCATTGGCAAGAGCCTACCTGACGGACGAAAAGAAAATGGAAATTTTCCAGATGGCGGAAAATTGTGGTATTGACACCATACTTGGCCATCCTGTGATGATTGATGTATTAAATAAATACTGGTCGAAAGGCATTGGGAAAATCAAATGGATATCGGATTGTGGGAGCGCCGCTTTTGAGACTGCCGCCAAACAATCTATTGATGGGGGCTGTATCGCCGGTTATTGCCAGGGAGAGATGACCGACCGTTATGTTCGTCAGGGTGATTTTGAAAGTATCGAAAAGGGACTTGATGTATTTCGGAAAGCAGGAATGCCTGCCGGTATAGGCGCACATCAATTAGATTCGCTGAAAGCATGCGTTGCCAATGGCATTATCCCCGACTTCTGGATGAAAACCTTACATCATCATGATTATTGGTCTGCACGTCCGGATGAACCGGCGCGTGATAACAGGTATTGTGATGACCCTCCGGGAACGATTGCCTTTTTTGCAGAGCGTAAGGAACCGTTCATTGCCTTTAAAGTGCTTGCAGCAGGCGCTATACCTCCTGCAAACGGCATCAGGTATGGATTAGAGAACGGTGGAGACTTTGTCTGTCTCGGAATGTTCGATTTCAATATGATTCAGGATGTAAATCTCTTCAATGAAATCATGGCTGATCTTGGAAATCGCAAACGTCCATGGTGCGCGTAACGGAAATGTGGTTAGCTTTAATAATTTTAATAAAATGAAAACTATTTCAAGACTTGAGTTTTTAAAGTCTGCTGGATTTGCCACAGCAGGTATGATCGTAGGAGGTAAGGTTTCTGCAGAAACCTTACCTGAGTCTGAAGGCATATATCAAGAACCTCAGGCAAGACAACAACAGACGCCGGAACAACGGGCTGCAGCTTTAGCGCGGCAAAACACGTTACAGGGACCCATTACAGCGAAAGGAAAAATCGGGAATATGGAATTTTCCCGATTGATCCTTGGAGGTAATCCGATTGGCGGATGGTTACATTCCCGCGATTTGAGTTACGTAGGTGCATTGGCAAGAGCCTACCTGACAGACGAGAAAAAGATGGAAGTTTTTCAAATGGCGGAAAACTGCGGCGTTGACACCATACTCGGCCATCCGGTTATGATTGATGTTCTCAATAAATATTGGTCGAGAGGAATCGGCAAAATCAAATGGCTATCTGATTGTGGGGGAGGGGGTGACTTGGCGACATCCGCCCAATTATCCATTGATGGAGGCTGTGTTGGTGGTTACACGCACGGGTCAAGAACCGACGGATTAGTTCAAAATGGTGATTTTAAAAGTATCGAACAGGGACTTGATGTGTTTCGCAAAGCAGGAATGCCCGCAGGGATAGGAGCGCATAAAATCGAAACCCTGATAGCGTGTGTTGCCAATGGACTTATTCCGGACTTCTGGATGAAAACTTTTCACCATCTTGATTATTGGTCTGCATTTCCGAATGAACCTGCGCGGGATAACAGATATTGTGATGACCCTCAGGGAGTAATTGATTTTTTTGCAGAACGTAAAGAGCCGTTTATTGCATTTAAAGTGCTTGCGGCAGGCGCTATCCCTGCTGCGAGTGGAATCAGGTTTGGATTAGAGAATGGCGGAGACTTTGTCTGCTTAGGAATGTTCGATTTCAATATGATTCAAGATGTAAATCTCTTCAATGAAATCATGGGGGATCTTGGGAATCGCAAACGTCCATGGTGTGCTTAACAGAAACCAAGAACGTTTAATTTTTCAAACTTTTTTTATTAATAATCAAATTTCAAAATATTATTTTATTAATTTTTTAAAATCTAAATTAAATATGAGTAAATTCATTTTTTATGAAAAGATGTTTGTAGGTGTATTGTTACTGTTGTTAAGTACAGGAAATGTATTGGCAACAGAAAATATCCTTACTTCATCTGACGCTAATGTTGATGGTGTTCAGCAACAAGGACGAACGGTTACACTTACTGTCTCTGATGACATGGGACCTCTTACCGGAGTGAATGTCATTGTGAAAGGGACAACAAATGGTGGGATAACAGACTTGGACGGGAGAATCCAGATTCAGAACGTCCCCGCCAATGCGATTTTTGTCGTGTCTTATATTGGATTTATTACACAGGAAATCTCTGTCGGAGACAGAACAACGCTCTCAATCACGCTTGATGAAGACACACAGGCTTTGGAAGAAGTTGTGGTTGTAGGTTATGGTGTGCAACGGAGAAGCCAGGTGACAGGGGCTATCTCGCAAGTCAGGTCAGAAGAAATTGAAAACCGTGCATTTACAGATGCTACGCAGGCATTGCAAGGTAAGACCAGCGGCGTACAAGTCTTTTTTTCATCAGGCGCTCCGGGTACTACGGGGGGTGTGCGTGTACGCGGGATGGGTTCCAACACCAATAATGAACCGCTCTATGTGGTAGATGGCCGTCAGGTTCGCGATATCGGTTATCTTGACTCCGACGATATACAGTCGATAGAAATTTTAAAAGACGCATCGGCTGCCGCCATTTATGGTGCACGGGCAGGGAACGGTGTCGTATTGATTACAACCAAACAGGGAGAAACAAGACCAACCGGAAAGATTGAGTATCGTTTCATGCAGTCGTGGCAATCGAACAATAACGTCCCGAAAGTACTCAATGCACAGCAGTACTATGATTACCAGATGCAGCTAAGCCCTGCTAATCAAACGGCAATGGATACAGACTGGGGAAACAAAACGACAGATACCGATTGGCTTGGGCTTATATTTGGCACAGGGCACTTATCCAGACACAATCTCTCTTTTTCAGGAGGCAATAACGAAATCAGGTATTATGTTGCCGGATCAGCGCTCACCAATGATGGTCCGGTAGTCGGCTCTAAAGACAAGATTGAACGTTACACAGGTACGCTGAATGGCGAATATCAGGTAAAACCGTGGTTAAAAATCACGACCAACAACAACTTTTCGGTAAATAAAAGTGGCGGCGGATACAACGTTTTCGCCGCAGCAATGCGCTACAGCCCTCTAATCCCTGCCACAGTATCGGAACCTACAGATTATATGCAGTCGTATTTAGACCGGGGATACATGCTTTATCAGGATGAAAATGGCAATTACCCTACGCTACCCGTCTATCCTTCTGCAGACAATGTGAACCCTCTGATTACACTTAACCGTACCAATCAATCTGAAAAAACGTCAAGAATCAATGGAACTACCTCTTTGATACTGACTCCCATCGCCGGATTGACTTTCACTTCCCGGTTAGGATACTCATTTGATGGACAACGTACCTATCAACAGACCCTGCCTGGCGTTTCCAGCTCACAGTCCATGACTTATAATCAAACTGTAACCGCCACTGACAGAACGCGTGAATATTATCAATGGGAGAATTTTGCCAATTATTCCAAATCGTTTGGAAAGCATAATACAACATTCATGGCGGGTATGTCATTTATCCAGGATCAAGTTTCCTTTGTAAGGGGTACAGTCAACGGAACGGGTTCTGATATAGGATTTCCAAGCACTGATCCGCTTTATGCCTACTTCGCCTATAAAAGCGGGGGCTGGGCCCAGACTACTGAAGGTGGTGAGGAAGAAATTGGGCGAAAAATAGCCTATTATGGACGTTTCAATTACGACTATGATAACAGGTATTTCTTCCAGGCAACTTTCCGTGCAGATGCAGCCGATCTCGAGGTACTCCCTCCGGATGGACGCTGGGGATATTTCCCTGCTTTTTCAGTAGGCTGGACTATTTCGAATGAAAGTTTTATGAGCGATTATAAGGCTATTTCGCACCTGAAACTTCGCGCATCCTGGGGACAAAACGGATCGACCTCAGGCTTGAATAATTATCGTTGGCAGAGCGCCATCGGTGCAGGTGAAACAGCCGCAAACGGGAACCTGACCACAGTTGTATATTCTTTTGTGCCCGACCAGATGACTTACATTTCAGGCAAAGCTCCCTCCAGCGCCGGTAATAATCAGTTGAAATGGGAAACTGCCGAACAATTAGACCTTGGACTTGATGCACGTTTCCTGAATAACCGTTTGTCTTTTACATACGACTATTATCAGAAAAGCACCATTGACTTTATTCTGACAGGTGTCACACCATCGTATGTAATGGGTATCAATGCATCTCCATTTAATGTCGGCAAAGTTACCAATACGGGGCATGAATTTGAACTGGGCTGGAGAGATAATATCACAAGGGATTTCAGGTATTCCATCAACGCTAACATATCAGCCGGATTAAAGAACGAAGTAAAAGAGATTACCTCTACAATTACTTCTATTGAAGGCTCTTCGCAGGACAGTCATACCATTACATGGTTGGAACAGGGATATCCGATGTGGCATTTCAAAACCTATCATTATACAGGGGTGGATTCGGAAGGAAATCCAACATTCTTGGATTTAAATAATAATGGCACAATCGATCCGGATGATAAGATTGATTGTGGAAGCGGTCTCCCGACCTACACATACGGTTTAACAATTTCGGCAAGCTATAAGAATTTTGATCTCACCGTATTCGGCTCAGGGCAGGGAGGCAACAAAATTTTTCAGGCGGTAACGCGAGCATTCCAGCTTCAGTCGAATGTGCCTGCCTATCTTCTGGAAAATGCCTGGTCTGAGACCAACCGGAATACCAACATACCTAAAATCGGCATGGATAATATAGGGTATTATTATGTCAGTGATGCACAGATATACAAGGGTGATTATTTCAAACTCAAACAAATGCAAATCGGCTATACCTTACCGAGAAATTTGATGAGGACAATAGGTATCGAAAATCTGAGAATTTATGCCTCTTGCGAAAATCTGTTTACGATCACCAATTATCCCGGATTCGACCCCGAGATTATGAACGCCGGCTCTTCTACAACATCTGCCAGCGGTATTGGTATAGATTCCGGGAGGTATCCGAACAACCGGAATTACATCCTTGGCGTAAATGTTACTTTCTAACAGTTTAAACTTTTAAAAATATAAAAATATGAAAATAAAATATTTATTTATAGGAATAATAACTATGCTTTGTATGGTATGTACTTCATGCAGCGAGGATTTATTAGATATTCCCCGAAAAGGAGTAATGCCTCAAAGTGAATTTTATAAGACGGACGATGATGCAATGTCTGCGCTTGCAATAGCTTACAGATATCTCTGGATGTATACATACAATACAAACTTCGGCTCATATATGTTTATCCATAACGTTATGACCGACGATTTGTATACAGGAGGATTGAATCGAAATGACCAACCGCTCTGGGAAGCAGTCAACGAATATACGTTTGGAGCGGAAAACACCTATTTGTCAAATTACTTTCAGAACAACTATAATATGATTTATCGCTGTAATCTGATTATAGATAACTTTGTAGGTGATAACCTGGATACCCCGGTCAAAAGGAGCGCTGTTGCCCAAGCTAAAGTTTTGCGTGCAAGAGCTTATACGGAATTGATCACCTTATGGGGAACACCTCCATTGGTAGATCATTGCCTCACTGCTGACGAATATCAACAACCGAATGGCGATCCACAGGAGCTATGGAATTTGGTAATAACAGACTTGACTGATGCGATCAACTCCGGTGCATTAGCCCGTAAAACATCAGTGAATGAGAAGATTGCTTATATTACGGTTGGTTATGCCCAGGCGCTTTTAGGCAAAGCATACGTTTATATGACTTATTCATTAAGTGGTGGCGCATTGGGAGGCAGTGATGCGGTTGCAGCAGTTGGCAGAGCGGCATCGTCGGAATATTGGGCAAAGGCGGTAGAGGCGCTGGATCAAGTGATCAACAGCAATATGTATCAACTCTACGATGGGCCGTTTATAGATATTTGTGCACTCAAGACCAACTGGTCTTCTGAACATCTGTTTGAATTTAACCGCAACTATAATACAACAACGAGCCTGAACCTTGCAACAAATTTTGAAGGTATGATACATGGAGGATTCAGCAATGCCGCTATTGGAGCTTTTGGTACCGTCGTTCCTTGTAATCGGTCAAGTAATTTCCTGAACCCGCGTAAAGAAGCATACGATGCCATGGTAGCATGGCAAGGGGCTGACAATGATCGCATGTATGGCACCATCCGAACCTACGACCAATTAGTCAACGACATGGGGGTAGGCGTAAAAACAGGCGTTTGGACAATCTATGCGCAAGATGGCTTGTTTCCCATGAAGTTTTTCCAGGATGAAAATCTGGATTGCATTACAGGTCATGCGACGGAGAGAAACTTTCCGTTGATGCGTTATTCAGAGGTCTTACTGTTGGCGGCTGAAGCGAATCTGATGGCAGGCAGCCAGGGAAAAGCGGATGAATATATGAATATAGTACGCAGGAGGGCAGGTTTACCGGATATGTCCAATATCACACTCTCGGATATACAGCAGGAAAAACGGTGTGAACTTTTTCTTGAAGGCACTCGCCAGTATGATCTGATCCGTTGGGGACTTGCTGCCGAGAATTTGAAAAATCAGGGCGCAGAGGTCGGTTATTTCACTGCATATACCGAAGGAGCAACTTATGACGCCAATGGGGAGCTGATCAAGTTGAACTCCACCAGCGAAGGGACGGTTACGCTTGAAGGTACAACTTACACGTTAGGGGCTGTCAGGCAACCCCTCAATGAGTCGGGAGGATATGGTTTTATAGCCGGCAAACACGAATTATTGCCATTCCCGAATCAGGAAATGTTGCTGAGCGGAGAAATTGTTGGCGGCCCGCTGAAACAAAACCCAGGTTGGTAGTTTTTGCATTTTTGTTTGTTTAAAATTTTTTATGCAACCTGACAGGGTGACATTAAAAGAATGTCACCCTGTTTTGGAAACCGTTTAGCAAAACCAACCCTTTTATATATGTTATCATTAAGAAAGAGAAATATTTGTCATTTCACATTATAAAGTATATTTTTGCAAAAAATAACAGATTCAGAAACAAATTTATGGAACAGAAAACATTCAGATGGAAAACGTTTTTTATTACGTTATTAAGAGTAGGTATCGGGTGGCATTTTTTTTATGAAGGCTTATCCAAGTTATTAACACCGGAGTGGACGGCGACTAACTTTTTAGCGGCCTCCAACAGCTTTCTATCCGGATTTTATCATTGGATGGCGTCATCGCCTGCCATGATGCAGGTCGTAGATTTTTGTAATATTTACGGACTTATTCTGATTGGACTGGGGCTGTTCTTCGGGGTTTTGACAAGGTATGCTGCATGTGCAGGTATCCTGTTGCTTTCACTTTATTATTTTGCATTCCCTGCTTTTGGCACGTCCCTGATGATGCAATCGGAAGGTAGTCTCTATATTGTGAACGGGCTATTGATCGAAACATTGGCTTTGGGTGCATTGATATTTGTGAAGGATAAGGGTTTTGGACTTGAAAATCTTTGGAAGATGATTCGATCCGTATCCGACAAACCTGCAAAAAATCTAACAGGCAGGCGGGAGGCGATAAAGAATTTAGCCACCTTGCCGGTGTTCGGGTTGTTGGGATGGGGAGCGCTCAATAGCCGTAACAAATATGAAGTCGACGCCCTTTCCGGTGCAACAATTCAAATAGGAGGCGCTGATCTGAGCGCACTCAAGGGAACGTTGCCTAAAGGAAAAATAGGAAACCATGAGATAAGTCGTTTGGTAGCAGGAGGAAACCTGATCGGCGGCTGGGCGCATGCAAGGGATCTGCTGTATGCTTCTTCGCTTTTCAGAGCATATAACACCGAAAAGAAAGTGTTTGAAACCTTGATACTTGCCGAAGAAGCCGGGATCAATGCCATTAATATCGCTTATATATCCAACCAATTGATGTGGAAGTATAAAAAAATGACAGGCAGTAAAATCATCGTAATATCACAGGTGGCTCCCAATATGAATAGTGGTGATTTATATGAACAAATAAATGGATCTATTGATCAGGGCGCCGATATTATTCAGGTACAGGGAAACCAGTGTGACTGGATGGTTCGTGATAACCGGATAGATGTCATTGAAAAGATGATGGATCGTATCCGGAGTCAGGGCTATACGGCCGGATTGGCGGCTCACAGTATCGAAGCATTGATAGCTTGTGAAGAGTATGGAATCATTCCGGATTATTATATGAAAACGATGCATCACGACCAGTACTGGTCGGCGCATCCGCGTGAAAACAGGGTGCCTTTCGAAGTTGACGGCAAGAAAAATCCCGAGCACGACAAATGGCACGATAATTGTTTCTGCCTTTTCCCGGAGAAAACGGTCGAATTTGTCAATCGGATGACCGTGCCTGTCATGGGATTTAAAGTGCTTGCCGCGGGAGCTATCAACCCCCAAAGCGGATTCAGATGGGCGTTCGAAAACGGAGCAGATTTTATTTGTGTGGGGATGTTTGACTTCCAGGTTGTGAACGACGTCAATACAACCATTGACGTGTTGAATGATTTACCGAACCGGGAGAGAAAATGGTATTCCTAACCTTATTTATATCTTGACTAATTATTTCCAGATCAGAAAATGAAACGATTCATACTAAATATGTTGGCTGGCGTGTTCATAGCGGCAGCCTTTATTGCTTGCAACGGTGGAAGTTCCGGTATAATTAGAATGACTACCGAAACCGGTGACGAAATTGAGTTTTTTTTATTCGGCAGCGGCGTTGCAACAGTTGATTGGGGCGATGGTTCGGAGAAGGAAATGCTGACGCTTAACGAAGAAGGTATCGAATTCCACCATACCTATGCTGATGATGCGCAAATTCATTCCATTCACATAAACGGAAACCATATAATCGCCTTACGTTGTGATCGTTGTGAATTGACGAACTTGGATGTAAGCAAAAATACGAAACTGACCCATCTGGATTGTTCGTATAATCAATTGACGCATTTGGATGTAAGCAAAAATACGGTACTGGCGTATTTAGATTGTTCATATAATCAATTAACGGATTTGGATGTAAGCCATAATACAACGCTGACCATGGTGGGATGTCAAGCCAATCAATTAACAGCCGTAGCGTTAAATGAATTACTTGGTACATTACATGGCAATGCTATCCCGAGAGAAACAAAAGAAATACACATCAATAGAAACGTCGGCGAAAATGATTGCGACCGTAGCATTGCAATCCGTAAAGGGTGGGCGGTAATGTAGCGAACAAAATAATATAGTTTTTTAAAAAAAATATTAACACATAAATAGTATGAAACGAAGAAATTTTATCCGTAACACAGGAGCAGTTGCACTGGCTGCCGTTACGACCGGTTTAATGAATGGATGCACCGATTCTCCTCAACTCAAGGAAGGCGAGGTGATGCACACAGTTATTTTTGATTTAAAACACCCTGCTGGGTCTCCCGAAGCACGAAAATTTATGGAGGATGGGCAAACGATATTGACATCCATAGCCGGAGTTCGTAATTTTCAAGCCTACAGGCAGTGTAGCCCGAAAAATGATTTTCAATACGGTTTTTTGATGACCTTTGCTAATCAAACCGATTTCGACACCTATTCGAATCATCCGGTTCATAATAAATTTGTAGAAGAACGCTGGGAAACAGAAGTAACCCGTTTTCAGGAATCCGATTTTGTGAAGATTTAAAAAATAGCAGAAGGTTTTCGGAGAATATGCTGTGGAAACAAACTTTAATAACATATAAAAATTATATTCAGATGAGAATAAATCACATTTTTTATTCAGCTATTATAGCATTTGCTTTTGCGGGTTGTAGTACAAAAACGGTAAAGACAGATGGTGTTTTTACAGTAGATTTATCAAAAGATTATCCCCAAAGGGAGATACATCTCCAAAGTATTGCCGATATTGAATATGTAGCGTTGGAAACCACCGATGACGTTTTATTAGATGAGAGATGTATGCTTTCATATGTTTCAGACAAATATATTGTCGTATGGCAGAACCGGCAAGGTGATATTTTTGTTTTCAACCGAAATGGGAAAATTTTCGCTCATTTTAATCATAAAGGACAAAGTGGAATGGAATACCTTTCTATTCTTGACCTTGTATTTGACGAAAAAAACGAAGAAATATTTGTTGTGGACGCGCGTGCAAATTACAGGATACAGGTTTATTCATTAAACGGTGCATACAAACGTACATTGAAATACTCCAATGAATATAATGCATTAAAGATATACAATTTTGATGATGAGGCACTACTTATCTATGATGATAATTATTTCGACGCTATGACAAATCTTGGAACACCTCAAAATCAGAATTTATACAATGAGTTTCCTTACCTGTTTATGTCAAAAAAAGATGGGAGTATTATTTCTGATTTAGACATCAATTTGCCGATAAGATACGAAACCTGTTTTAAATCAGGAGATTGGAGTTTTATCTTTATGCCTCTTAATAACAGGTATTTTGGTCAGGATTTTGTAATAGTGGATATTTCGTCTGATACGATATATAAACTTTCAAAAGACAAAGAATTGAGTCCTCTTTTAATTCGTAACCCGTCTGTTCATTCAGCCGGTCGGCTTACTATATTGTCTTCTATGCTGACAACCGATAAATTTGCGGTTTTACGAAAAACTATAATGGATGAAACAAAAACTGATTTTGAAACTGCTTTTGTCTCTGATACTTTGATTTATGATTTTAATACTGGAGAGACAAACAAAGTTACCTTTGTGAATGATGATTTTCCCTTAGGAAATTGGTTTCCGGTCGCAGGTGTTCAAATTCATGAAAAAAGTGTTGTTGCAGGTCTAACACAGATGTTCCGTTTATTTAATGCTTTAGAGGAAAAGCAATTGAAAGGGGAATTGGGAAAATTAGTAGCGAAACTTGATGAAGAAGATAATCCGATAGTTACGATTGTGAAGTTCAAGTGACTTGTCTTGTTTTGGTAAAATAAACAGCAACAGGCGGAATACAGAAATGCCAGCAGATAACAAGCGGTTTGGCGAAATTGGGGTTAAAGTGATAGCCCGAACTTCGGCGCGTCCTTTAACCATCAATGATAACCCGAACGGCGTGCAATCGAACCCCAACTTCGCCAAGCTGCCGGGACGTTAGCAGCAAGCGGCGGACAGCGCAGCGAGACGATTATGCGAGACAAAT
>Ga0099364_10004249_pt1 | contig 21771 bp, 22 predicted proteins | sample TergutTh196P3_FD_73070 | JGI IMG/M metagenome (GOLD analysis project Ga0099364, IMG submission 73070) | Microcerotermes parvus P3 segment gut microbial communities from Pointe-Noire, Republic of the Congo - Th196 P3 | ecosystem: Host-associated > Arthropoda: Insects > Digestive system > Gut ... | reverse complement strand
GTAGGCGCCATGATCCGCATGTATGGTCAAGAATACACAGTAGTTGGCGTAGTGAAAGATTTTCACACCTTATCGCTCCGCAGTCGCATCCAGCCGACCATTTTCAGTCAATTCACGCAATTTGAGTATACGTTACCTGATCTGTATTTCCGCATCGTATCCGGTCAGGAACAGGTGGCGATACAACGAATAAACGCGATCCTTCCCGAAATCGATGTTTCTTTTGTAGATGTTCACCCGACACCCTTAGTTGAATTGTACGATCGTCTCAACCGCTCGGAACAGGCCGGTTTGCAACTGTTTTCCGTACTGGCGACGGTTTGTCTGTTGATTTCGCTGTTTGGCATCTATGCCGTAGCCACAGCCTCTACCCAACGCCGCCGCAAGGAAATAGCTGTCCGCAAAGTATTTGGCGCCCAAGTCAGGGATATTGTCCGTATGTTTTTCCGCGAATACACCTTGCAGGTGATCATGGCTGGTGTCGTTGCGCTTCCCTTGGCTTACTATGCGATGCACCGCTGGCTAGAAGGCTATGCCTATCGCACAAACATCCCATGGTGGTTGCTTGCAAGCGTGATTACAGTAATAGCCACAGTGGTTTTACTCACCGTGTTAGGGCAAGTGTTGAAAGCCGCCAACAGCAACCCTGCGGAAGTGGTGAAAAGCGAGTGATAATAATGGTTAATGATTAATGGTTAATTATGGGAATAAGAAACAACAATATTTGTAATTCGTAATTGATTTTGTTATGTTGTATTTTGAAAAAGGATCGCCCGGTTATGCGTTTCAACCGGAAGAATTGAAAAAGGCAGTATTTTCCACGTTGGACAAACTTGGGGCAAAGAAAAAAGTATTGGCTGTCCCACCGGATTTCACACGATTTCATTCGCGGGCTGGGGAGTTGACACGGTATGTATATGGATATTACGGAGATCGTTTGACCGATATTCTTCCGGCATTGGGAACGCATTTCCCGATGACCGAAGAAGAAATAAAAAAGATGTATCCGGGTGTTCCTGTGTCGCTTTTTAGGGTGCATAACTGGCGGGAAGATGTCGTGACAGTGGGCACTGTGCCGGGTGAATATGTGAAGGAAGTTTCGGAGGGAACAGTTGATTATCCTGTTCCTGTACAGGTGAACAGGTTGTTGTTGGAAGGTGGTTACGACCTTATTCTTTCGCTTGGCCAAGTTGTTCCGCACGAAGTGATCGGCATGGCGAATTATAACAAAAATATCTTTGTAGGCGTGGGCGGCGCCGAATGTATCAACAAAAGTCATTTTCTCGGAGCGGCTTATGGAATGGAGCGTATCATGGGACGGACATTAAGCCCCGTAAGAAAGGTGTTGAACTATGCATCGGAAAATTTTACCCAAAATCTTCCCATTGTGTACCTTCATACAGTCATATCGGAAGGAAACGATGGATTACAAATGCGCGGATTGTATATCGGCGATGATTTCGAATGTTTTGAGAAAGCCGCCGGACTGTCGCTCAAAACCAACTTCCGCATGATGGACAGGGAAATGAAAAAGGCGGTTGTGTATCTCGACCCTGAAGAATTTCGCAGTACGTGGCTTGGTAACAAAAGCATTTACCGCACACGAATGGCTATTGCCGATGGCGGTGAATTGATTGTATTGGCTCCCGGCTTGCATCAGTTTGGTGAAGACCCGACCAATGACCAATTGATACGCAAGTACGGATATGTGCATACGCCGCAAGTATTGCAATTTGTAAAGGAAAACGAAGACCTGCAAAGCAATCTGGGCGCTTCCGCCCATCTGATACACGGAACTTCGGAAGGACGTTTCCGTATCACTTATTGTCCGGGGTATTTGACTTGTCAAGAGATTGAGAGCGTCGGTTTTCACTATGCAGACTTGGGCGAGATGATGAAAAGGTATAATCCTGCCGTGTTGAAAGATGGCTGGAACAATGTCGAGGGGGAAGAGATTTATTATATTTCCAATCCGGCATTAGGCTTATCGGGAAAGGTTTGCTTAAAATAGTTTTCAGACAGAATTACAGAATTTTACATAATTTACATATAAATTTTCAATTCAACAGATGAAAAGACTTAAAATAGTTGCCGATGATAAGATCCCTTTTTTGAGAGGAGTTTTGGATTCTTTTGTGAATGTCGTTTATTTACCCGGCGCCGGGATAACGCCTGCCGATGTGGCTGATGCCGATGCGATTTTTACGCGCACACGTACCTGTTGCAACGAGGCATTGTTAGATCAAAGCCGTGTCAGTTTGATTGTAACGGCTACAATCGGTTATGATCATATTGATACGGCGTATTGTGAGGCAAACGGGATCCGGTGGGTCAATGCGCCCGGATGTAATTCGTCGTCTGTGCGGCAGTATATGACCGCTGCTTTGTTAGTGTTGGCAAAAGAAATGAACAGGGATTTGGCAGATATGACATTAGGGATTATTGGAGTCGGTAATGTCGGCAGCAAGGTGGCACAAGCAGGCGCTGCGTTGGGAATGCGCGTGTTACTGAACGACCCGCCACGTGCCGAAAAGGAAGGTGATTTGCAATTCACATCGTTGGAGCAGTTATTGGAAAAAAGCGATATTGTCACCTGCCATACGCCGCTGACAAAGGCAGGCCCCTACCCTACTTATCATCTGTCATCGTATGATTTTTTTGACCGGATGAAAGACGGGGCGGTATATATCAATACAGCGCGTGGTGCGGTAACGGATTCGGCGGCGTTGAAACAGGCGGCGCAATCGAAACTATCCGGCTATATATTGGATGTGTGGGAAGGGGAACCTGATCTTGATCTTGAATTGCTCTCAAATTCTTTGATAGGGACGCCGCATATTGCAGGTTATTCGTCTGACGGAAAAGCGAACGGGACGGCTGTTTGTGTGCATGAGTTTTGCCGTTTCTTCGGATTGGATATGTTGCCCGATTGGTATCCGGATACGATTCCAGCCCCTCCCATCCCAACCAATATCCAGATCGACTGCAAAGGAAAAACGGTGCAACAAATTCTTTATGAAACGGTAACTCACACATATCCGATTTGGGAAGACAGTCTGCGTTTGCAACAAACACCTGCCACTTTTGAAAAACAACGGGAAGACTACTGGATTCGACGCGAGTTCGGCAGTTTTACTGTACAACTTGAACATCCTACGGAAAAGATGGTTCACGGATTGGGTTTGTTAGGATTTGTGTGATTATTAGCATGGAATAAAAGTGGATTCTGTATGATCAGCTCATTTTGTTCAATCCATGTTAGTACATCATATATTTATCAGAACTTCAATTATATTTTCATCTCTTTTCACTCTTACAACTACACTTTCTTTATCTGCTATATATTCTATGAAATCTTCATGTATATGATTATCGAAATTTATGTTGTAATCGCCATTGTCAAGGCTAATGATTTCATCTCTGATTTGTAATCCGGCCAATTCTACCGGACTACCGATTTCAATAGCGGAAATGATTAATTTTCCGTTTAGTTTGCCAAGTTTGAAACCCAACGATGAAGTATATGGCGTACTTTGTATGCTGTCGAAGTTGGATACGGGCTTGAGGTACAAAATATCTTTGCTTGGCGGGGTATGAAGTCTAAAGCCGGATTTGGGCGGTTCTTGTTGTTTGTATGCTAAAACGAAATTAAACCGTTGCATCAACCCGCCGCCGATTAGGTTCATATTGACAAGGGGCATATAGACTACTTGACAATCAGGTATTAAAAAATCGTCCCAACGAATATCCGCATTTTCAATCATATAAATAATTTCATCTATCGTGCCCGAACGAGCCATTAAAATCTCCTTGACAGGATAGTGTTCCGACAGGGCGGCAAATGTCTTTTTATTCACCTCTACCTCCCCTGTGTAGCCTAAATCAAGGATGAACTTATCTGAATGTTGAAGTGGAGAAAAACTCAAAGACATATTATCTCTTGGGCCAATTCCGCCTTTCATCCTGATGAAACCGGCTGTTTCTTTAGCGATTAATGCCGAATCGTTTTTGTTAAACATGATTAATCGTTGTTCATCAATGGAAAACTTCCAACAAAGTTGAGGTAAAAGGGTGTGTCCCAATATGCCTGCATCATTTGCTGATAATAATTCATAGATGGCATTATCATTTGGCATCTTTTCAAACAGAGGTTTTTCAACGATCAAACTTCCTATCTCAAGCGTGTTAAAATGATAAATTAGTATTTTTTGCTTTTGTCCATACGCATTTGTCGATTTTACAAACGGAAATGTACCCCAATAATTTGCATTCCAATCTTCTATCTCATCCTGTATCAAAATAGAAGAAGCCTTTGTATCTATAATAAAATTTTTATAATGTTGCCGGTTTATTTTGGCTTGAATGAAAAACCAGCCTTCTTTAAGATGCAAAGGCGTTTCTTCCCGAAAAGTTTCAGGAAGATTTTCAACCTGTTCTTCTTTGGCAGCATTTAACTGTAAAATCTTTCGAACGCCACATGAAATAAAAATAATTGAGGGTAATAATACCATCAAAAAGCAGTATATCATTATTCTTTTAATTTTTTTGCGCATATTTTTTTTATTTTGTTTCTTTATAAGGTTCTGAAATCAAAGATTTGTTTTTATTAAAAGTAAAAATCCATTTAAATCATTAGAAAAATCTTTTGTAAAGAACACTGCAAATGTATAAAAAAACAAAAAAGTATTTTTAAGTTGAGTATAAAAGAATAGCCCAAATCATTTTTTATCTTTGGGCTATTCTACTTAAAAGATAATTGCTCAAGTTAATGCATGAACAATTTTCTTAATACATTCAACAATAGCGTCAAGAATATCACATACTTTGCAACCGCCATTTACTTCTCTCGTTTGAGTTTCACTCATTTCCTCTACGCCATAAGCGTTTAAATCTAATCTGTTCATAATTTTAATAATTTAGTTTTTTTTTTGACTACTCTGTTAAAGCTTTTCGGCTTACGTTTCCCGAGTATTGAAGGTTACCGGGGAACCTATAAAAAACAAATCCATTTGCAAGTATTTCTATTTTATAATACAAAAGTACAGCGGCAGAATGCACTCATATTGCACGCTGCAATTTTTTTTCATTATTTTTAATCATTTTTATTGTCAACATCTGCCAAAAGCACCTGTTTTCCATTCCACAGTGTGCTTACAGGCAAATTAACCGAATGGCTGAAGTCTAAATTCCAGTACTCGCCGGACGAATCTCTCGTATAAAAACTACACGAAGTAAGCATATCCGATTCCACATTATAAATTATCCTTTCGGAAAATTCGTCATAGTCGCCTTCCTGTTTGTTCCATTTGGCAAAATCCAGGACTACCGTATGATTAGAGTAGGTGAATTTATAAAGCTTTGAATTAACCCAGTCTCTTTTCGTTTCATCCCACATCAACGTCTTTTTTTTGATTACATTGTCGTTTGCGTCATAATCAAAAAAATATTTTACACGGGGTAAAAGATATAAACCGTTTTCATCCAAGACACAGACCGTCTGATATTCGGCTAACGCTATCGCCCCTTTGCTGTCATAAAAATATTTTGGACTATCTTTCTTCTCTTGTGCAGCGCTAAAGCCAATAAAGGCAATCATTAGCAATCCTGCTAACATCCATTTTCTCACATTACCCGATTTAACGGTAATCACTTCACTCTTTTCTGTCCGGTTGATTTCTTCCAAATCAAACCTTTCACGCCTGTTTTCAAATTTTCTGTTCATAATTTTAATTTTTAAAATAAGTAATAAAAAAGTTTTAGTATATGACGACAAAGGTACAGACGCTCTAAATCATAGAAGGTTAACAGAACGTTATCTTTACGTTAACGTTCTGTTAAATTTTTTCAATAAAAAAAACAACACCGCATTGGCGCAACGTGTCCCGACTTGTGCCTGTAAACAATAAAAGTTTTATATTCCCACTGTAATAAAGGAAGTTACAAACTTTAACTGACAAAAGAGGGCACAAGTCGGGAGACTTCAATTGGGCAACTTTGAAGAAAGAAACCGAAGTCACAAACTTCTGATAATAAAGCAAACACAAGTTTGGATACTTGTGCCGACGGGGGCCGACGAGGTTAGTGGTTATGACATTTCAAATAACACTTCCTATAAGTCTTATACTATTGTTTGTTTTTCCGACGAATAATACTTGAAATTGATGATAACATTACCACAAACAAGGCAGTAAAACCGCCTAATAACAAAAAGCTGTAAGGATTCAAATTGTCTGTTAATATACCATCAAATAGTAAGTATCCGAATATCACTCCAATTAGAAATAATACTATACCGGAAGATACGATCATAATAATATTTGGGGAAAGTTTATTTTTCTTTTGTTTTTGATCATTTTTTTTCATATTCTTTTTTTTTATAATGACAACTATCTGCTTTCCATTTGTTATACCAATAATAGTTGGATAATAATTTATAATTTACCGGTTTAACATCGCAAAGTTATAAAATACTTTTTACATTAAATACATTTTATTGCTTTATCTTCAAAATGGAACGAAATAAAAGCGTAATCAAAACAGAATTCTGTATAAAATGTCATTTTTATGCCTCATTTTCACGAGATTGATACGATTCTTTCGAAAGAAATGAATGCCAAAACATCCATCCAACTAAGCATTGTCAACTGATTGTTTGATGGACATTTTGGTTTGAAAGATGTTTTTTTATTAGTTAGTTAATAATAAAAAATCATAATTCTTGCATTCAAAAAGATACAATAGGCACAAGGACTATGAAACTGCAAAAATACCTAAGGCAATTCCTATCATTAATCCAGAAGCATATAACCCAATACAAGCCAATATTAATCCACCTTCTATTTGCTGCATTTCTTCAACAGATAGATCCTTAAGCAAACATTCTGAGGAGGGTTTATTAATTAAATTAATTCAATAAAAAAACAACACCGCATTGACGCAAAGTCTCCCGACTTGTGCCTGTAAACAATAAAAGGTTGTAATTCCCACTGAAATAAAGGAAGTTACAAACTTCAACTGACAAAAGAGTGCACAAGTCGGGAGACTTCAATTAGGGCAATAATAATGTACCAACACATACGAAAATGGCGGCGGCACAAACAACCTCATCGGAGAGTCAATATGATAAATCCTGTCTGTCTTAGACTATTTTTTCTTTTTTCTTTCAAGAATAGTTGGTATTGTTGATACAATAACTGTAAAAAAAGCAGCAAAAACTGTGAATAAAACGTAATCTGAAGGATTTCTATTACCGGATCCTATCATGTATCCGAGTATACCAGCAAGTAAAAAGAGAATTATGCCTGACAACACGGTAAAAATTTTTTTTAGATTTTGTTTGTTATCGGTTGGTGTTTCAAGATTTGTTTCCATTTTATTTGATTTTATTGATGATAAAGATATGTGTAAATAATAACTAATTCAAGTACACAACGTCCATCAAATCATTATATTGTTTAATATATGGATTGTTAATAACTTTTTTGTTACTTGATGGACATTGTGACTTGATATTAAGTTAAGGGTTAAGGGTTGAAGATTAATGACTTTTACATGTGTTTATTGAAATTACATATAGAATACACAAAGCTTATTTTAACGCAATGCATAACAACCTACGCTAAATCCGAATGCAGCCGAAGCAATAAATAAACCCACGATAGCACATGCAGTAATAATTTCACCACCTGCTATTGTTTGCATTTCATCAACAGAAAGATCATTGAATAAATAATTATTAGTTGTCATAGTGTTTGATTTTAATTAGTTAATAAAAAATTAATTAATTTAAAGCATAAGCTATTAATAGACCACTACAAAATCCCACTACCGCAACGCCACCAGCAATAAGTAGGGCTGTTCCAAGAGTAATTGAACCTCCATCAATTTCCACCAGTTGATCTGCATCCATTTCCATTACGCCATAGGCGCTCAAATCTAATTTGTTCATAATTTTAATAATTTAATTTTTATTTTTTGCCTACTCTATTAAAGCTTTTCGGCTTACGCTTTCCGGTATTGAAGGTTACCGGAGAACCTGTGAAAAAATAGTAATCTTGCAAGTATTTCTTTTTATAATACAAAGGTACAACGGCATAATGCACTCATATTGCACACTGTGTTTTTTTTGTTATTTCAGTAAATTTTATTTTCAGCATCCGCTAAAAGAACCTTTCTATCATTCCATAGCGTACTTACAGGCAAATCGACCAAATGGCTAAAGTCCAGGTTCCAATTTTCGCCGGATGATGCTCTCGTATAAAAACTACAAGAAGTAAGCATATCAGCTTCTACATTATAAATAATCCTTTCGGAAAAATCGTCATAGTCGCCTTTTTGTTTGTTCCATTTGGCAAATTCCAGGACTACCGTATGATTCGTGTAGGTGAATTTATAAAGTTTGGCATTTACCCAGTCTCCTTTCGTATGATCCCACATCAACGCCTTTTTTTCGATTACACGGTCGTATGCGTCATAATCAAAAAAATATTTTACACGAGGTATAAGGTATAACTCGTTTTCATCCAAAACACAGACCGTCTGATATTCAGCTAGCGCTATTGCTCCTTTGCTGTCATAAAAATATTTTGGACTGTCTTTCTTCCCTTGTGCAGCGCTAAAGCCAATAAAGGCAATCATTAGCAATCCTGCTAACATCCATTTTCTTACATTACTCGTTTTCATATTTTTATTTTTTTAATAAATAAACAACACATTTTAATTCGATATAATACAATCAAATAAGCACTGTTGGAGGTGGAATGTTGTAATAACATACAATGAAAATATCCTTACCGTTATTGAATATTCCACCATTCATGTCACTCTTGTCTGTTTGGTTGATTTCTTCCAAACCAACCGGTTCATTCTTGTTTTCAAAATTTTTGTCCATAATTTTATTTTTTTAATTTGTAATGAATTATATTTAGTTTTAATAGCACAAAATTACGAATGTAAAATGCACTGATATTGCACAATACATTATTTTTTCAATTTTTCTTTATTTCGTTTATTAAAGCATAAAAATAAAGCAAGTTTTGCCATTCGATATGAAACAAACGGCACATTTGCCGATGGGTTTTGCCGTTCGAATTACAACGTCCAACCATACATCCTCCTGCGCATAAGTTTCTTATTGTACAGTAATTACATTCGTTCAAATCATCAACATCTTCCGAACGATACAAATGCTTTTGAGTTTCGGATACCCCCCAATTTACATTGCCGATTATAGTCTGTTTATACGGTATCATATTTTGACAGGCATAGTAATTTCCTTGTTCGTCAACCGTCAGGCTTTTCCTGCCGGCTTCACACGAATGACTTCTAATCAGTTTATATTTCAATATAGCCAGTTTCTGATTTAGTCCCGAATAGTAAATGGTTTCGCCACGCATCATTTTACTAAAGAAGAAATCCATCACTTTCCGTAATTCTTTTTCCGCAGCAATGAATTGTTCTTCTTCAAAGTATGTTTCCTCCGTGTTCATTTTGTAGTCCGCACTAATCGTAAACGAATAAAAATAAGGAAGTTGCAGACTCTCAAAAAAACTGAAAACCGAAACCAGATCTTCCGTATCCGGACTGAATGTCGCCTTTATGTCAGTTCTCACCCTATTTTTTTTGAGCGCATTGATACTTTCGACGACTTTTTCAAAACTGCCTTTTCCGGAGGCATACACGCGGTTTTTGTTATGCTGTGGCATTGGCCCATCAAGGCTTACGGTCACTTTAAAATCATATTTTCTAAATAGTTGTATGATTTCGTCATCTATTAAGGTAGCATTGGTATTCAGCAAAAAAGTCACCTTACCTTTCTTTTTGGTAACAATTTCTTCATAAGCGTACATGGTGATTTGTTTCACTAACTTTTTTTGCATCAAAGGCTCTCCGCCAAAGAAATAAATCGAATATTCGTTTGATTTATTTTGTTTAATCATGGCTTGAATTGCTTTTTCTGCCACCTCAAAGGTCATGGTACGATGATTCTTCGTTGTTTCGGTAAAACAATAGGTACATGTGAGGTTACAGGCATTTGTCAGATTTAAAATCAGAAAATCATGCCCGTTATCCTGTGGGGAAATAGTTTCATGGTTATCATTACGGGACAGAAAATTTCCGATTGAAATAATCTCCTTTTCCGTTAAGGATGTTTTACTCGCTCCCCCTGTTTGACATACTCCAAGATATGCATCGACAGATCGGTCTGTTATTTTGAAGTACCGCAAAGAATCCGATAAAAACAAATATTTTGCTTTTTGAGTACTGACTATCATATAGTCATTCTTTTTCAACAAATACCGCCTCAATGACGGGTTCAATACTGAGGGCATCGCCCTTGATACGCTTCCAATCATTTTCATGCCGTATTAGTAGTTATTTTCACGAGCACCTCAAAGTCGTTGCTGTAGTAAAAAGTATTCCTCATCCGGCTGAAACGGATATCAGCGCCAAAATCTTTGAACTCATCCAAAATGTTGTAGAGTTGTCTTCGTTTGAGATTGAACTTTCCGGCAAATTCATCTGCCGGGCCGGTTGCTTCCCGCTTAATCAAATGATGTATGCGCCGCATACGGTCAATAGTTTCGAATAGTAACATAATGTTATAGTTTTATAAGTTATTAATAAATAGGTATTCCCGAATAAAAATCAAGCAATTTTTTTTGTAGCATCCATTCATATTTCGCCTGTGCCTGTTCCGACAGGCAGTTGGCGAGTTTGAGTTTCACTTCGTTGTATTCGTAAGCAGTGAATTTGCCTGCATTGTATTTTTCCAGCGCATAACGCATCGCTTCCATATTGGCATAGACCGCTTTTTCGGTAGAAAGGTATTTTTCCTGCGCCGACAAAGCGTCATAGTATGCTTTTTGAATTTCTTTGTAGAGGGTTTTGCCGGCCTGATCTGCTATGATACTGCTTTCTTCATGGTTTTTTCGGGCGGTGCGTACGGCATTTCTTGTACTGAGACGGTCAAAGAGCGGTATCCGTAACGACAGATAAACAGTTTTCTGCAAATTGTTTTCTACCTGATTTCCAAACGATATGTTCGCCGCATTGCTGAAATGATAGTAACTGCTGCTTATCCCGGCGGCCAAAGACAGTACAGGATAATAGCCCGATCGGGCAATCTTGACAGCCCTTTCGCTACTTTCGACAGACAGTTCCGCGCTTTTTATCTGGGGCATAAATTGCCTTGCCAATGTATATATTTCATACGGATTTTGGATAATAAACGAACCGACATCTTCCCCGATAGTTTGTATATCAAAGGCGCCGACATCTTCCATTTCCAACAATTGAATGAGTTCCACGACGGACAGGCGCAGCGTATTTTGCGCTTTGGTCGCCGTCAACTCATCATACGCCACTTGAGCCTGCACATCATAGACCTGCGAAGAAGCGACCTTTCCATGCAAAGCCAATTCGACGGTTGTTTCTTCCAACTCCCGGCTTAGCGTGATTTGTTCGTGTGCAATATTCACTATTTCCTTGTTTAACAGTATCTGAAAATAGCATACGGCAATTTGCATGGAAATATCATTTCTGATTTTTTCGAGGTTTTCATGGTGCACTTTCAGTTCCAATTGCTGGCGGGCAATGGTATGCAGTGTTTTCATTCCGTTAAACAAGGTCGCTTCTGTTGTCAGAGAGAACGAACTGTTTTGCGAGTTGACATCATTGTATGTATTCTCACGGTTGAGCGATCTGCCGAAATCAAATTTCTGGGTACTGCCTGCGTTAAGGTCAGGCAAACGATTCAGGATGTTTGTTTGCTGTTGTATTTCCTGCCGTTCGATCTCCTTGTGTTGCCGCTTCACATCTAAATTGTTTTCCAATGCGTACCGTATGCAATCAGACAACGACCACGCTTCCTGCGCCGCTAAATTGCACAGCAGGAAAAACAAACCGCCCAATAAATAATAACATTTCCGTTTCATATTATATCAGATTGTATTGTTCGTTCCACAATTTGCCGTATACGCCATTCGAGTTCAGCAACGTTTCGTGATTTCCTGTTTCAACCATTTTCCCTTCTTCGAGCACGATAATCGTATCTGCATTTTTGACGGTACTCAAACGGTGGGCGATGACAATAATCGTTTTGCCTTCGCGCGCCAGGTTATCCAATGTCTCCTTTACGTATTTTTCCGAGATTGAATCGAGCGACGACGTCGCTTCATCGAAAATCAGTATCTCCGGATTTTTATACAGTGCGCGGGCAATGGCGATACGCTGACGTTCGCCTCCCGAAAGCGACGCGCCGTGTTCGCCGATATGCGTCATATAGGAATGGGGCAGTTTCTCAACAAATTCGCGGATGCCCAATTTTTCGCTCAATGCGATGATGCGTTTCATATCAGGCTCGAAATCGCCCAGCGCAATGTTTTCGGCAATCGTTCCGGCAAAGAGTTCGATACGTTGCGGTACGCTTCCTATCATCCGGCGGAGACTCTCATTTGTCACCTGCGATATGTTCAGGTTGCCTATTTTGATTGTTCCCGACTGTAGCGGATAGAGATTCTGAATCAACGAAACCAAGGTGGTTTTCCCCGAACCGCTCTCGCCGATTACCGCCGTCGTTTCGCCTTTCCGGATCGCAAGGCTTAACGACTCAAAGACCTGTTTACGTGAACCGTAACGGAATTTCACATCGTTGAACGTAATATCGGCTACCATGTCACGCTCAAGTCTGATTTTTTGTGTTTCATCTTCCTCCCGTTCGAGATCCATAATCTGGAACAGGCGGTCGGCTGCAATCAAAGCGTCCTGAATGGTCTGGTTGGAAGTAATCAGTTTGCCGATAGGACCTAAAATATACCCTATCAGCGAATAGAACAGCATGAGCGAACCCGGCGTTAATTCCTGATTCATCACAAAAGTACTTCCCGCCCATAAGACGGCTACCGTAATGCCGGTAGAAACAAATTCGATGCCACCGTTAGCAATGATCGAACCGTATATACTTTTAAATGTATTACGAATCAAGCCGACGAAACGCAGTTCGGTTTTCAGATTGGCAAACGGTTCGATGCCAAACTGTTTGATGGTCGATACGGAGTTTAATGATTCGACTAATTGTGATTCGAGTTCGGCTCCGCTTTCCATGATTTTACGTTGATATTTGCGGTTCAGCCGGTTGAACAGTATATAAATCAACAGGAATAGGGGTGCGGATACGAGTGTAATAACCGCTAATTTCCAGGAATAAACAAACATCATAAACAGCGTGAACAGCAAGATCAACAGGCTCACCGCCAAATCCAGCGATACGTTATTGATAAACGTTCTTATCTTCACGGCATCATTTACGCGTGAAATAATCTCACCTACCCGCATCGTGTCAAAAAATTGCTGCGGCAACGTAAGCAGATGCTTGTAGTAACCCAATATCAGCGAGGCATCAATACGCTGGCCTGTTTTTAAGGCAAGGATACTTTTCATCGCCCCGATAAATGTTCGTAACAACAGGATGATTAACATAATGATACCCATCAGATTAAGCAGGTTTATGTTCTTGTCAACCAGTACGTAATCGGTGATTTTGCCGACATAGACGGATGTCGCAAGTCCGAGAATACTGTAGATGATTGCGCCGAATAACGCCTGTGTCATCACGCTTTTGTGGGGCTGCAACAATTCCATGAAGCTAAGGAAATTACTCTTTTTGATATTCCCTTTTTGAAACGTTTCCGCCGGCCGCATCAATATCAGTACGCCTGTCCACTCTTTCTGAAAATCTTCGTATGATCTTTTGTGCAGTTTGCCATCTGCCGGATCCATAAGTTGGATATATTTCTCCGTTACCTGATAGATTACAACAAAGTGATGTAACAGTCCTTTGACGATGACATGCGCAACTGCCGGCTTAGGAATATCCTTCAGGCATTCAAAAGGCCCTTTGACGCCTTTGGCCTCCAACCCTAATTTCCGGGCTGCCTCAATCATTCCCAATACATTGGTGCCTTTCTTGTCGGTAAAAGCGTACTGGCGAATGCGCGCGATGGGGAAATTCAATCCGTAATGTGCTGCGATGGAAGCCAGACAGGCGGCGCCACAATCGGTTATATCATGCTGTTTTATTTTAATACTTCGTTTCATAAGGATGCTATGCTATGATTTTCAACAATATATTGCGACGGATTGACCCAGTCGTCCATTTTCTGGTATAAAAGTTCGAACAGCGATCGTCGTGTTATCATGAAATGTGCAGAGACGGTCATCCCCTTTTTCAGGTTTCCTTTCATTCCTTTCCTGTGCATCAGGAAATCCGTATCCATGCTGCATTTTACTTTATAGTACGCTCCGCCTGTAGCAGGGTCTGCAAAAAAATCGGAGGATATATCCATCACCTTGCCGTCGATTGTGCCCCATTCATTGTAGTTGAACGAACCGACTTTGACAGTGACAGGCATCCCTCTTTCCAGATAGCCGATATTTCTCGGCGATACATAGATTTCGATAAAAAGCGTTGAATCGGGGCTAATGATGGCAAGCGATGTGCCGGCCTGAATATTACTGCCTTTGTAGATACCGCGAAACTGTTCCATTGTTCCGCTGACCGGACTTGTCACCACATACAAATCTTTTTCTTTCTCTTCCAACTTCAAATTCGACGACATCTCATCATATAAATTATGGTATGTATTCAAATCGGTTTGCCATTTACTAAGCTGATTATCGCTCAGCGAAGCCAATTGGTTGTTGGCTTTTGTATATTCAAAAGAGTAGCGGTCAAATTCTTCTTCCGAAATCACTTTCTTTTCAAACAGCGACTTGTTACGTTCATACTCTTTCGTTGCAATACTTAGATTCGTTTCGTATTCATTTTCCTGCTTTTGGAAATACAGGTATTCCTGCCTTCGCGTGTCGGAATAAAAAATGTCCGGTTTTTTCCCTTTACTCAACGACTGCAAATCATGTATATGCTGCTGCAGGTCGGTCAGGCGGCTTTGGTGATATTGTATTTTATAATTGGAAGCGTTGGCGCGGAACGTTAATATCGTATCTCCTTGATTCACCTTGCTTCCTTCACTGATATAGACGGAATCTACAAATTCGGTAATCGATGCTTTGATTTCCGTTTTCTCCGTCGCTGGTCGTACAATGCCGGCATCCTGCACAGACACATCTATATATATAAATGGTAGCGATACAAAAGCGACAATAACAGCCGCCAACACAACCCAGTATATCTTCTGGGACTTCGTAGGATGCTTGGATATGTAAGCATCAATACTGTTACTGATTAATTCGGAAGGTAATAGGGACATTGCTATACTATTTAATTGTTATACCATGGATGATAATTAGTCACTTATTTTTACAAGGATTAATTGCCCTTTTTCATTAAGGATAAGTTTATAGGTTACACCTCCATTTATGGTCTTTAGTTCTTCACGACTTAACTCTCTCCATTCACTCTTCTGTTTTTTCTTTGAATTTTTCATTATTATAATTTTTATAAGTTTTACGAGGGCAAAGTTACGGTCGCTCTAAAACATAGAAGGTTAACAAAACGTTATCTTTACGTTAACGTTACGTTAAATTTTTGTGTTCAAAAAAAATGTTCAAAAGTTTGGTGATATGAATTAAATGTTTATTTTTGCATTGTAATTATTTACCTTTTTATTGTTAGTGATTATGAAAACAACTGTAGTCTGGGTAGTTACATTAATGGCAATCGTATCATTGCTTGCTTTTCAAGCAATCATACTATACGATGCGTATCAATCAAAAAAAGAAAACATTGAAGAACATATTAATACATTGATACGTGGATCCGTTGAGAAAGAGGTCATATGGCGTCTGGAAATAAGTAAAGATATAATAGATGGTTTTGTTCCTGATAATGTATTAAAAGAAGATGTTAATTATCAGGCACTTGAAACTTTTGTTCTTAACGAACAAGAGACTATGGAAGCCGGTATCTATCAGCAAGTGTTGTTTATTAATGGGAATATATTCAAACTTCAAGTACTTGACAGCATTTTCAGCAGCGAATTGAAAAAAGAAAATTTGCCCGCTCACTATACATTATATTATCGGGATTCTACCGGTTTGATCATTGAACAAACGCAAGATTTACCGCCGCGACAACTCAAAAATGCCTTTCAAACGAATTCCCTTCTTATCATAAACGGACAGAGGGTACAGGCGTTTGTAATTATTACGCCACCTGCCGTTTACCAACAAATGGCAGGATTGATCATAACCTCCGGCATCATAGTGATTTTCCTGTTTTTATGCATTTTTTATCAGACTAAAACCATTTTGACACAAACTAAATTAAATGAACTCAAGAACGATTTTATCAATGCCTTTGTACATAATATTAAGTCTCCTCTGGGTACTTTCAAAAACATATTAGCTCAATTTATTTCAAGAGAAATAGATAATCATCCTAAGAAAAGAGAAAAGTTTGGAAAAATAGGCATGGCACAAGTTGAAAACCTGCTTTTACAGGCCGAACAAATACTTACGGTCGCTAAACTTGAAGAAAGACAATTCGTTCTTAATCGTTCACACACAGATATGAAAGAAGTGCTACAAGAACTAAAAGAAAAGTTTTCCATTTTAACTAACAAGCAATTATCGATTCAAACATCGTATGTGAATGAAAATGATAAGATTATCCTTATAGACAGAACATTAATAAAAGAGGCCGTCAGCAATCTGATTGATAACGCAGTCAAATACTCCGGCGATTCGGTTGAGATAGAAATTGATTGCGTAGTCGTTGATAAATCATTGTATATTCATGTGAAAGATAATGGATACGGAATATCGGAGAAAGACCAGCTTACTATTTTTAATAAATTTGAACGTGGCGCTGCTGTCAAAAGAAAAGAAGCGAAAGGCTTTGGACTGGGACTGAACTACGTGAGTCAAGTAACCGAAGCGCACGGAGGATTCGTTAAGCTAAATAGCTATGTAGGTGAAGGTAGCAAATTTTCACTCATACTTCCGGTACAATCCAAATAAATATAAAACGCTATGGAAATAATTAAATTAAAACTACTTTTAGTTGAAGACGATCATGATTTTCGCTGTATTATAAAAGATTGTCTGGAAATGACCGGCCAATACATCGTTGTGGAAGCAAAAAATGGATTGGAAGGCTACGAGGCTTTTAAATCGAATGATATTGATTTGATTGTTACCGATGTTGATATGCCTAAAATATCAGGGCTTGATATGATCGATCTGATACGGAAAGATAATAAAAATATTCCGATATTGGTGGCCAGTGCTATGACAGATGCTGATAACATTCATGAGGGCTTTAAGCACGATATAGACAACTATATTAAAAAACCATACACCTCCGAAGAATTAGACGGCGTTATCAAAGCGTTGTATAAACGGATAAATAATCAAAATCAAATCGTGACAGAAGAGAATAAAATCATTTCATTAGGTGCTTATTTGTTTGACACTGAGAATCGATGCCTTAAATATAAGGACATAAGCATCGCTCTATCCAAACGTGAAGCGCAAATCTTATACATGCTGTACAGCAATAAAGGCAAACTTGTCAAACGCAGTGTGATCCTGAAAGAGTTCTGGGGTTCGGAAGACGATTTTTTTCATTCACGCAGTTTGGATGTCTTTATCACCAAACTTCGAAAGTTCCTGAAAGCTGACGAATCAATCAAAATCAACGCCATCCGTAGCGAAGGACTTAAATTGGAGTTTTGAATTTCCATTCTATTTTGACGGCGCTCCTTTTCAGCCGTATATGATTAGCGGGCAGACGTCGGTTCATAGTCAATCGGCAACATGTCGCCTGCACGGTTTGCTCCCATTTGCCCATCAAACCAAACGCTGTCGATACGGTCAATATTACCGTACCTGTCTACCCCAAAAGAATCTGTCATAAAAAAAATCTCTGATCGAACGTCTCTACGGTATAACACGCTGATTCTTCCCGATAGTTCTGATCCAGAATCAAATATGTTGTTAAATACTATTCCTTTGTTAATGTCTGTGCCGGGAATGATATGGATCATTTTTTGTGATAACGTATCTTTTGTTGCAAAATATTGCCGGTGATCAACCTCTAAAGGCGCGTTGAATATCCTGAAATTGTTTTCATTTAAAGCATCGTAGGCAAAACTTTTGAAAAAGTAATTGGATGATCTCTCGTAAACATTATTTCTGCGCTGATTTATTCTTCTATTGTCAGGAGCCATATCGGAAAACGACGAAACAACAGCAAAAAAGGCAGTTTGAGCATTTCCGCTATTCAGGACGCTACCGATAACGATTGAACCATATTGCACCCAAAAATCCATCAAGGTAAAATCCACTTTGTAACCCAGGTAACTATTAACCACCTCAATGGGTTTATCTGATGTAGCCGTAAGCCTTCCGGTTTGCATGTTATAGAAAATCTGTATATCGTCTTCATTCATAATGGTACACGACCTTCCTGCCCTTGATAAACCAAGAAACTGTTCGCGGAATGCCTTCATTTTCTGTGCACGTGTAAAACGGTCGGCAACAACGGATACCTCAGAGAGTATATTTATCCGTTCTTCGATATACAATGTATCGGGAAGTCCTGCGAACGGACGGTCAATGACGGCTGTTTCATAAGACAAATGCCGTAATACCAATTTGGTGTTGATGATGGATGCTGTTTTTAGTTCAAATTTCCCTAAATTATTCGTAATGGTATTGATAGATGTCCCATTAAGGAAAACAGACACATTGGAAACCGGCAATTTGGTGTCTTTGTCGCATACCACTCCGGTGATTACCTGTGCACCGGCCAATACACAGTGCCACAAAAACATGCATGTAATAATAAGGATTCTTTTATTGTATTTCATTTTCGTATGATTGACCACATAAACTTTCATTCCACTAAAATTAAAATCGGATTCATTTCATCATCCAGTTCCTTCAGGAATGAAAGATTTTCATTATTCATTGCTTCAGGATGTTCTTCCAGCCATTCCATCACTTTCCATGCTTCAACAAGCGAAACAAACTCACCCGCTGTGCTTATGCCTGATGGAGTAAACGGCATGAACCGAGTTAAATCATCTTCGATTTCATCGCTGCTTCTGCTGAGTTTGGTTTGACCAGTTTGCTTACGATACAGGCCATTGTACAAAACAGGCTCATCGGACTGCATTCCTCTTATACATTGGAAGAAAACAAACGTGTTGTTTTCTGATACATCTGAAATATAAATCCGCTCATTCGTATTTTTCTTGCTCGTTCTCTCTTCAACAGGCCAGTGGTATCTGCCTGTATTGAAAATAAAGGAAGGAGTAAGATGAGCGCCTGAAACCGTATAGACTGTATCCACGAAATCTTCTTTGTAACGTATATTTTCGTTATGCTTCCAAATACTTGGCGAATAGGGAAAATTAAATTCTCTTGTGTCATTTTTATAATCAATAATGATCAGACCTAAACCTGCCTTGTTTCCAAATAGATTGCGATTCCGAATAACGGTCATACCGGCAATTTCATCAGCGACAATTTGTGTTTTCTGATAGAATGGTGGAATGCTATCTTTCACACTTCCGTCCCGTTCAAAAATACGCAAAGCAAATTGATTCGTTGGCGGCGTTGTTGATACATAAAATTGGGTCGTTACACCATAAAAGCCGATAATTTCCGAATCCGTCACCAAAAAATAGGATGCTAATCCGGGAGGCGAAGCAAACTCTACTTTACCGCAGAATTTTCCTTGCATATCGTATTTCATCAATTGATTGGGCTGTCTTGCAAAATAAAGAAATTCCTCTTTTTCATCCGTCCAGCTAAAATGGTCGGTATAAGCCTCCGGATCTTGTCCGTAATGACCGATTTCAGCGATGAAACTGCCATCCTTTTTATCAAATAACAAACATTTTCTTTGTGCTTCCACAACGATGTAATTTTTTAATACCTTGATAACAGGATTGTTGCCTACCAAACCGTCATCATGCGTTTCCAGCGGAATATAACGGATTGTCTGACCGAAATCAGAGACTTTGAGGCGGGTAAGATTTTCCAATCCGTATTCAATATCAATTACATCCAAATCTATAACGCTGTTTTTTTGATTGTTACAAGAAAACAGAAATAAAAAGATAATACCAAACCATACTTTTTGTTTCATTTGAATCATTGTTTTGATGACAGAGCGTTTCTAAAAAACTCAACTTATTACCCTTCCGTCGTCATTGCGGACTTGATCCGCAATCTACTGGAAAAAGGGAGATCCTAAAACAAGTTCAGGATGACTTGAAGAGTTTTTATAAATGCTCGACAAATATACACATTTATTTTCTTGTGGTGATTATTATCACGCCATTTTTTCCTTTTTCACCATACTGATTTACGGCTGATTGGTATTCTTTGAGGATTGAAATGGATTGTATGTTTTCAGGAAGAATACTTTCGATAGAGTTGGTCTCTTTTCCATCTACAATATATAAAGGAGGGTTAACTTTCACCGATTGATTACCTTTGGTAGTGATAAGTACCACGCCGTTTTTGCCCTTTTCACCATACTGATTTACGGCTGATTGGTATTCTTTGAGGATTGAAATGGATTGTATGTTTTCAGGAAGAATACTTTCGATAGAGTCGGTCTCTTTTCCATCTACAATATATAAAGGGTTTGTTGTCTGTCTTTGCTGTACCGGATCTTGTGGAACCGGTTCATTCATTATCGGATTTTCCTGTGTTTGCTGAACAAAATAATCACTTTCATGCGCTGTAAATAAAATGACAGATTCATTTACAGTAAGTCCATTCACTTGGTTTTCGGCAAAGGCATATACTGAAAGTATGCCAAACGGGAGCAACAATAAGAGTTTCAACCGTGCCCATTGGTTTGATTTTTCTTTTAACATCATCGTAATACGTTTTTTAATTTTACTGTGATTAAAACTGTTGGCCAGCGTATAGGAGTTTGGGCCAACGGCTTTTTTGACTAATAATAATTGATATTTTTTTGCGTCTATGCCTGATTGTAATACACTTCTGTCGGCCTGATATTCGTGGATGTCTTTTAATTCACCCACTAACAGCCATATTGCAGGATTGAACCATTGAAAGAGCAGAAAAAACTCCATAAAGAGAATGTCTATCCAATGAAAATTCCGGATATGGGCTTGTTCGTGACAAATGATTTCAGCCGGATCATCATGATAGTCTTCTTCTGACAAAACTATGTATTTTCCCCAACTGAAAGGGGTCATATTTTGAGATACGATGACTAACGTTTGGTTGGAATGTGATAACTTTCTGCCTTTGCGAATGATAGCAAACATGGCGTAAGTTGATTTCAACAGAAAAGCCAGATTAATGATAGCGCCTGCAAGAAAAACGATCCATAGTATTGTTCCTGCATGGATATGATTTTTCGCTGGTTCATCCTGTAATGCTGCATAAGCCGGTTGTTCAGCGTTTGATTCGACCGGTAAATATTCCGAAGTCAGCAGCTCTTCAATCACAACAAAAGATTGCTGCACAATCGTTGGCTCATGAACAGATATTTTTATAAGCGGGAGGCAGAAACAAACGGCGACTCCTATCAACAATGTAAAACGATTGAACCGGAAAAAAGTTTCTTTCGACAGGAACGCTTTTGTACATACATAGAAGACGGTAAGACAAATCCCTGATTTTATTAGATATATCAAAAAATGCTCCATCGAATTCTATTGGTTTTTGATTTGCCGAATCAATTCCTGTAACTCATCAACCGATAACTTCTCTTCTTTGATCAAGGTAGAGACCACACGTTGATAGGAACTGTCAAAA